>Ga0194122_10001237_pt1 | contig 31921 bp, 26 predicted proteins | sample TA2MahCa10mmetaG_FD_155487 | JGI IMG/M metagenome (GOLD analysis project Ga0194122, IMG submission 155487) | Freshwater microbial communities from Lake Tanganyika, Tanzania - TA2015021 Mahale Deep Cast 10m | ecosystem: Environmental > Aquatic > Freshwater > Lake | place: Tanzania: Lake... | reverse complement strand
GCCACTGAACGGCGCTCGGGTCGCTTTCCAGCGTCGCCCTGTCCTCCGCTCAGTTCCCATCATCTTAAACCCATCCGCTACTCGCGGCGAAAAATTACACCCAACTATTGACACGGGCTTTTGGAGTCTTTCTTTCACGGAGTTCTTATGGATCGCAGAAATCTTCTCATCACCGGCGCCGCGGCGCTTTCCATTGGCAAGAGCCGTATTCCTGGGGGCGAACGACCGGGTCCGTATGGGCATTGTCGGCCTGGGCGGACGCGGCAACTCGCACCTCGGTCAGTACCTTTCCATTCCCGGCGCGCAGGTGGCCGCGTTATGCGACGTCAATCAAGCGGCAAGGGAACGGGCCAACGCCCGCGTCGTGAAGGCCGAGAATCCGAAGGCCGCCGAGTTTCCGGACATGCGAAAACTGTTCGACTCGAAAGAGATCGACGCCGTCAGCATGGCGACGCCGAACCACTGGCACGCGCTGGGCGCCATTTGGGCTATGCAGGCGGGCAAGGACACCTATTGCGAAAAGCCCGCCAGCCATAATCCGTTCGAGAGCAAGCAGATGATTGCCACCGCGCGGAAGCTCAAGCGGATGTGCCAGATCGGTTCGCAGAGCCGCTCCACGCCGCACAAGATGGAAGCGATGGCGCTGCTAAAGGACGGTATTATTGGCAAAATCTATATGGCCAAGGGGCTGTGCTTCAAGCGCCGGAAATCGATCGGGATCAAGCCGGATCTGGATCAGCCGCCGGCCGGCCTCGATTGGGATATGTTCCTTGGACCCGCCCCAATGCGCAAGTTCAATGAGCTGCGCTTTGCCTACAACTGGCATTGGTTCTGGGACACCGGCAACGGCGACATCGGCAACCAGGGCGTTCACGAGATGGATATCTGCCGCTGGGGCCTGGGCCTGCCAAACTCGCACGAGGGGCTGAAGAGCGTCGTTTCGACCGGCGGCAAGTTCGCCTACAACGACATGCAAGAGACGCCAAACACCCAATTGGCCACCTTCGACTATGGCGACCGTCAAGTGGTCTTCGAAGTCCGCGGCGTGCTGACGGGAGGCGAAGGTTCGCTGGGCGCCGGCCCCCGCGCGACGAACGCGGTGGGCAACCTTTTCTACGGCGTTGACGGCTGGATGGAAGTGGACGGGTCGCAATACAAGGTTTATCAGGGCGAATCGAACGAGATCGTCAAAGAACGCAAAGCCGAACGCGGAGGCCCCGATGGCACCAAATTGCACATGGAGAACTTCCTGGCAGCGGTCCGTTCCCGCGACTACAAGAGCTTGACCGCCGAGATCGAGATCGGCGCGGCGGCGGCCGACTTCTGCCACTTCGCCAACATCGCCTACCGTGCTGGAAAACGGCTGACGTGGGACAACACCAAGCAGGTGTTCGACGACGCGGCGGCCAACAAGATGTTGACTCGAGACTACCGGAAGCCTTACGTCGTGCCCGCAAAGGTCTAATGTAAGGATCGTTACATTGCGTTGATTGTAATGTAATGATATTTGATTATAGTTAGATAAAGTGGTTGACTGAGTATGTTTATTCGGTTATCCTTATATTGTGATTGCTCCTGGCGGAGTCGGAACCTGGATTCACCGAACGATGTACGGCGAGACGGTGACGTCCTACATTCCGGGGCCGATGCCGCCCGAGCCGCCAGTCGATCTGACAGAAGTTCTTGATTTATTGGACGTTGCGAACCAGGCGGTCGGCCGGTTGGATGGGATATCGAATCAGATTCCGGACAAGATCCTGTTCCTGTACTGCTATGTTCGACGAGAGGCGCTGATGAGCTCCCAGATCGAGGGGACGCAGTCTTCGCTGGTCGATTTGCTGCTTGTGGAAAGCAACGAAGAGCCGGAAGACGCCCCAGCGGCGCACGCCGAAGAGGTGTCGCAGTACATCCGGGCCATCCACTACGGACTGGCGCGGATGGAGTCGGATCTGCCGCTTTCGCTGCGTCTAATCAAAGAGATGCACGGAGTCCTGCTGGCTTCCGGGCGGGGCTCCCACTTGCAACCGGGGGAGTTCCGCACCAGCCAGAACTGGATTGGGGGAGACCGGCCCGGCAACGCGATCTACGTGCCGCCGCCGCCAGACCAATTGATGGACTGTCTGGACGCGTTCGAGAGGTTCCTGCATTTTCAGAGGCGCGACCTGCCGGTTTTGGTGCAGACAGCGATGATCCACGCGCAGTTCGAATCGATCCACCCGTTCCTGGACGGCAACGGCAGGATCGGGCGGCTGCTCGTGACGCTTTTCCTCTGTATGCGCGGCGTATTGAAGGACCCTCTGCTCTATCCGAGCCACTATCTGAAGCAGAACCGGACGCGGTACTACGAGCTGCTGCAGAAGATCCGCCATGAGGGCGCCTGGGAGGAGTGGATCCGTTTTTTCCTTCACGCCGTCATCCAGGCTGCCGAGCACGCTATCTACTCGGTAAAGAGGCTGTTGGCGATTCGCGAGCGAGACCGGGCGAAGGTCGCGAAGCTGGGCCGGGCGGCGCCGAACGCGCTCAAACTCTATGACCTGGTTTGCCACCATCCGGTGCTGTCGATCCCATTCGCAGCGCGGAAGCTCGAGCTATCGCACCAGACCTGCTCCAAGCTGTTCCTGCATCTGGTGGCGCTTGGTATCCTGCACGGCAACGACCGCCAGCGCGGACGCATTTTCCGCTACAGCGAGTTCGTGGCCATACTGGCCGAGGGCACGGAGCCGCTAAAAGCTGTACTTTAGTGCAAACTGAATGCGCCGGGGGTCGGCCGCGGAGGTGATGCGGCCGGCCGTCGGCGTTCCGATTCCCGTGGCGGGCGGTCCGAAGTTCGCGGTGTTGGTGGCGTTGAACGCCTCGGCGCGGAACTGGAGCGTATGGTTCTCCCACGGCATGACGAACTGCCGGCTGAGCATCAAGTCCAGATTCTTGTTGCCGGGTCCCCAAATCAGGTTGCGGCCTGCGTTGCCGATGGTGCCGGGAGCGTTCACGGCGAAAGCCGTGAGGTCAAACCAGCGGTCGATGGTTCGCTCCGAATACGGCAGGTTCGGGTTGCGCACATAGTCGCCCCGGGAGGCGCCGCCCAAGTTCTGGTTGTTAACGTTGATTGAGTGCGTCACTGGGAGGCCCGAATACAAGGCCAAAATCGCGCCCAGTTGCCAGCCCCCAACCAGCCAATTGCCCACGCCTCGTTCCAGGCGGCCCTTGCCTTTGCCGAAGGGAAGCTCGTAGACCGAGGAGAGATTGTAGGAGAGGCGGCGGTCCAGCGTCGAGTGCGCACGCTCCCGGCGAAGGTCGTATGGCGTCACGACACCCGGAGAGCCGTCAAGAAGGTTCTCGTTGTTGTAGTCGATGTTGTGGCTCCAGGTAAAGGCGCTCAGGAAAGTGAAGCCCTTCGAGAAGCGCTTTTCGGCTTTGATGGTCAGGGCGTTGTAGGACGAATTCAGCCCGGTTTGCCCCACGTTGATTCCGTTGAATTCGGGGCGCCGCAGTCTTTGCGCCACAGCGACCGTCGGATTTGGGGTGGACGGAAGGTTCACGTTCTGTCCGAAAGCCAGAAAGGTGCCCTTCGTTCCGTTGTAGCCGATGGTCAGCAACATATCGAGAGGCAGGGTTCGCTGCACATCGAAGAACCATTGGTAGGCCAAAAGGTTTTGCCGAAGATCCGGAAACACCTCTATCGACGCTCCGCGAGGAATGGTTGTGCCGAAGGTAAGCGTTGGAAAACCGGTCTGGGCAAAGACGGAGGTGCGTTCGAAGTTGTTCTGAATCCCGATTTCGGTCGCGCGCGGAGCGCCGGGAGTGAAGTTCGCATTTTCCGAATTCAGCGAGTTCGGCTCGCCGTAGAAGAAGCCGCCGCCACCGCGAATGACGGTCTTGGGGTTTATGGACCAGGCCACGCCCAGACGCGGCGCGTAGTTGTTCTTGTCGTTCTTACAAGCGCAGTCTCCGGCCACCGGGAAGGTGACCTTCTCCTCGGCGCGGGTGGCGACATTCACGCCTTCCAACAGGTAGCGAGCCACACCCTGCTTGTCGGGGTTCACAAACGTGGCCTTATAAATGATTTCGTAGCGGATGCCTATATTCAATGTCAGGTTGCGGGCCACTTTCCAATCGTCCTGGACGAAGATTCCCCAGTACTTGTTGTCGATGTCCTCACCCTGGTTGGTGCCGTAGTTGCCGCCGGAGGCCCACCCCAGCAACATGTCGGCGAAGCCGTTCCCGGAGTTCGCCCGGCTGGTGGCCACATTCGGGTTCTGTGACGTGAAGCGGCCGTCGAAGGCAAATTGACCGCGGCGGAAACGGGAGGCGTTGCGAAACTGATTCGTGTGCCGGAACTCGCCGCCAAACTTGACGCTGTGTTTGCCCATCTGAACGACCGTGCCGTTGTTGAGCAGATACGAGTTCAGATTGTTGAAATTGGGCCAAAAGCTGCGAGAGCCGACCTCAGCGAAACCACCGGGCGAAAAACGGGTGAAGCCATTATTCTTGTTCCCGTCGTTCAGGTAGTCCGCCGGAGCGTTGCGAATGCCGAAATTGGCGTTGTCCCAGGTTTCGTACGGAATATCCAGGACGGTGTTGAACTGCGTCCAACCGAATCGGAGATCGTTGAACATGCGCGCCCCTAGCGTCGAGGTCAGCGAGGACGCGAGGTTCTTGCCGCGCAGCACGATCACCTGGCCCTGGCCGCCGGAGGCGGGCAGCGGCAGCGTGCCGTTCTCGAAGCGATCCTGGTTGCGCTGGCTCCAGCGGGCCATGAACCGGTGCGCGTCACTGATGTTGTGGTCGCCGCGGAAGTCCATTTGATTGGCGTCGTCGGAGTCCGAAGGGCTGAAGAAGTAGTTGTCGGGCAGATCGTCGCGGCCCGCGATATTCGAGGCCGGATAGAGCGGAATTATCTTGGCGACGACGGTGTCGATGCGCGAGGCGGGAATGACGTTACCGGGGAACTGCAGACGCGTGGCCGCCGCTCCCTCGCCGCTCAACGACAAGGGATCGAAGACATTCCGGCGAATCGCCGGCTGATTGCCGAAACTATAGCGTTGAATCAGATCGCGGCTCGGCACACCCGAGATAAAGGACCGTCCGGTCCGGATTCGCGTCCCCTGAAACGAACCGAAAAAAAACGTCTTGTTCTTGATCGCCGGGCCGCCGAACGTCGCGCCGAACTGGTTCTGCCGGTAGGTCGGCTTCCGGGCGCCGGAACGGTTCGCAAAGAAGTTCGCACCGTCCAGCTTCTCGTTCCGAAGAAACTCATAGATCGAGCCGTGAAACTCGTTGGAACCGGCGCGCGTCGAGACCAGGACTTTCGCGCCAGCCCGGTAGCCATATTCGGCGCTCATGTTGTTGGTCACGACCTTGAATTCGCTCAGTGCGTCGACCGGCGGCTTCACGGCCTGGGATTCGAAGCCGAGTTGCCCGCCGGAGGTTCTCGACGAGTTGTCGTTGCCGTCCAGAAGTACGTTGTTCTGCGCAATCTGCATTCCGACGGCCGCAAACGAACCCTCGGTGCGCGCACGGGATCCGGCAGCGAGGTTGCCGCCCGGCGTAACGCCGGCGGTGAACAAAGCCAATTGCAGGTAATTCCGCCCATTCAACGGCATCTCCAGGATGCGCTTCGAGTCGATGACCTGGCCGACTTCCGAGGTTTCCGAGTTAAGCAGCACGGCCGACGCGGTGACCTCGATCGACTCGGCCACCGAGCCCGGTTTCAATTCAAAGTCCAGGCGCGCGGTCTGATTGGTTTCCAGGCGAAGCTGGTTCAACTTCTGGGGCGCGAAGCCGCTGGAGGACGCCTCGATCCGGTACACTCCGGAATCCAGCAGCGGAATAATGTAGAAGCCGTCGGAGTTGGTGGCGGCCGTCCGGCCGACCTGGGTCGCGGTGTTTGTTATCGTGACCGTGGCACCGGCGATCACCGCCTTTGAGGAGTCGCTCACGATTCCTTGAACGCCCGAGGTTTGGGCGAACACCACGCCTCCCAGCGCAAGGCCCAGAAATAGTCGCATAATTACACTCTATATCGAGACTGCCATGCGAACTCTCTTCTTCGGAATCTTCCTCTTGCCTCTTATCGGCGCCGATGTCTTCGTTTCCGGCCAGGACGGGTACCATACATATCGAATCCCGGCCATGGTGAAGTCGAAAAAGAACACGTTGCTCGCCTTTGCCGAAGGGCGTAAGGACAACTCCCGCGATTGGGGCAACATCGACCTTCTGGTTAAACGGAGCCGCGACGGCGGCCGCACCTGGTCTCCGGCAATCACCGTCGCGGACATGGGGGCGACACGATCGGCAACCCCGCGCCGGTGGTGGACCGCGCGACCGGCTACATTTGGCTCCTGCTGACACGCAATCCGGGCGACGTTGCGGAAAAGGCGATTGCCGCCGGCCTTTCTGGCCACACCCGCACGGTTTGGGTGACCCACAGCAAGGACGACGGCCTCACTTGGGCGGCGCCCACCGACATCACCGGCGCGACGAAGCTGCCGGAGTGGAGTTGGTACGCCACCGGACCCGTTAACGGCATTCAACTGAAGTCCGGACGGCTGATCATAGCCTGTGACCACAACCGGGGCGACACGTCCAAGCGTTACGCGCACGTCATTTTCAGCGACGATCACGGCGCCACCTGGAAGCTCGGAGGCAGCTCCGGCCCGCTGACGAACGAATCGACCATCGCCGAGTTGAACGACGGAAGGCTCCTGCTGAACATGAGGAGCTACGCCGGTAAAAACCGCCGGACGGTGGCCACAAGTACCGATGGCGGGCTTACCTGGACCGATCCGGTTATCGACGACGCCCTGATTGAGCCGGTCTGCCAGGGAAGTCTCCTGCGATTCGGCAAAGGCAGGAACGCCCTGCTGCTTTTCTCCAATCCGGCCGATTCTAAGCGTGTGAACATGACGGTCCGCGCCAGCCGCGATGAGGGCAAGACATGGGTGGCAGCGCGTTCCCTGCACTCGGGACCCTCCGCCTATTCCAATCTGGTGGAGCTGAACTCCAGGACGGCGGGGATTCTCTACGAGCGCGGCGAGTCGAAGAACTACGAGCGCATCGTCTTCGAGACCATCGATATCCCTAACCTGATGAAGGTACACTGAGAACTCCTGGAATGACCTGGTACTACGTTTTGAACGGGCAGCAGGCGGGACCGGTAGACGACTCAGAACTGCAACGCCTCTTCGCGGACGGAACCCTGAATGGCGAAGCCCCGATCTGGCGCGCGGGCATGCCGCAGTGGGCGCCGCTGGGATCCCTGTTCACACTTCCGCCGCCGCCAGGTTATGGCCAGTGTTTGCAGTGCGGCAACCGTTTCCCGCCGGAACAGACCATTGCACTTGCGGGCGGCAAGGTTTGCGCGGCGTGCAAGCCCGTAGTCGTCCAACGGATTCGCGAGGGCGACAACCGCCTGAAAAGCAACTTACGCTATGCCGGGTTCTGGATCCGGTTCATCGCCCGGCTTATCGACTCGACGATTACCTCGATCGCCTCGTATCTATTTCAGATTCCGATGTTCATCATGATCGGCCTGATGGGTAAGAACCCGAAGACCGAACATATGGTTTGGTTCGGTGTGGCCACCGCCTTCGCGATCATAATGGCGATAGTTGCGGCGGGTTACTACGAAGCATGGTTCCTGGTCAAGAAAGGCGCCACGCCGGGCAAACTGATTCTTGGTTTACAGGTGGTCCGCGCGCGGGGCGGAAAGATCAGTTGGGGCCTAGGGTGGGGACGGTATTTCGCCCATATGGTCAGCGGTATCACGATGTACGTGGGCTATATGATGGCCGGCTGGGACGACGAGAAACGGGCGCTCCATGACCGCATCTGCGACACCCGTGTGGTGTTCGGAGGCTAACGGCTATGGGCTACGTCGTCTGCGGAGGATGCTCGTTGCCGGTGCCAACTTCGAATTGGAATTCCGGCGGGCCGATTCCCTGCGCGGCGTGCGGCCGGGGCGTGGACGTCCGCGTTTTTCCGGCCGCCATTCGCCAGGCGGTTGGCGCGGCACCCGAGGCCATCGTAACGGGCGAGGAAGCCAGTTGCTACAACCACACGATGTACAAGGCCATCGCGCCTTGCGATGCCTGCGGGCGGTTTCTCTGCGCACTCTGCGATATTCCTATCGCCGGAATGCATGTGTGCCCGTCCTGTTTCGAGACGGGAAAGGGCGAGACGCTGGAACGGAGCCGCCTCCAGGAACGCACGAACTTCGACTCGATCGCCTTGGCGCTTGTCACTCTGCCGACACTACTGTGCTGGCTGCCTATTTTCACGACGCCGGCCGGTCTGTATTTTTTGTTCAAACATTGGAACGACCCGTCGTCCGTATTTCCGCGCGGGACGTGGCGCCAATGGCTGACCATCGTCTTCGCCGTGCTGCAAGTGGCGCTCTATGCAGCTATCACGATTGGGATTGTCCGTAACTGGCCGCGAGGACTCGAATGAACCGGCGTCTCCTGTTGCCGCGAGAGAGCGGCGTGTTCCGGTACGCCGAGTTCTGGCAGGAGGGTGCGGAACTGCTTTACTTGAACTCCTCCCGCTTCAGCGACCGCTACATTCGCTTCCAAATCGCCGACGTCCAGGCCATCGTGTTGACGGAATCCAGCGCTTGGAATTTCCCGCGAACCCTGGCCGCCGGGTCCACTCTCTTCCTGACCTTGGTCCTGTTGATGGCGCTTCCGGGGCGATGGGCACTGTGGTCGATATTGCCGGGCATCGCTTTTGTATTTGCGCTCTACGGCGTAGCGCGCGGGGCACGCTGCAAACTGGTTTTACACACAGCCGTGAGCGCCGTCACCATCGAAGCGGTTCGCACCATGGAGCAGGCGAATGCGCTGCTGCCGGTTCTGCATACGCTGATCTCTTCGGTGCAGGGGGAGGTTTCCCGGGATGGACTTACAATTCTTCCCGTCACCGCGGCGGTGCAGGACTCGGCGCCCCGGAAACACACACCGCTGTTGCAGCGCACTCTCTTTGGAATGCTTCTCATCCACGCCGCATTGCTCGCGGTGTTCTATTTCACCGGTCAGATCAGTGACGGACTGGTCTTATCCGCCACGCTGCTGCTGGCCGAAGTGGTGATGGGCGCCATCGCGGTCTCCCGCCGGCGGGAGACCGGCGTCTGGGTGGCGGCGCTGAGCGGCGTGATCATGTTGCTGGCGATGGTGGACGGCGGCGTGCTGATCTACTCAATCGGGAACTCCCTCACCGATTTCTTCGTCACGATCCGCCGCGGCGGTGTCCGGCCGGATGAGGTGGATTGGCTCTGGGCGAAGGAACAGACCGTGGCCCGCGCGATTTGGCACGTTGTGGTGGGCGCAGCCGGTTGGGTCGCCTGGATCGTGAACCGGGAGCCCGAAGCGTGACCGGCGCGCTGGCCAGACAGCGCTGTTGGACGCATGCGCAGCGGGAAGCGGTGAGCCGTTGCCCGTCCTGCACACGATATTACTGCCGGGAATGCGTCACGGAACATGAGGGGCACCTGCTGTGCAAAGCGTGCCTGTCGAAACTCATCGTCCCGGCCGCGGCGCGGGCGGGTACACGTTGGATCGTTTGGATGTGCGCCGCGCTGGTTGGCCTGGTGGCCGCGTTCGCGTGGCACGGCATCACCGGCTACGCGCTCTTGCAGTTGCCGCCCGCCTGGACACGCGGGGTGGACGGCGAATGAACCAGGGCGGCGTATGGAGGCTGGAGGAGGCGTGGGGCCTGTTGCGCTCCGTGCCCGCGCGTTCGTGGAACATCTGGCTGGCCGGGACGCTGCCGTACACGCTGGCTCTGCTGGAATTTCTCATGGATATGAGCCAAAGCGCGTACGCCTCCGAACGCCTAGCGGCGAAAAGCCTGCTGCTGGCCTTGCTGTTCGGATGGAAGCACACGGCGCAGGCCATTTTCACACGCGACTGCGCCCGAATGCTTCGTGGCGAAAAGCCGGCCTGGCCAGAAGCACCCGCCTTAGTTCGGACCTTCTTCGTGCAGCTTGCCTGGCAACCGTTCCGGCTGCCGATTTTGTTGATTGTCAGCCCGATCGTCCTGCCGGTGCCCATGGTCACGGCCTTTTTCCGGAACCTTGGTTTCTGCGCGCTGGAAAACGACCGGGACATTGTGAAACAGGCCTGGGCGTCGGCGCGGGTAGAGGCGCGCACCCAGACGATCGTGCTGCTGGTCATGGCGCTGGCGTGGCTGTTGGTGCTGGTGAACCTGGCTTCCCTTTGGGCGGTTGTCCCCATGCTGCTGAAAGCGTTTTTCGGCATGCAGACGGACCTGATCCGCCTGGCTGCTCGTCTATTCAACATGTCGACAGCGCTGCTCACACTCATCGTGTCGTTCACATTGTTGGAGCCGGTCTATAACGCGATGGAGGCAGTGCGGCATTTCTACGCGGGCGCCAGAACGGACGGCGAGGATCTGCGCCGGGCACTGCGGCGCCTGGGCGCTCTGGCGGCGCTCTGCCTGGTGATGGCGATACCCGGCCAGGCGCAGGTGGACCCTGAGACGCTCGATCGGAACATCGAACAGACTCTGCGCGAACCGGAGTTCGCCTGGAAGGCTGACAAGGACGTGGATCCCGCGCCCGCCGCCAGTTGGCTGCGCACGATCTTCGACGCCATCGGCGACGCATTTGAATGGCTTGGGAAGCTGATCGAGGAGCTGTTTGGCAAAACGCCTCCGCCGGTCCGGCCGCCGGGCCTGAGTTGGGGCGCAAACGGGGAACTGCTGAAGTGGGCCATGATTTTCGTCGCCGCGCTGGCCGTAGGCGTGGTTGTGATAATGCTACTGTCGCGGCACAAGACCGTTCCACCTGCCGTTTCGGCCGCCGCCGCTACCGCTCCGGATCTGGGCGACGACAGTGCGTCGCCCGAGCAGCGTCCGGAAGACGAGTGGCTTCGCTTGGCCGACGAGTGTGCCAGAAGCGGGGACTTCCGCCTCGCCATGCGGGCGCTCCATCTGGCCGGGCTTCGCTACTTTGGCGAAAAAGGCTGGGTGACCCTGCAACCGGCCAAGACGGGAATGGAGTACGGCCGTGAACTGGCCCGCCGCCTGCGGGAGAGTCTGGTGATCGACGGCTACTCCAATGGCTTGCGCCAGTACGAACTCGTCTGGTACGGCTTCGGAACGGCGGACGCGGAGACCTTCATGCGGTTACGGACTACCTGGGAGGACATGCGCCGCCATGGCTAAAGTGCTGCCCTGGATTCTGATCGGCGGGTTCGGCGCGGTGCTGGCATCGCTGCTCGGCGTCTCCATGGCACGCAGCGACGTGTATCCGGAGTGGTCCACCATGCGCAGCGATCCGCTGGGCGCCAAGGTGTTGTTCGAAGCCCTGCGGCGCACAGCACCGGACGTCCGGCGAAACTATGAGGACCTTTCGGCGGTCCAGCCGGGCAAGGGGCTCTATGTATTTCTGGGCGTGTCGCCCTTGGTGTTCAGCGATCCCAAGCGGCTCCAGTTCGCCGAGGATTCCAGCAGCGAGGTCCTGCTGGCGCTCGCGCCACCGGCACGAAAGTCGAACCTCCGTACCGAAAAGTTTGGATTCCTGCAGACGCCGGACGGATTGCTGCTTCGCAGCGATGCCTGGGAGTGCCTGGACGGCCAACGCGATGGCTGCCGCGTAGCGCGGAAAGGCCGCGTGCGACTCCTGAGCGACGGAACGCCGCTGACCAACCGGTCCCTGCGCGAAGCACGGGACGTCGAATTCATCTCCGGGTTGTTCCGAACAGAGCTGCCGGTTATTTTTGACGAATCGCACCTGGGCGTTGTGGAGAGCGGCGGCGTGGGCGTGCTGCTGCGCAAGTACCGGCTTTTTCCGGCGATTGCGCTGCTGCTTGCGTTGGCGCTTCTCTATGTTTGGCGGAATTCGACAACACTCGCTCCGGCGCGGGAACCGGTTTCCGAAGCGATGACGCCGCAGCCGGCGGCGTCCTTACGGACGCTGCTGGCGCAGAGTGTTCCGAAGGACAAACTGGCCGAAACGCTGGCTGCCGAATGGACGCGGGCGCTGCACCTGCTGCCGGGTTGGCAGGCCGGCAGGCGGGACGATCTAGAGGCGGCCACGCGCTGGGCCAAGGATCAGAAGGACCCCAACCTCGGGTATGAGTCTATGCGGGCCGCGCTGCGGCCACGAAGGGAACGGCTATGACATTGGAACAGTTGCAACAGGCGCTGGCCGCGGTGCGAGCGGAGATTCACCAGGTGGTGATCGGCCAGAACGAAGCGGTCGACCATGCTTTGATCGCCATCCTGTGCGCGCAGCATGCGTTGCTGGAAGGCGTGCCGGGCGTGGCGAAGACGTTGCTAGCTCGGACGCTGGCCGCCGTCATGGGCGGCACGTTCCAGCGCATCCAGTTCACGCCGGATCTGATGCCAGCCGACATCACCGGCACCAGCATCTTCAATCTTCAGAAGAACGAGTTCACCTTCGCCGCCGGACCCATTTTCGCTGACTACGTGCTGGCCGATGAGATCAACCGCGCACCGGCCAAGACGCAATCCGCGTTGCTTGAAGCCATGCAGGAGCGTCAGGTGACTATCGATCGGCAGACCTACCGGCTGCCGACGGGCTTCACCGTGTTCGCGACGCAGAACCCGATCGAATTCGAAGGCACCTATGCGCTGGCCGAAGCGCAGAAGGATCGCTTCATGCTGAAGATCCGCGTGCCGCTGCCGGACCGCGAAACGGAATTGGAGCTCGCCAGACGGCTGCTGGCGGGCGATTCGCCCGAACTCCGGCTCACAACCGGCGCCGTGCGGCCGCTGCTTTCGGCGGAGTGGCTGGCGGCGTTGCGCCAAGCCCTGGTACAGGTCCGGATGCGCGACGAACTCACCACATACGTGCTAGACGTTGTACGCCGCACGCGTTCCGAGGAGTCGATCCTGGTTGGGGCCGGCCCGCGCGCTACGCAGGCCCTGCTAGGGGCGGCCCGCGCCCATGCGGCCCTGGCCATGCGAGACTTCGTGACGCCCGACGACGTGAAGGCCATGGCCGCCTCCGTGCTGGAGCACCGGCTGATTCTGCGGCCCGAGTTTGAAGTGGAAGGCATGACGGCCGAAGAGGCCGTGAAGAAGATTCTCGCGGCGGTGCCCATTCCCGCATGATTCGCCCGGCCCCAGCGATGTTGTGGTTTCTCGGCCTGGTTTGGGTGCCGATGGCGATCGCCTCGCCTTTCGTTGCCGGGCTTCCGGCGTTCGTGTGGGCGTCGCTAGCTCTGTTTGCCGTGGTTCTGGCTGTCGATCTTCTGTTCGGCCGCCGGTCCCTGGAGGGATTGGAAGCGCTGTCTCAGGACGAGGGCTCTCTGGCCCAGGGCCGGGAGCAGTCGTTTGAAATCCGCCTGCGAAAACCGTTCCAGTTGGCGGGCTCCGGACGAGCGGCCGTCGCGCTGTCTCCGGCGTTCCTTTGCGAGCACGAAGAGCTGGATTTGAACCTCCTGCGCGCCGAGCAGGAGTACGTCCTGCGTTGGACGGTTACACCGCGCGAGCGCGGCCGTTATCCGCTGGAGGCGCTCTATATCGCATTGCAGTCCCCGCTGAGGATGTGGGAGTGCGGAAAGGCGCTGCCGCTCCAATTGGAACTGCGCGTGTTTCCGGACGCCGGCCGCTACGGATCTCTGCTGGCGCGTGTTCGAGGCCAGATGGGCTCCCGGCTCATCCGGCAGGTGGGCAAGGGCCGCGAGTTCGAAAAACTGCGTGAGTACGTGGCAGGCGACGGTCTGGACGAGATTCATTGGAAAGCCACGGCGCGACGCGGGAATCCGATCACCAAGGTTTTCCAGACGGAACGGATGCAAGAGATCTATGCCGTCGTCGACGTCAGCCGTTTGATGGCCAGGCGCTTTGGCGACCACTCGGCGCTGGACGAGTATCTGCGCGTGGCGCTGCTTCTTGGCACCGCCGCCGAACAGCGCGGCGACCGCTTCGGCATGATCCTGTTCCACCGCGAGGTGACGAAGTTCCTGCGCGCCCGGAACGGCAAGGCGCACTACGCCGCGTGCCGGCAGGCGATGTTCGACGCCACGCCCGAACCGGTTCCGGCCGACTTCTTCGAACTCGCCGGGTTCCTTCGCGCACGGGTCCCGAAGCGTGCACTGCTCTTTCTACTCACGGCGGTGGACGAACCGTCGTCCGCGGCCAGTCTCGACAAAGCGGCGCCATTGCTGGGCCAGCGCCATCTTCCGTATGTCGTCATGATGCAACCCGGCGGCGTTGCGCCGATTCTGTCCACGCCAGCCAACGGCGATCTCTACGGCGCGCTGGCCGGCCATCTGCAATGGCGCTCCCTCCGCGAACTGGAGTTAAGCCTGCACAGGCATGGCGTGCGGTTTCACATGGTGGAGCCCGGGGCGCTCGCGGCCAAAGTGCTGAACCTCTACGATGAAGTGAAGCAGAGGCAGTTGCTATGATTCTGGACCTGCCACGTTTCCTAGCCGGTGCCCGTCCCGTTTGGGAGGAGTTGGAAAAACGCCTGGCCGATGCCGAGAACGATCCGGAGGCCACCTGGGACCTTCCCTCGGCCGAACGCTTCTATCGTCTCTATCAGCAGACCTCAGCGCATCTGGCGGAGGTCCGGCACCTGACGGCGGAACGCGAACTGGGTCTGTATTTGGAAAACCTCGTCGCCCGCTGCTACGCCCGGATCTATGTGCGCGACGGTGCGGGGCGGCGATTCTCTTTCATGCGCTGGTTCACCGTGTCCTTTCCTGGCGCAGTGCGGCGGCACGCGCGCGCGCTGGCGTTCAGCGTCCTGATTGTCGTCGCAGGCTCCGTCTTCGGCGCCGCGGCCGTTCGGTTCGACAAGTCGGCAAAGGCCGCGATCATGCCTTTTGGGCATGCCGACCAAACGCCGTCCCAGCGGGTGAAGAAGGAGCTCGAAGACCGCGGGCAAAACCTCGCGGGCAAACAGGCGCGCTTCTCCGGTCAGCTCATCACCAACAATACGCGCGTCTCGTTCATGGCGCTTGGCCTCGGCATGACGTTCGGAATCGGCACCATCATCGTCCTGTTTTTCAACGGTGTCATCCTGGGCGCCGTTGCGCTGGACTACGTCGCCGATGGCCAACTGGTGTTTCTGCTGGGTTGGATTCTGCCGCACGGCTCTGTGGAGATTCCGGCTATTCTGCTGGGCGGGCAGGCGGGGCTGGTGCTTGGGCAGGCGATGATCGGCTGGGGCAACCGGACGCCTCGCCGGCTGCGTCTGCGCGCCGTCATGCCGGACATCATGACCATCGCTGGGGGCGTCGCGCTGATGATGGTTTGGGCCGGAATCATTGAAGCGTTCTTCTCGCAGTACCACGAGCCCGTTCTCCCGTATGCAGTGAAGATCGCGTTCGGCGGTATACAGCTTCTGGCGCTGTCGGCCTTTCTCTCACGGAGCGGCCGCGAATGAAACCGTTGTTCCGGGAGACGTTGCTGGAACTGCGCACGCCGGAGGGTATGGAGTTCACCCTGCCGCTAGCCGGTCCAGTGTCCCGCATGCTGGCCACTTGGATCGACATCCTCGTAGTCGGTATCGCCAGTTCGCTGCTCGGCAAGGTCTTCGCGGTGTTCGAGCCGGTTTTTGAGGACTTCGCCGGAGGTCTGTTGATGGTCGCGTTCTTTGTGCTGTCGCTCGGCTACGGCATCGTGGCGGAGTGGTTCTGGCGGGGGCAGACCATCGGCAAACGGGTGATGGGTATTCGGGTCATGGACCGCGACGGCCTGCCGATGACGGCCGCGCAAATCGTAGTTCGAAATCTCCTGCGCGTAGTCGATATGCTGCCGCTGTTCTACATGCTGGGCGGCGGCGTGGCGCTGCTCTCGCGCTACGGTCAGCGCATCGGCGATTTCGCCGCGAACACGGTGGTGGTTCGCGCGTCGGAGGCGGGCGTCCCAGATATCCGGCAGCTCTTCGCGGGCAAATTCAATTCGCTTCTGGAGTATCCGCATTTGGCCGCGCGGCTGCGGCAGCGGGTCTCCGCCGGGCTTGCCGGTGTAGCGCTTGACGCGCTTATGCGCAGGGAGACCCTGGACGCCGGCGCGCGCGTTCAAGTCTTCGGGGAGTTGGCCGCCATATTGCGGGGGTTGGTTGAATTCCCCGCCGAGGCGGTGGATGGCCTATCGGACGAACAGTATGTGCGCAACGCCGTCGAGATCGTTTACCGTAGCTCCAGGTAGCGCGTGGTAGAAAGAAAGAGGATGACGCGCCGCAAACTGTTTGCCCTTCTGGCCTCCAATGCCGCCGCTGGGCAAGGCGTGTCCACGCGCACCGTGCGCGCTCTGCCCCGGGGTAAACCGTCCGGCAGGCCGTTTCCAGCGAAGTTCACCAATGTTGCTGCCAGCGCCGGGCTGAAGCATGCCTCCGTCTATGGCGGCGTCGAGACGAAGCAGTACATCGTCGAGACCACCGGCGCGGGCGTGGCCTTTCTCGACTACGACAACGACGGCTGGCTCGATATTTTTGTTCTGAACGGCACACGCTTCGGCGGCTCGCCCGCTGGAACGTCAAACCGGCTGTACAAGAATAACCGCGATGGCACGTTCACTGACGTCACCGAAAGAGCCGGGCTGTTGAAGAGCGGGTGGGCTTCCGCGGTCTGTTGCGGCGACTTCGACAACGACGGCCGGCCCGACCTGTTCGTCACGTACTGGGGCCAGAACGTTTTGTATAAGAATAACGGCGACGGCACGTTTACCGACGTGACAGCGAAGGCCGGCTTGCTGGACCCAAAGCGCCGGTGGAGCGCCGGCTGCACATTCCTCGATTACGATCGCGACGGTCACCTGGACCTGTTCATCTCCAACTACGTTGATTTCGACCCGGAAAAGGTTCCGAAGCCGGGCCAAAACTCCTTCTGCAACTGGAAGGGCGTGCCGGTCAACTGCGGTCCTCTCGGCCTGCCGCCGGGCGGCCATGCGCTTTACCGGAACAATGGCGACGGGACCTTTACGGATGTCACGGCCAAGTCGGGCATAGGCAGGGCGAAGGGCTCCTACGGCATGACGGCCGTGGCCGCCGATTTCGATAACGACGGCTGGCCCGATATCTACGTCGCCTGCGACTCCACGCCGAGTTTCCTGTTCAGGAACAACCGCGACGGCACATTTTCCGAGATCGGCCTGGAAAGCGGTGTGGCGCTGAATGAAGACGGCATGGAGCAAGCGGGCATGGGCCTAGGCATTGGCGACTACGACCTCGATGGCAGCCTGGACGTCTTCAAAACCCACTTCGCCGACGACACCAACGTGCTCTACCGCAACGATGGAAAAGGCAACTTTCAGGACATGACCATCAAGAGCGGCCTGGGCGTAGAGACCCGTTTCATTGGCTGGGGTGCGGGCATGACCGACCTGGACAACGACGGGCACCCGGACCTGTTCTTCGTGACCGGCAATGTCTATCCGGAGATCGAAAAGAAGATCGAACGGTATCCCTACAAAACGCCGCGTATCATCTTCCGCAACCTCGGCAACGGCACGTTTGAGGAGCTGTTCGACGAGGGCGGGCCGGCCATGGCCGAACTGCACTCCAGCCGCGGCTGCGCCTTCGGCGATTTCGACAACGACGGCGACGTCGACATTCTCATCTGGAACATGGATGCCCCGCCGTCGCTTCTGCGGAACGACATCAAGGCGCCGGATCGCCATTGGCTGAAGGTAAAGCTGGAGGGCGTCGAGTCGAACCGTTCGGCTATCGGCGGGCGGGTGACGGCGATTTACGGCGGCAGGCGCCAGGCGCAAGAGGTGTTGAGCCAGTCGAGCTATTACTCGGTGAACGATTGGCGCTTGCACTTTGGGTTGGGGGCCTCGGCGGTGGCGGATCTCGAAGTGCGCTGGCCGAACGGAAAAAAGGAAGTATTCGCAAAGGTCGCCGCCGGCGCACTTATCACGATTCGTGAAGGAAAAGGAATCGTCTCGCGCCAGAAGTTCTGATAGAGTCTCCTGGTGATGTATCGCACCCTGTGTTTGTTGTTACCGGCTGCGCTGGCCGCCCAGCAGCCGCTCTCCACCGGATTTTCCCCGGAACGCGTGGCGCGCCTGCGAGCCGCTCTGCAGGAGAGCGTGGACCGCAAGGAGTTCGCCGGCATCCACGCCGGCGTGGTTCGAAAGGGCAAACTCGCCATCAGCGAATCGCTGGGGTATGCGGACATGGAGGCCCGTAAGCCGGTCCGCGCCGACACGATAATGCGCATGGCGTCGATGACCAAACCGATCGCGTCGGCGGCCGTGATGATGCTGTACGAAGAAGGCAAATTCCACCTGGAGGACCCGATTTCGAAGTGGATTCCCGGCATGGACAAAGTGCGTGTTCTGGAGAGCGAGGATAGCGACGGAACGCACACCGTGCCGCTGAAGCGCGAGATAACGGTGAAACAGCTTCTCACGCACACCTCTGGCCTGAACAACAGCCGGGGTTACGCGTCCAACGGCACCTTCGGACGGGACCAGAGCCTGAAAGAGATGGCCGCGAAACTGCCGAATGTTCCCCTGTCGCACCAGCCGGGCGAGGCGTGGCGCTACGGTATGTCGATCGACGTGTTGGGCCATCTGGTAGAGGTTTGGAGCGGCAAGACGTTCGACGTGTTTCTGCAGGAGCGCATTTTCACGCCGCTGGGTATGAAGGATACGGGCTTCCACGTGCCGAAAGAGAAGTTGGACCGCGTGTCGAAGACCTATGCGCTCGACAAGAGCGGCGTCGTGCAGCCCGTTCCGCCGCGTGGCGATCCCAGCCGTCCGCCGAAGTTCTTCAGCGGCGGCGGTGGCTTGTATTCCACGGCCACAGACTATCTCCGCTTCTGCCAAATGCTCATCAACGGCGGCACGCTGGACGGCAAACGCCTGCTCGGCCGGACCACGGTGGACTACATGTTCCGGAACCACGTGCCCGCATCCATGACTGTGCCGGAGGGTCCCAACGGCCGCACCGGTCATGGCTTCGGTTTTGGCGGCGCGGTGCTGGTGGATCCCGCGGCGTATCAGACGCTAAGCGTCGAGGGCGATTATAACTGGGGTGGCGCCAACGGCACGTACTTTTGGATCGACCGCAAGAACGAACTCGCGGCCGTTTGGATGGTGCAGAGGCCGCCCTTCACGGCGCCCCCCAGCCGGCGGTTCAAAATTCTGGTCTATCAGGCGCTGGAATAGAATTCCGATGCGTCCGCTCTTTCTGCTGGCGGCCGCGCTTTCCGCGGCGCCGATCGACGATTTGTTTCTGGCGATTCGCACGGGTAATCTGCGCCGCGCGGAGGGACTGCTGCGGCAGGGCGGATTGCCGCAAAGCGGCGGCAACGGGCTGACGCCGTTGATGCAGGCCGTAATCGCCGGGGACGCCGCGATGGTTCGAATGGTGCTCCGGCGCAGTGCGGACCCGAACGCCAAGGGGCCGTCCGGTCTGACCGCTTTGCACGCCGCCGTGCATGATCCCGAAAAGACGCGCCTGCTGCTGGAGGCCGGCGCCGATCCGAACGCGGCGATGAACGATGGGCGGACGCCGTTACACGGCGCGGCCATGCGCGAGGGCGGCGCGGCGATCGCGCGCATGCTGATTGCCAAAGGCGCCCGTGTAAATGCCGCGCCCGCAAAACCCGCCAATCGAGTGCCGTTGCGAAACGCCGCCGATGCGGCGATCGTTCGTGTCCTGCTCGAGGCCGGCGCGGAGGCTCCGCGCGTCGATCCGTTGGGTTACTTCGGCATGGGGGCTTGCGGTGAATGTGTCCGCTTATCGATAGGGCACGGCGCCGCGGCGACCTCGTCCATGCTGGCTCGCTGGGCGAACATCGGCGACGCCGCCACTGTCCGTGCGCTGCTCGATAAGGGAGCGCAGGCGAACGCGAACATCGGCCGTGGATACACGCCGCTGATGCGGGCCGCGATGTCGTACCGGCCAGATCCGGAGGTCATTCGGACACTGCTGGCCCGCGGCGCCAACCCGGCAGCCAGGAATGAGTACGGCTACACCGCGCTTGGTATCGCCCGGCGCGTGGGCGACGAACGAATCATCGCGCTGCTGCGCGAAGCGGGCGTGCCGGAGGGCGCCGCCCCGCCGGCGCTGCCTGCCCCTGTTGAATCGAACACCGTGAAGGACGCTATTGCGCGGGCGATTCCCCTTCTCCAACGCGCCGCGCCACCAATTCCCGAGCAGCGCGGCTGTGTGTCGTGTCACAACAATCTGCAGTTGCGGCAGGTGCTGGCGTTGGCGCGGCCCCGTGGATTCGCGATCGACGCGGCGATGGCCACGCGTGAGGACGAACGACTGGAGAAGGCGCGCGCGAAGCAACTTCCTGACGAATGGGCCGGCATCAATATCCCCGAGATTTCCTCCTATCAGCTCTTCGCACTGGCGGACGCCGGTGTGAAACCTAACGCGGGCACGGACGCCAGCGTGCACCTGTTGGCCTTCCGGAAGGCCGCGGACGGACGCTGGAAGGTGGACGACTACCGGCCACCGCAGGAGTATTCACCGTTCACCTATACGGCGATTTCGGCAAAAGCCCTTCGCGACTATGCGCCGCCCGGCCGCGCGGCGGAGATGAAGCGGCGCGTGGCACGCGCAAGAGAGTGGCTGATCGCCAACCGGGCTGTCGATCTGGAGGAAAAAGCGTTTCGACTGCTTGGCTTGCGCTGGACGGGCGCGCCGGAGGCGCGCATCGGCGAGGCCGCAACATCGGTTCGAGAAGCGCAGCAGCCGAACGGCGGCTGGCGCCAGTTGGCCACCGCCGGCGAAGACGCCTATGCGACTGGATTGGCACTGTACGCGTTGCGCCTTGGCGGAGGCGTGGCGCCCTCGGACCCGGCTTACGAAAAGGGAGTTCGCTTCCTGCTCGACTCCCAGCGGCCCGACGGCTCCTGGTACGTGGCGTCCCGCGTGTTTCCGCTGCAGGCCGCGATGGAGAGCGGTTTTCCGTATGGCCACGATCAATGGATCTCGGCCGCCGGAACTGCATGGGCGGCCATGGCACTGCTGCTGGGGATGAACGAGGCGCGCTAGGAAAAGAGGGCGGCCAGCGGTACTTCCAGATCACCGGCCAAGTTACGCAACACGCCGTCCTTCGCCTCGCGCGAGCCGCCATCGGCGTGAATCCAGCCGCGGCCGCCAGCCGGGTCGATGACCCACACACACGGAATTCCAAAAGCGAGGTAATCGTCGATCTTGTGCCGCAAATCTCCGGCCCGATCTTCGGGCGAGAGAACTTCCACTGCGACTTCCGGGGGAGACGTGATGATTCGGGTCCGCGGCTTTGTTCCACGAACGATGGTTACATCTGGGATGCGGAATCGTTCCGCCTTGACCTGAACGCGTACTTCAACACCCGCCCAGAAGCTCCGCTTTTCCGCGCGCAGAAGCGCGGCCAGGGCGGTCTGTACATCGCTGTGGTCGACTTCACCGGTATTTCGCTCCACGAGGACACCTTCGAGGAACTCTCGATCCGGATGGAAAACTTGCCCTAGATATTCGGCGACAGGAACTAGGACCGTGGTGGCCACAACTCCTTCCAAAGATGCTGTCCGCATTTCACGATCCCGCAATCGCCCGCCCCACGATCTGCTGCGCCTCCGCCACAATCGCCTCCAGATGCCCGGAGCCCGAAAAACTCTCCGCGTAGATCTTGTAGATGTTTTCCGTTCCCGACGGCCGCGCCGCGAACCAGCCGTTCTCCGTTTGAACCTTGATGCCGCCGATGGGCGCCCGGTTCGCCGGTGCGTGCGTAAGGATCGCCGTAATCGGCTCGCCCGCCAGTTCGGTGGCCGGCACAGACGCCGCATCGAGCTTGCCCAGCTGCTGCTTCACCTCGGGCGCCGCCGGAACGTCGATCCGTGTGTAGACCGGCGCACCGAATCGCTTGGTCAATTCCCCGTAGAGTTCACCCGGATCGCGGCCCGTGACGGCGCGGATCTCCACCGCCAGCAAATCGAGCAACAAGCCGTCTTTGTCGGTAGTCCACACTTGGCCGTCCTTGCACAGGAAACTGGCGCCGGCGGACTCCTCGCCGCCGAAACAGTACTCGCCCGTGAAGAGGCCGCCGGCGAACCATTTGAATCCCACCGGCACCTCAGCCAGCATACGGTCCAGGCTGTGCACCACACGGTCGATCATTGAGCTCGAAACCAGCGTCTTGCCGACCGCCGCGAAGCGCGGCCAGCCGGGACGGTGCGTGAGCAAGTAGGAAATCGCCGTGGCGAGATAGTGATTCGGATTCATCAGCCCGCTCGACGGCACGACAATGCCGTGACGGTCGGCGTCCGGGTCCGTGGCGAAGGCCACGTCGAACAGGGAGCGAAGCGCCACCAGAGAGGCCATGGCGTACGGACTGGAGCAGTCCATGCGAATCTGGCCGTCATGATCAAGCGTCATGAACGAAAATGCCGGATCCAGATTCGGATTCACATTCTCGATCTGAAAGCCGTAACGCGCGGCGATGGGAGCCCAGTAGTGAACCGACGCGCCACCCAGCGGATCTACGCCCAGGCGGAGTTTCGCGCCGCGAATGGCCTCCATGTCGATGACCAGTTGCAGGTCCTCGACGTAGGGCGTGATGTAGTCGTGCGGTTGCGCGCTGGTGGCGGCGGTGGAACGCCGGACGCCGCGGTTGTTTTGCGCGAGGAAATCGTTGGCCCGGCGTTGAATCCAGCCCGTAACATCGGACTCGGCGGGGCCGCCGTTGGGCGGATTGTACTTGAACCCTCCGTCGGCCGGAGGATTGTGACTCGGGCTGATGACAATGCCATCCGATGGATTGAGCGGCTTAGCGGCGTTGTAGCGGAGAATGGCGCGGGAGATAACCGGCGTCGGCGTTGGGCCGTCACCCTCTTGCACAAACACCGGAACTCCGTTGGCGGAGAGAACCTCCAGGGCGGAGCGCTGCGACACATCCGAGAGCGCATGGGTATCCTTCCCCATGAAAAGCGGGCCGGCGATTCCGTTCGACGCGCGGTAGTCGCAGATGGCCTGGGTGATGGCGAGAATATGAGCCTCTGTGAAGGTCGCGTTTGCCGACGTCCCCCGATGGCCTGAGGTGCCGAAAGCCACGCGCTGATTGGGATCGGCGGCGTCCGGCTTGTTCGCGAAGTAGGCATCGTTCAGCGCTGCGGCGTCAATGAGCGATTCGGCCGGTGCGGGCTTTCCCGCGAGCGGATGGAGAGGCATGTAAAGCTCATTGTCCTATGATTAGGAGGTGCTCAATCGCAGGTCTCTTCTGTTCGCCGGCCTCGGTGCTTCGGCGCGTCCGAAGGCGCTGATCACCGGGCTGGAACTCCTTCCCGTCCGCGCCACGGAACGGACGGTGTGGCTCCTGATTCGCGTCCAGACCGATGCCGGAGTGGATGGCTGGGGCGAGGCCTCCGACGCCTTTGGTTTCGGCGCGACCACCCGTTCCGACGCGGCGAAGATGCGCTCGGTGCTGGAGGGTATGGCGCCGTTGCTCGTGGACCGTTCGCCCTTTGAGATCGAAACATTCCGGCAAACCTACACGTATTCCAACCTCGTGACCGCAACGGTCTTTTCCGCAATCGAGCAAGCCCTCTGGGATATCTGCGGAAAGTTGCTCAACATGCCGGTTTATGGGCTATTCGGGGGCAAAACGCGGGACCGGCTGCCGGTCTACGCCAATATCAACCGGGCCACGAAGCCCCGCACGCCGGCTGGGTTCGCGGCATCGGCAAAAGCCGCGGCAGGCGATGGCTTCCAAGCGGTCAAGCTGGCGCCGTGGGATGGGTTTCCGCCGCCGGGAGCGCCGCCCAAGGAGGTGGACGCGTTTGTCGATCAAGGCATCGATTGCTTGTTTGCCGTGCGGGAAGCCGTTGGCCCGCGCGTGAAGCTGATGACCGATTGCCACTCGTTCTTCAACGTAGCGCTGGCGATTCAAGTGGCGAGACGTCTGGAAAAGGTGAGTCTCGATTGGTATGAGGAGCCGGTGGCGCCCGGCCAAACCGCCGAAACTCTGGAGATTCGCAAAGGCATTCGGCAACAGATGGCCGGCGGCGAGACGCTCTTTGGAGTAGCCGGGTTTGAGCCGCTGTGCCGGGAGCGGGCCGTTCACGTGATTATGCCCGACGTCAAGCACTGCGGCGGCTTGACCGAAATGATGCACATCGCGGCCATGGCCGATGCGCATCGGGTAACCGTCGCTCCGCATAACCCCAGCGGACCGGTTGCCACGGCGGCGACGGTGCAGGTCTGCGCGGGCATGAAGAACTTCCGCATTCTGGAGATGCAGTGGGGTGAGGTGAATTGGCGGGGTGACCTGGTCCAGCCTCGCGAAACGTTCGTGAACGGTACCATCGGCATACCGGACGCGCCGGGAATCGGCGTGACGGTGGATGTGGAACTGGGCCGCCGGTATCCGGTCTAGTGCCCGTTCAGCGCTTCCAGCGCGGCGCGCTCCATCACGGCACGCGGCGCCGTATCGCCCGTGAAGATCTCAAACTGCCGGGCGGCCTGTTCCAGGAACATCGCCAAGCCGTCGATGGTGTGCGCGCCTTGGGCCTTGGCCTTGCGCAGCAGCATCGTCTCGCGCGGGTTGTAAACCATATCGAAAACGAGTTCGCCGGGAATGTTGCCGTCGAAAAAGCACTCGTTCACGTTTGGCCACATGCCCATGGGTGTGCAATGCACCACCACGTCGAATTTTCGTTGGTTGGCCTGCTCGCGGGAGAGCGGTTCGCCGTTGCAGATACGGGCCAGCGCGCGAACGCGATCCAAGTTGCGGCCCACCAGATGGATCTTCGCGCCGGCATCGGCGAGCGCGAAGGCGGCCCCGCGCGCCGCGCCTCCGTTGCCGACGATTAACGCGGTGGACTTGGCCAACTTTAGTTGCCTTTGCAGCGGCGTAGTGACGCCTTCCGCGTCTGTGTTGGTGCCTCGCCATTTACCCGCTTTGCGCCAGATCGTATTGACCGCGCCGATACGTTTGGCCAGCGGCTCCACGACATCCAAATACTGGACGACCTTCTGTTTGTGGGGAATCGTGACGCTGGCGCCGGAAATCGGCAACTGATTCGCCATCAGGAAGAAGTCCTTCAACTGATTGCTGTGGACCAGGAAAGGCAGATACACGGCGTCCAATCGCTTGTGCTGAAACGCGCGGTTGTGGACGTTCGGTGAGATGGAGTGCCGGACCGGATCGGCTACCACGCCGAAGACTTTCGCCGCCTTTGTGATCTTGTCGATTCGATAGAGGTTGCGCAGCATGCGGGCGCTCACCTGGCCGGAAGCGGTGCCCTCCGCCGCGTTAGGCGCGGCGTATGTGTAGATCCCGCCGAAGGACGGCGAAAGGACGCGAGTCGAAAATCCGGACTCGCCCATCGCCAGCACCACCAGCTTTTCGCGTGCGTGGCTCTTGGCGAGTGCCAGCATCTTATAGCTGTCGTTCGGCTTGCGCGCCGTAGTGACGATCTTGTAGCCGTAGGCCGGAATGCGCGACATGCGCTTGAAAACAGGCTCCATCAGCGGCGTGCCTTCGAAGTTGTGGTAACTCAGGATAAACTTCGAATCGGAACGGAGCCTGTCGAGCTTATCCAGCGCGTTCTCGGCACTCTCAATCTCCAGATCCACCGCCTCCGCACCGGCCGCGACCGCGGCTTCCAGGATGCGAATCTGTTCGGGGATGCTGCCGTCGAACTTGCCGTGATTCTGATGGCGGCGGCATGTCGCGAGAATCGTACATTCGGGATTCTGCTGCAGAAACCGGCCAAGAGCGCTGACGCCGTCCATCGGGTTCGGCAGATAGTCGAGGCGAAATTCGAGAAACCGTTCCCCGCTTGCAATTTCCGCCTTCGCGTGGGAGAGAAGCTTATCGACTGCCGGGAATCCGAGCGCGATACATATTTTTGGTAACGGGGGCTGGCCTGACATGTGCGTGGGCGAGACAGCTATTGGTCATTCAGCTTACCACTAGACGGACCGCACTGAGCGAGGTGGATAGACTTTCCAGGGTCTCCAAATTCGTCGCCTCGCGAACCCGGGCGGCCAGCCGCGCCATGGAGACCTGCGCCAGAACAATCTTCGTTATAGGTTCCCGGGCAAGTATACCCGCCGAACGGAGTAGAAGTTCGTCGTGGCGATCCCGGTCCCCGCGCAGCAGCGCGTCCAGCGCCGGAGGGTCGGATCGCACAATGACCTTTTGTTCCGGACAGAAGTGCTCGATCCACGCGAGCGAGGTCTCCACCGTCGATGGAAACGTCGCCAAAAGGCCGACCGGTCCCTCGGCGCCGGCCGCCGCTTCGAGCATCGGCTCGTCGATCTTCACCAACGGAATCGCCGTCGCGCCGCGCAACACAGCCATCTGTTCCGGCCCGAGCGCGGAGCACGTAACCAGCGCCGCGCGGACGCCGTACTCCCGCTTCGCGCGCTCCACGTGGTGGGCGAGGCCTTCAATCGCCGTTTGCCACTCTTTCGCGTGGAGACAACCCATCACTCCTTCGTCCAAAACGTTGACCGGGCGCAACTCCGGCGCGTGGTGCAGATAGAACTCCGAAACGGGCTCGACGGAAGCGCGGGAGGCATGCAGAAGCAATAGTCCGTGTTGGGGCATCCTAGATAGAATGACATCCGAACGGATTGCGCTTGTAACCGGCGCGAATCGCGGCATCGGCTTGGCCGCCGCCCGCGCGCTGCAAGAGCGGGGATATACGGTGCTGGCGGGTTCGCGCGACGGCGCGGCAGGCTGGAACCTGGATGTTACGCGGCCGGAGGACATCGCCGCTGCCGCAAAACGGATCGGCTCCGCGTACGGCCGCTTGGACGTTCTGATCAACAACGCCGGTGTGATGGTGGAGCCCGGTTTCGACCGCAACACGACTGGCGATGTCAGCATGGAGCAGTTACGCCAGACCATGGACGCGAATTTCTTCGGCGCGGTCGCATTAACGCAGGCTCTGCTCCCGCTCTTGCGGAACGCTCCTGCGGCGCGCATCGTAAACGTATCGAGCATTCTGGGTTCGATGGGGCTTCACGCCGATCCACAGGCACCGCTCTACGCCTTGAAGCCTTTCGCCTATGATGTCTCGAAGACGGCATTAAACAGCTTCACCATCCACTTGGCTCACCTGTTACGCGAAACCACCATCAAAGTGAACAGCGCTCATCCTGGATGGGTTCGAACCGCAATGGGCGGCGAAATGGCGCCTCTCACTCCCGAAGAGGGCGCGCGGACGGTGGTGTGGCTCGCCACGCTCGACGATGACGGGCCAACGGGCGGCTTCTTCCAATCGGAGGGCCGCGAGGTCCTGCCTTGGTAGCGACTCGCACTCTCACTCGCTAAACGCTTGAAACGATCCGTGGGTTCGACTCACTACTTCTTTGAACGGCCCTCCTATTGGACCGTCAGTAAAACGTAGGAGAAGCACAATGATTGTGTCAATGCAGGGTAACTGGACAGTTACCGTAAAGGCGAAGAACGCAGCGTTCGCGCAGAGATTTGTCGTGTCCGGCGCGACAAGCGGGAACGGACCGCACGCGGGAACTCCCGGGACGACGGTAGCCGTCACCGGTTCCCAGTGGACGATCGCAATCCAGAACGACCCCGGCACCGGGTTCCAGGTCTCACAAACCAAACTCCAGTTCCCCCAGAAGATTGGGAATACCATCCGGTTCGACATCCGCTCGAACGATGCGGGAGGCGACGAGGACTTCGACGATCTGATCCTCACCTGTTCGTCGACCGTATCGATCAACGATTTCGTAATCTTCGGCAACGTGTCGCAATATAGCGGCCCGTGTGTGTTTAATCCCTGCCGTTTCCGCGACATATTCGTGATTGAAACGCCGGCGGCGCTTCTGGAGGCACTGAAGAATCCCCACCTGCGGGAAGTCATTGGGAAGCTCTATCCGGAGCGAATTCCGGACTTCCGAATCCCCAATCCGCCGGATCCACCCGACTTCAAGCCCGTCGTGCTTGACGCCTTTGGGTTGGCCGCGCAGCCGAAGACGGCGAAAGTGTTTAAGCGCGTGGCGGCGAAGGCGGGCCTGGCGGCCGATGCTGCGGCAGACGACTTCGAACTCGTGCGCACGGTGCAGACGAGCGCGCTGGCGCGGGCAGCGGCCTTTTCGCCGCAGCTGGTCCAGGTCATTGACGGGTACAGGTTCATCTGCGATGTCGATCCAGCCCCGAACATTACGTTGACCTTCGAGGAATACGACCGCACGGCCGCCGAAAAGGCCGGCGGCGCCTACACCGGAACCGGCCCCCGCCAGTTGCTGGGCGACACTATCACCGACGTATTCGGCAACTACATCTTCCGTTTCCGCTTTGACCTGACCGTGCCCGGCCTGGCCGACGCCGCTGACATCGCGCCGGGAGAAGATGTGGACGTAATCATCTTTCCGGACGTGATTGTGAAGGTAACCGGCTTCTCCCCATCGGCCGTACTCTACGAGAGCGCACCTTACTACAACATCCCGAACCTCAAGCGGATCGACTTGTGCCTGCCCAAATCGCGCGTGCCTGCGACATCGGCGTGCTTTAACGGCAACCTGATCGGCAGCCTCGGCAATGTTTTTCTCGGCGGCAACCAAAACACAACGGCCTCGACGGCAGCGGCCTCGCTCCGAAGATACGGTAACAACAACTTCCAGGAAGCGAACGGCAAGATCACCGTCGGCAATTCCCAGGCACTGTTCACCGCCGAATGCGCGGCCTGGACGGGCGTCATCGACATGCGCGGCTGCCTCTACGATGCAGCCCGCACGCCTGCGGCGAACACGATTCGACGGTACACAATACGTGTCCGGCGCGCCGGCACCACTGCCTGGGAGTTCGTCAGCCAGAACTATAAGCACCCGAAGTTCTCCAAGCGAAACCTGGCCAACTACAACGGCGACGATGTGGGCCCGTTCGCTACGGCCTTGCACGTCGACGGAGGCCCGCTGGTCACCCGGCCCGCTTACATCAACATTCAGCGGGAAATTTTCGCCGACGGCGTCGACTGGGAGTTCTCGAACTTCGACCGCTTCATGCAGTTGAACACGGCGCTCTACGATTTCGTTCTAGGCGTCCGGACGCCCGGTACACTCCACGTGCGTGTGGACGGGTACGACGCAGCCGGCAATCCTGTGCCGGGCGCGACGGACATGATCGCGCTCTTCGTGCAGAATAAACCGCTGGACTTCCAACTCACCGGGCCCTCGTTCTCAGACCCTGCGATCGTCGATGTTGGCTGCGGTCTTTTCCGCCTGACCGCGGCTCAGATGAACTCGCCCTTGCAGATGTCGTTCAAGGCCAACGATCCGTTTGGTTTTGTCGACAGCTACTCGCTCACTATGGGCCGTTGCCCCGCTCCGACTCTGGCGCTGCGCGTGAATCTTCCACCCTCGCTTCCCGATACCCCGGCGGGAGCGGCGGTGCTGGCACAAGGGAACGCGGCGGCCAATGTTCACAACGCTTGCCCCGGCTATACTGGCACGCTCGCCGACTTTGGCACGGCCGGCACGGTCCCCGTGGAAATCCAACCGGCACTCTCCGAGGGCGGGTGGCTGCGCACGGGCGAGGAGTTTGTGGTGATGTCGTTCAGCCTCTCGGCGCGCATGCGCGTGACGAACGGGTATAACTCCGGCCTGAGCGGTGAGTACCGGCAGGACGGCGCCCTTTACCTCGAGCGCGTGTGAGCGATATCAGCTCCCAAGGGTTCATCCTTTGCACGCTTGCGGTGTGGCGGCTGTCCCACCTGCTGGCGTGCGAGGATGGGCCGTTTGATGTCGTCGTCAGGCTGCGGAAGCGCGCCGGGGCCGGATTTTTCGGCAGCCTGATGGACTGCTTCTATTGCTTGAGCATCTGGATGTCCGTTCCCTTCGCTTTTCTTCTCGCCAGGGACTGGCAAACGATCGCAGTTTGTTGGCTGGCGTTATCGGGTGCGGCGTCATTGTTGTTCAAAAGCTCGAATCGCTAAAAATAGGTGAGGTGTGAAATGAGTTGCTGTGGAAAGAAGCGGGCGGATTTGGCCGGACCCGCGCCCGAGCGGGAGCGAATGGCGCCCGCTCCGCCGGTGGTGGACCGCCCGGCAAGAGTATTTGAATATACCGGTGCCGGTACGCTCACTTTGAACGGTGCGGCGTCGGGAGCCACCTACCGGTTTGAGGGCCGGGGAGCCAAGGTGGAGGTTGCCTACCCGGATTCGTTCGGAATGATGGCGGAGCCGGAGTTGCGGCCGGCGCGCTAACGCCGGTGTCTTGCCGTTGAATTTTTTACGCTCTCATGTTCAAGGGAGGTGCACTAACTATGGCACTCTATGCGTTCGATGGGACCGGTAATGAAGATCGGGCCGGTACCGACAGGGACAGCAACGTCCTTTTCTTTTTTGAAGGCTACGACGATCCGCTGAAGAATCGCGACCCGGAGCAGGAGCGCGGCAGCCTTTACCTGCAGGGCATCGGCACGCTCGCCGGCACGAAGATCGGCAGTGTCGCGGCCAAGGCGTTTGGTATTGGCGCCCGGAAGCGGCTCGGCTTCGCGATGGACAGGTTGAAGAACAATATCCGGCACGGCGACGCCGTGGTCGATATTGTCGGCTTCAGCCGGGGCGCGGCGCTGGCCGTCGCCTTCGCCAATAAGATTCAGCAGGAACTGCCCAGCCAAAAGGTCCGGTTCGCCGGCGTCTTCGACATTGTCGCCGAATTCGGACTGCCGGGCCGTCGCTTAAATGCTGGCATCGACATGGATTTCACGGACAACATCGAACAGTGTTTCCACGCTATGGCGATGGACGAACAGCGGGCGGTGTTCCAGCTCACCCGTTTGAACAAGAACGACGGCAGCCACGCCGGACGGCTTCATGAGCTATGGTTCCGTGGTGTGCACTCCGATGTCGGTGGCGGCAACAATAACCCCACGCTCAACCCGATTGCGCTCCATTGGATGTTTATGCGCGCACGAAGTCTTAGTCTACCGGTGACCGATATGGCCATCAGCGACAATCAGGCCCGTCTAGAAGGCCCCATGCGAATCAAGGACCAGATCGATATCGGCAAGAAGCGCCGGATCTTCGATACCGACGTTCTGCATGCCTCAGTAGGACTCGACGGCGTCGAGCACGACGAAGCGGACAAGATCAACAATCCGAAGGTTGAACTGGCCCGGATGGACGACAACGGCACCTTCACGCCGTCCACGGGCCGGCAGATTCTGGCCCGCGCCGCGAGTGGCGGAAAAATCTAGGCGATGATGTCTTTCACCACGTGCCCGTGCACGTCGGTGAGGCGGAAGTCCCGCCCGGCGTAGCGATACGTCAACTTCAGGTGATCCATTCCAAGCAGGTGAAGCATGGTCGCGTGCAAGTCGTGGAAGTGGACTTTGTTCACCACGGAGTAGTAGCCGTAATCGTCGGTCTCTCCGTAGGACAAACCAGCTTTCACGCCGCCGCCAGCCATCCACATGGTAAAGGCCTCCGGGTTGTGGTCGCGCCCGTCGGCGGCCTGGGCCGTTGGCGTCCGGCCGAACTCGCCACCCCACAGGACGAGCGTGTCTTTTAGCAGTCCCCGTGCCTTCAGATCCTGCAACAGTCCGGCGATGGGCTTATCCACCTCGCGTGCGTTCTGCGCGTGGTCCCGTTTCAGGTCCGCGTGCTGATCCCATTTGTAGGTATGGCTCACCTGCACGAAGCGAACGCCCTTTTCCGATAACCGCCGCGCCATCAGGCACTGGCGGGCGAAGTCTTCGCACATCGGATCGTCGATGCCGTACAGCTTCTTCGTCGCATCTGACTCACCGTCGATCGTTTGCAGCTCCGGCGCCTCGGACTGCATCCGGAACGCCAGCTCGAACGACTCGATGCGCCCTTCCAGCGCCCGGTCCGGGCCGGTCGATTCCAGCTGTTTGCGGTTGATCTGCTGCGCGTAGTCGATCTCCATCCGCTGTATGTCGCGCGGCGTCTCGCGGTTCGAAATGAACGGAATCCGCGCATCCTTGGCTGCGATCCCCACCGAGCCGATAGCGGTGCCCGCGTACGGCGCCGGCAGAAAAGC
>Ga0194122_10001213_pt1 | contig 32266 bp, 26 predicted proteins | sample TA2MahCa10mmetaG_FD_155487 | JGI IMG/M metagenome (GOLD analysis project Ga0194122, IMG submission 155487) | Freshwater microbial communities from Lake Tanganyika, Tanzania - TA2015021 Mahale Deep Cast 10m | ecosystem: Environmental > Aquatic > Freshwater > Lake | place: Tanzania: Lake... | reverse complement strand
TAATGTACTTATCAGAAAAGAGGGCCAGAAGATATCTTTTTTATCTACCGATATTGAAATGCAGATTACTGCTTCAGCATCTATTGGGGTGGGTACAGATGTTGAAATGACCACGGTATCGGCACGGAAATTTGTTGATATATTAAAGTCTCTGCCATCTAACGACGAAGTCACCATATCCCTCGCGGCTAATAAACTGAGTATTGTGCAGAACCGGTCTAAATTTTCTTTGCAGACACTGCCAGCAGGCGAATTTCCCACAGTAATTCGATCCGAAGCTTTTCCCGCAAAAGTACTTATTGGCCAGAAAGAGTTTCGACGACTGTTAACGCTTGTTTCCTTTTCTATGGCCCAACAGGATATACGTTATTACCTTAATGGCATGTTACTGGTACTTGATCGACAGTCGTTAAAGGGGGTTGCTACCGACGGCCACCGACTGGCCTTTGCTCAGACAGGGATAAAGACGCAGGAGAATGTCTCTTTTGCCGAAGGTACGGAGCGAATAGACGTTATTATTCCACGTAAGGCTATTGCAGAGCTTCAAAAAACCATTCAAGATGATGATAAGTCGGTTTCAATTGAAATCGCCGCAAATCAAGTCCGGTTTATTTTAGATGACTTAGAGATACTTTCCAAGCTTATTGAAGGAAGATTTCCCGATTTCGAACGTGTAATACCACAGAAACACACTAAGACAATTGTTTTTTCTCGTGAAGAACTTCTTGGCGCCCTAATGAGGGTAGCAATTCTAACTACCGATAAGTTTAAAGGGGTGCGTTTAATTCTATCGCAAGGCCAATTAAGAATTTCGTCTACCAATGCCGAACAAGAAGAGGCTCAGGAGGAGCTGGCTATTTCTTATGAAGGCGAGGTTATCGATATTGGATTTAACGTGCAGTATCTTATCGAAGTTTTAACAACCTTGAATAGCGATACTATTAAAATATCCTTGCTCGATCAAAGTTCGAGCGCCTTGCTTACCATCGATACTGACCCAGATTTTCGGTATGTTGTTATGCCCATGAGAATTTAAAGACTCTCCTACTCTTATTTACTCAAAGCCACACTATGCAAGATTCTAAACCGTCTACATCGACCACACCTAAGCTTTCCGAGTCGCTGGCCGTGACTAGCGAATATGGCGCCTCTGCCATTCGGATGCTAAAAGGCTTAGAGGCGGTTCGTAAACGACCCGGTATGTATATTGGCGACACCAGTGATGGCTCCGGGTTGCATCATATGGTGTTCGAAGTGGTTGATAATGCGGTTGACGAAGCCTTAGCGGGCTACTGCGACACCATCGTCGTTACCATTCACACCGACAACTCCATTTCGGTCTCTGATAATGGCAGGGGCATTCCCACCGATATACACCATGAAGACGAGTTCCAACGTTCGGCTGCCGAAATCGTTATGACCGAGCTACATGCAGGAGGAAAGTTCGATCAGAATAGTTATAAGGTGTCAGGAGGGCTACATGGTGTGGGGGTGTCGGTTGTTAATGCACTTTCGGAATGGTTAAGACTTACCATTAGAAGGCAAGGACAGGTGCATACCATGGAGTTTCGTCACGGCGAAAGGGTGAGTCCTTTACATGTTGCGGGTACCACCGACCAACATGGTACCGAGGTTCACTTTCTGGCCAGCAAACAGACATTTGGTCATGTAGACTTTTCATACGATATTTTGGCCAAGCGGCTTCGTGAACTGAGCTTTCTTAATAATGGTGTCAACATAAAGCTGGTTGACCAGCGATCTGCCACGGAAGAGGATTTCGCTTTTCTTGGTGGCGTCGCTGGATTTGTGCATTATATAAACCGAGCAAAAACAGTACTGCATCAAAAGATTTTTTCTGCTTCTTTAGAGAAAGATCGCGTCGTGGTAGAGGTTGCCATGCAGTGGAGCGACTCTTACATGGAGCAGGTTCTTTGTTTTACTAATAATATCCCGCAAAAAGATGGTGGTACTCACCTCACCGGGCTTCGTGCGGGCATGACGCGTGTGATCAATAAGTATATCGCCGACCAAGAAATTGCAAAAAAGGCAAAAGTAGAAACCACCGGCGATGATATGAGAGAGGGTCTTGCCTGTGTCTTGTCTATAAAAGTGCCAGAGCCAAAGTTCTCATCCCAGACAAAAGACAAACTGGTCTCTAGTGAAGTTCGGCAGCCGGTTGAAGATATTATCGCCACCGCCCTAGAGTCGTTTCTTTTGGAAAACCCCACCGAAGCAAAGGCCATTTGCAACAAAATTGTTGACGCGGCACGGGCCCGTGAAGCCGCTCGTAAGGCGCGCGAAATGACCCGACGAAAAGGGGTCTTGGACTCTTTTGGGCTGTCTGGAAAGCTTGCAGACTGCCAGGAGCGTGATCCGGCGAAAGCAGAGCTATACCTGGTTGAGGGTGATTCTGCTGGTGGTTCGGCAAAGCAAGGACGGGATAGAAAATTTCAGGCGATTTTACCCTTAAAGGGAAAGATACTAAACGTAGAGAAGGCGCGGTTCGACAAGCTTGTGGCCTCGCAAGAAATCGTAACCCTTATCCAGACGCTAGGCACCGGTATTGGCCGTGACGAATATAACCCCGATAAGCTGCGATATCACCGTATTATCATCATGACCGACGCAGACGTGGACGGATCACATATACGCACGCTGCTACTAACGTTTTTTTACCGACAGATGAAAGAGCTAATAGAGCGCGGGCATATCTATATTGCCCAGCCACCTCTTTATAAAATAAAGCACCAGAAGGAAGAAAAATATATTAAGGACGATCATGCCTTGCAGTCCTACCTGCTTAACCTGGCCATAAAAGAGGCACGAATCATAAAGCCAAATGGGGAATCTATAACCGACCTCAGCGCGCTGGCCCAGATCTACTTTAATGCTCGAGCTGTTATTCACAGGGTATCGCGGTTTGTGGACCCATGGATTACCGAGGCCTTGCTTGAAGGTGTGGTTATCGACCTTTCTACGGCTGATGGCGCCCTGGCTTCAGCCCAGCGCCTAACCGCGTTTTATGACCGGCACAATCCTGCAGGCGATAGCCCCGCCATACGAGTACTTGCAGACCAAGACAGCCAGACAGGCCGTTGGCGCCTAACGATAGAAAAGAACCTGCATGGCAATATGCGCCGTGCCGTCATTGATCATGGGTTTTTGCAGTCCGACGACTACCTGTCTTTGGTGCATGCAAGCACCGAACTCTCGGGGGCGGTAACTCCTGGAACCCAGGTTTTTCGGGGGTCCGGTGACCACCAAAAGACTACTACTGTGGGCAACTTCACCCAGGCCATGCACTGGCTGCTGGCCGAGGCGGAAAAAGGCATATCGAAGCAGCGCTATAAGGGTCTGGGCGAAATGAACCCGGAGCAGCTCTGGGAAACCACCATGGATACCCAAACGCGCACTCTGCTTCAGGTCAAAATCGAAGACGCGATTGCGGCAGATGGCATATTCAATACCCTGATGGGTGAAGAAGTCGAACCGCGCCGTATATTCATCGAGACCAATGCCCTCAGGGTAGCCAATCTCGATGTCTAGCCTTGTGGTGGCGATTTCGTCGCGCGCCTTGTTTGATTTTGAAGAAGAAAACCGAGTCTTTGAAGAGCACAACGACCGTGCCTATATGCAGCTGCAGTGGTCGCGGATAAACCAGCCGGCAAAGCCAGGGGTTGCCTTTACGCTGGTGCAGAAATTGTTGCGATTCAACACCCCCGGATTTAATCGCACCGAGGTGGTGGTCTTGTCACGCAATGACCCTGTCTCCGGGCTGCGTGTCTATCACTCCGCGCAGGCCCATGGGCTGGCAATCTCGCGTGGCGTTTTCACCCGAGGGGTAAGCCCGTATCGTTACCTTAAGCCTTTGAACGCGGCCTTGTTTTTGTCAGCCAATGCCTCTGATGTAGAGCAGGCACTCGAGTCTGACTGCCCTGCCGCCCATGTCTACCCACACTCTCAGAAAGCGTCTGCCGAGTTTCCCAACGAACTGCGAATCGCCTTTGACGGAGACGCGGTGTTGTTCTCCGACGAGGCAGAGAAGGTGTTTCAGCAGCACGGTCTGGATGCCTTTGTAGACCACGAAGCCCGACAAGCAGACACGCCGCTTCCCCCAGGACCCTTCAAACCCCTATTGGAGTCCTTGCATCGGCTGCGCCTATCCGGGCCAGACACCGCGATGCGCCTGAGAACGGCCTTAGTAACCGCGCGGTCTGCGCCCGCCCACGAAAGAGCCATACGCACACTCATGAAATGGCAGATCGACGTTGATGAAGCATTTTTTCTGGGAGGACTCGACAAGGGTGATTTCTTAAAAGAGTTTCAGCCAGATTTTTTCTTTGATGACCAGACGCGTCACTGTGATTCAGCAGCACGCGCGGCGCCCACCGGGCATGTGCGGTCCGGAATCACCAACCAGCCTAACGCTTAGTCTTTGACTGCGTCTTTGTTGGGGTCTCTCGGGTCTTTTTCTGAGCCACCTTTTCGGCCTTTGGCGCAAACTCAAACCCCACCTTCCCATCCGGCGTTTTTACCAGGTAGGCTTTGAAACGGCGTCGGGTACGGGCCGAGACAAACTCCTCGAGGAGATCGGTTTTTCCCTCATGCAGCAGCTTGCGCATCTGCTCGCGGCTGACAGACTGCTGCAAGATTACCATTCCAGACCGAAAGTCACAGGTCTTCTCAGGCCCCACACTGCGGGAACAGACATAAGACGACCCATGGGCAAAGACCTCAGCGCCGCACTTGGGACAGGACCCAAGACTGGTCTCACCCGAAAAATCCACCGGCTCCGCCAGATCCCCCGCTGCTGCATTGCCAAAGTCAAACTCCAGCTTATGGTCAGGCGATAGCACTAGGCGTGCTGCAAAAGGACGCCCAAGCTTGCTACGAAAGCCATCTACCGGCCCGAGGGCACCAGTCTGTAACAGGAGCGCGACCTCACTGGGTTCGAAGGTTCTCCCCCCTGGGATCTTACTGATCGAAAAATCACACTGCCCGCAGCTGTAGCGCCGATAGTTTTCCTTGACCACTCCGCCGCACTTCGGGCAGGGACTATCCAAGGTGATGTAGTCCCCAGGAATTGTGTCGTTATCATAGTTTCTTGCCTGATCAACAATGTGCTGGGTTAGCCGGGAAATTTCTGCCATAAAGGCATCGGGTGCGAGTGCGTTTTGTTCAATCTGTCGTAGCTTGTACTCCCACTCACCCGTTAACTCTGGCTTAGAGAGCTCCTTGACATCCAGGCCACGCAGTAGCGTCGTGAGCTGAAATGCCTTGGCCGTAGGATGCAGCTCACGGCCTTCACGCAGCAGGTATTTTTCCGCCAGCAGGCCTTCAATAATTGCCGCCCGGGTCGCGGGCGTGCCCAGACCTTTGCCAGCCATTGCCTCTCTGAGGTCGTCATCATCGACAAACCGCCCCGCCCCTTCCATGGCAGAAAGCAGGGTTGCCTCTGAATACCGCGTCGGTGGCTTCGTCTGCAGACTCTCCGCCACAACAGATTCGGTCTGCACCTGCTCGCCCTCGGCAACCTTCACCAGGGGCTCTTCACCGGCAATGGTCTCCCGGCCATAGACCGCAAGCCACCCGGGCTTCACAAGTACCTTGCCCTCGGTGCGAAACAGATGCGCGTCAATCTGGCTAATGCGTGTGGTGTTGAGATACTCGGCTGCTGGAAAAAATACGGCAAGAAACCGTCGGCAGACGAGGTCAAATATCTTGGCCTCAGGTTCTGAAAGTGTGCGTGGAATCTGCCCTGTAGGAACAATGGCAAAGTGGTCTGACACCTTGGTATTGTCAAAGACGCGTCGTACCGGCTGCACCCACTTCTGTTCTCGAATCGTGCGACAGAGCTGCCCATAGGCATCGGTCTTCTCAAGGGATGCAATGGTGGCCTTAACGGTCTGTACGTAGTCTTCAGGAAGTGCCTTGGAATCGGTTCTGGGATAGGTGAGAAGCTTGTGCCTCTCATACAAGGCCTGGGCAATTCCAAGCGTGTTTTTGGCCGAGAAACCAAACCGGGCATTGGCCTCCCGCTGTAGGCTGGTGAGGTCAAAAAGTGCCGGGGCAGCCTGTGAAGACGCCTTGGCCTCATCACGCACTATGGCGGGCTTGCCAAGACAGTCCGCCACAATGGCGTCGGCCTCTTGCTCAGACCATAGCCGCTCCGCCCGCGCATCGGCAGGGGCATCAGACTTCTTGAAGTTCGGATCAAACCACTTGCCTTGATAGCCGCCCTCCTTCGCCGCAAACTGGGCAAGGATCTCAAAGTAGCCCTTAGGCACAAACCGCCGGATCGCCTCTTCGCGTTCCACAACGATGGATAAGGTGGGCGTCTGCACCCGTCCTACGGTTGTGAGAAAAAACCCACCCTCTTTGGAATTAAACGCGGTCATCGCACGCGTGCCATTAATACCGATAAGCCAGTCAGCCTCCGCACGGCATTGGGCTGCTTGGGCGAGCGGCAGCACTTCAGCATCGCCACGTAGCTGATCGAAAGCCGTGCGGATCGCATCGGGGGTCATCGACTGCAGCCACAGCCGAGAGATAGGCTGCTTAGCCTTGGTGTATCGCATGATGGTGCGAAAGATGAGTTCCCCCTCTCGCCCGGCGTCACAGGCATTGATAATGCGGGCAACGTCTTTTCGCTTAATCAGCCGGGCCAATGTCTTGAGCTTTTGTTCTGTTTTTGGCAGCGGCCGCAGATCAAAATGCGGCGGGATTACCGGAAGATGGGCAAATGACCATTTGCCGCGCTTTATCTCGTATTGCTCTGGCGCCGCCATCTCAAGAAGATGGCCTACCGCAGACCCGATGACCATGTCATCGCGTTCAAAGACATCCTCTTTTTTTGAGAACCCTCCGAGGGCCTTGGCGATATCTGCCGCAACAGAAGGCTTCTCAGCAATGACTAGGGCAATATCAGATCCTGCAGCCACAAGCACTCCAATGATAAGGGGGGCTTTAGAATAACCCAGTCAACGTTGAACCTGAAAACGTACCCAGTCTCCCTCTGGCAGTCGTCGGGCAAGACCCTGGGTTTCTAAGAGCAGGAGCCCCACCATCACCGTGTGGACTGCCTCACCAAGCCGTCGGGCAATCTCTTCGGCAGACTGCCCATGCCAGTCGAGTACGGTCAAGACGCTCTGCATACGAGGATCGTTAAACTCAGGAAGGTCCTGCTGCTGGCTGAAAACCTCCCGCTTTTTGTGTTTCTTGGGACTAAGAACACCAAGGTCGATTAAAAGGTCTTCGGGACAGGTCACCAGCCCAGCACCCTGTCGAATCAGCCGGTGACTGCCCACATACAGCGGGGAATGAATAGGACCCGGCACCGCGCAGACTTCCTTGCCAAGTTCAAGTGCCTCAAGCGCAGTAATGAGTGAACCGCTCTTATCGCCGGCCTCGATAACGCAGACTGCTTCGCTTACTGCCGCAATGATGCGATTACGGTGGACGAACTGAAAAGGACGTGCCGCAGTGGTATCCGGATACTCACTCAGTAACAGACCTCCCGAACAGAGAATACGGTCAGCAAGCTGTCTGTTGCAGGGCGGATAGATGGCATCGAGCCCATGGGCCAAAACGGCAATCGTTGTGCCGCTCCCCGCCGCGGGCGCGGCCTTAAGTGCGCCTTCGTGGGCTGCCGCATCTACACCCACTGCCAGACCACTTACGACAACCACGCCCTGGCTCGCGGCTGTTTCGGCAAACCATTGGGCATCGCGCATGGCCTGGGCGCTTGCGCGACGACTACCGACAATGGCTATCCGGCGTCGTCCTTGCTCAAGTAGTGCCTGATTGCCGCGGGCATAGAGATGTCTCACGGGCGGGTGCAGGCATGCCTGTGGCACGCCAATCAGTTCCGGGTCAAGGGGCTGAGTGATAAACGCAGCAGCGGATGCAGAGGGATGTGACATGGGGGCAGTTCCTTCGATAGGACAGAGCCCGCAAGCCTAGGAGGGCAAAAGTTTTGTACTATTAGCCGCCTAGCCGAGCCTTGTTATTCAAACCGATACCCACGCCCAGACTATGGCCATTCTTCCACTGCTTCACTATCCCGACCCACGGCTTCGGACCATTGCCCGCCCGGTGGCAACGGTAGATGACCAGGTGCGTCGCCTGGTTCTCGATATGGCAGAGACCATGTATGCCGCTCCGGGTATCGGCCTAGCGGCAACCCAGGTGAATGTCCATCTCCGCGTTGTGGTGGTGGATGTCTCTGAAGCGCAAAATGACCTGCGGGTGTTGATCAACCCAGAGATCACCATTCTCGGCTCTGATACGAAGATCCATCAGGAGGGATGTCTTTCTGTCCCCGGCGTCTACGACGAGGTAAGCCGTCCCGATCGCATCGAAGTTCGGGCCCTTAATGCCCAGGGTGATCCGGTAAGTTTTATTGCAGACGGAATCTTGTCTGTCTGTATTCAGCACGAACTGGATCATCTCAACGGCAAAGTGTTTGTTGACTACCTGTCGCGTCTGAAGCAAGGCCGCATTGCCACCAAGCTGGTAAAGGCAGAACGCGACGGCGCACTGCCTCAGCCTGAAGAGGCGGGGCTATCGGCCACAGCACATAACTCCTTAATGCGGTTAAAGGCGGCGCTGGGCTAATATGCGCCTGGCGTTTGCCGGAACTCCCGAGTTCTCCGCAGAGATCCTTGCCCAACTGCTTCTAGAGCCGCGTCTGGCAGATCTTCACTGGGCGGGGGTGTTGACCCAGCCGGGCAGGCCCCGTGGCCGTGGGCGTCGGCCAGAGCACTCAGCGGTGCATCAGCATGCACAGGAAGCGGGGCTTACCGTGCTGACCCCGGGTAGTCTGGCCTCCTCTTCTGAGGAGGGCCGCACGGCGCAGCACTGGCTTGCAGACCAGAAACTGGACCTCTTATTGGTGGTGGCCTACGGCCTGCTTTTGCCCCCAGTGGTATTGCAGACCCCGCGTCATGGCTGCCTGAACCTGCACACCTCGTTGCTGCCGCGCTGGCGGGGGGCTGCGCCGATACAGCGCGCCCTGCAGGCCAACGACGCCCAGACCGGGGTCTGTTTAATGCAGATGGAGTCGGGCCTTGATACCGGACCGATCTGGGCGCAGTCGGTGGTCCCGATTACCGTGCAGGACAACTTCGGCAGCTTATCGGAGCGCCTTCTACGAGAATCGGTTGGGCTTTTAACGGAATTTCTTCTTGCGCCACCGTTTGGGCATCGACTTCCGAAGCCGCAGTCCGAGGAGGGCGTGGTCTACGCCCACAAGATTCGCGCGGAAGACCAAGAGCTTAATTTCAAGGCATCGGCGCGGGTAGTGTTTGGGCAGATCCGAGCCCTAGATCCGAGTCCTGCTGCCCGCACCAGCCTGCACGGCAAGCCACTAAAGTGTGGTGGAGTTTCACTGATCATGGAGACGGGCCAGTGGGGACAGCCGGGAGAGGTGCTGGCACTGCCTTCCTCAAGCCATGGACTAAAGCTCGCCTGTGCCCAGGGGGTAGTGGTCATCGACTGGCTCCAGCAGGCGGGTGGTAAGAGGCTTAGCGTGCAGGACTTTTGCCGTGGGCATCGTCTCAGTCTGGGGGACCGGTTTGGTGGCTAGCATGGAACTTCGCGAAGACCGGAATGGTCAGCTCTGTAAACGCCCGGGGCAGTAGCCAGGTTCGGCGTCAGCGTATCGACGGGGGAATACCGGCGCAGTCACCAGCCCAGTCACCGGCGCTGTGGCGGCGAATGGTTGCGGCAAGCCACCTAATGCGCTGGGCAACGACGAATACGCGCCAGAACCATCGCGTAGACCAGCCGCCCGACAGATCAGATACAGCGGTTAAAGACCTGGCTGCCTATGGGTTTCGGGCCTGGGGCCTCATGCGGGTGCGTGTTGCCAGGATGAGCCGAAAGCCCCCTGGGCCAGAGATCGCAGCCCTCTTGGCGCTTGCCTTTTCCTGCCTGCAGCGAGAGTACCGGGCCGCGCCTATCGTGATTGACCAGGCGGTTCACGCTGCGCGGGCTCTTGGTGGTACGGAGTCTGCGTCTTTTGTCAATGCCATCCTGCGTCGTCTGACCCGAGAGCCGCAGGCTGCTGCCGCTGACCAATGGCACCTCATGGCCATCGCCAACGCGCCTGTATGGCTGGTGCAGCGGCTTTTGGCTGCGGGCAGCCGAACTCTTCCGGCCCATTGCGCGGTGGCTGCACGGCCTCCGGTCTTTGCCCTCAGGTATCTGGGCGAGCCTGCCGAGGCCCACATTTGGCAGCAGCAGCTCGCGCAACGCGGCCACACGATGCACTGGGCGGGGCCGCGTTCGGTGATCGTCGACCCCCCCTGTCCTGTGGAGGCCGTGCCGGGATTTGACCAAGGGCTATTTCGTGTTCAGGACCTCTCAGCCCAGAGGGCTTTTGGGCTCTTGCCCCTGCAGGCAGGACAAAAGGTACTGGATGTCTGCGCCGCACCGGGTGGCAAGACGCTGCTGCTTGCAGAGCAGGCAGAGGTTGAGATCTGGGCGGCAGATCAGTCCAAGAAACGACTGCATCAGTTAGAAACCGAATGGACGCGCCTGTCCCATCGTCTTGCCTCGCGGGCCCTGCACCTTGTCGTTGCAGACATGTCTGCGCCAGTTTGGCCTGACAGCTTGCCAGAGTTTTTTGACTATATCGTTCTTGATGCCCCGTGTTCGGGAACCGGGGTCGTGCGTCGCCATCCGGAAATCGCCTGGACGCGCACGCAGGCAGACCTGCACCGGCTGGTGATACTGCAGGCTGCTTTACTGCGCCGCGTCTGGAGAGCGCTTGTGCCGGGAGGGCAGCTTCTCTTTATAACCTGCTCAATCCTGCCAGAAGAAGGCGAGTCTCAGATTGCTGGGTTTCTGCAAGAAGCCACCGACGCGGTACGACTGCCTGCCCCAGGCTTGATTCTCCCGTACCATGAGGCCAACCCCCGAGAACTATCAGCAGGCGATGGTTTTTTCTATGCGCGACTCCAGAAACGCTTAGGCACTTTGTGAACCCCCGTCGACGGTTTCTTCGCAAGGCCGCGCGCTCTTTTTCCGCAGGCGCGGGCCTGGTTTTGGGCGTCTTTGGCCTCGCGCAGGCTAGCGATCCTCAGCCCGCGTCTGTGGCCGCAAGTCTTAATCTGACAGATGTGGCGGTGGGTAGGCAAGCCGAAGGCAATTGGATATTGCGGGGCAATGTCAATGTGTCACTTAGCCTGGTACTGGTCGCGGCCATTGAGCGCGGGGTTACCCTGCAGTTCGAATCTATTTTCCGGGCTCAGCGAAGCCGCTGGTATTGGTTTGCTGAGACGGTCTATGAGCAGCGTCGCGTGGGGCGGCTTACTTTTCATCCGATTACCCGCTTGTTTCGGGTTCGGCTTGATGGCAGCCCTCCGAGAACCTTTGCCGACCTTACGGAGGCCTTGCGCCACTGTCTGGTGGTTCGTGGCTGGCAGGTGGCATCCGCAGAGCAGGATCTGCTCGGCCTTGACTTAAGCCTTCGGCTGCGCCTAGACAAGTCTGCGCTGCCAAAGTCTCTTCAGATTGCCGCCTTCGCCTCGGATGACTGGGACCTGACCACAGGCTGGGTACCCGTAGTCTATGACCCGGCATTTATGCCGCCAGCCTCCCCCACCGAGTCGCTATGAGCTTTCTTTTGAGACTTTTTTTGCTGCTGGTCTTTGCTATGGCCGCAGGCATCCTAGCGCTGCTGTCTATGGCCTCAGGCAATGAGAGCCGGCTTGATACCTTTTATCCTTGGCTGGTAGGGGCCAATCTGGTTGTGGTACTGGCCATGGCGGGTCTGGCTATCTGGGTTGTGGTGCGTGCCATAAGACACCATCGGGCTGGCGTCTTTGGATCCCGGCTGATGGTTCGGCTGGCCTTGGCATTTGCCGCGATGGGAATTATTCCGGTGCTGCTGGTGTCTTTGGTTTCGGTGCAGTTTCTGGCCCGAACCATAGACAGCTGGTTTTCAGAAGGGGTGGAGCGTGCCCTGGATTCCGGCAGTGCCCTGGGTCGTGCAACACTCGAGGCCGTGCAATTAGAGGCGCTCTCACAGGCAAGGCGGTTGGGGGTTGCCTTGGAGTCCATCCCCGACGAAAACCTCAATGAGGTTATCGAGGCAGCCACGCTTGGCCGAGAGGGCCTTGAGGTGCTGGTCTTAAACCTTAAGGGAAAGACCCTGGCGATACGATCCGCATCACTCTTTCGACTGGTACCCGATATGCCCTCGGCCGAGGCCTTGGAGCGCGCGCGGATCGCCCGGCAGTTTGTCATTATTGAGCCGCGCCGCGATGGCCCGGAGTGGGCGCTACAGGTGCGTGCCATCGTCTTATCGATTCGTCCCGAGCCAGGCCTTGACCAGGTGCGGTTTGTGCAATGGCGTGAGCCGATTGCCGATGCGCTGTCTGAGAATATCGAGCTGCTTAACCAGGGCTACAGCGACTACCGGCAGCTTGCTTTGGGAAAAGAAGGGATACGCAAGCTCTATGGGGTAACACTGAGTTTTGCGCTCCTGCTGGCCCTGTTTGGGGCACTGCTTACGGCGGTGCTGCTCAGTGCCTGGCTGGCCGGGCCATTACGGGCCCTGGAGCGGGCGACCAGGCAGGTGGCTGGTGGCGACTACCCGCGCATTCGTCAGGGCAGTACCGATCATGAGCTTAACGACCTGGTGCGGTCGTTTAACGAGATGACGGTGCAGCTGCAGTCTGCAAAAACCCTGGCCCTGGAAAACCAGCAAAAAAAAGAGGAGTCGACACGGTTTCTGGAACAGGTTCTTTCGCATATCTCTGCCGGTGTGCTGGTCTTTGACCAGCACTGGCAGCTTACGCAGTCAAACCCCGGTGCCCAGAGACTCTTGGGGCAGCCCCTGGAGCCTTGGCTGGGAAGGCCATTGTCAGAACTGCCCTTAATAGGCGCCTTTGCAGAAGATCTGCAGGCGGCCATGCAGCACCAGACGGACTACCAGCAGCAGTCTAACTGCGAGGCAGAGGGTCGCAGTAGGATATCGCTTTTGATCAGCGCCGCACGATTCTCCAGTCCGGCCGAGCAGGCGCCGTTTCTCTATGTTTTGGTCTTCGATGACATCAGCACCTTGATTTCGGCCGAGCGCATGCGTGCCTGGTCGGATATTGCGCGGCGGATGGCGCATGAGATCAAAAACCCGCTTACGCCTATTCAGTTATCGGCCGAACGGCTTGAGCGACGCCTTTTAGAGAAGCTCTCCCCGGAGGACAAAGAACTCTTACAGAAATCCTGTGGGACGATCGTCGATCAGGTAGCCGGACTGAAAGCCCTAGTGGATGAGTTCCGTAACTATGCCCGTCTGCCCTCCGCGCGGCCCCAGTCGGTGAACCTGGCTGCTCTGATCGAAGAGGTAATGGGCCTGTATGCCTCCGACCAGCGTATTTCAGCCCGCGTGGCAGACCCAGATGCCCTAGTCTGGGCGGATCGAGGACAGCTGATTCAGGTGATCCATAACCTGGTACAGAACGCCCAGGATGCTATTGAAGACCTTCCCGACGGGCGGATCGGCATCACCTGCAGCCGCGCAGAGCGCGCCGGGGGACAAGAGGTCTGTCGCCTCACGGTCGAGGATAACGGCCCCGGGCTTGACCCGACGGTGATCCACCGTATCTTTGAGCCCTATGTGACAACTAAGCCCAAGGGCACAGGACTGGGACTGGCCATTGTGAATAAAATCATGGAAGAAAATCAGGCTGCCATTGACCTGGTGAACAGAGTCGACGCCGATGGAGAGGTGCATGGTGTTACCGTGACCCTTGAATTTGCATATCGGCCTGTGGTTTTGGAGAATCCTGGTTATGTCTGACATTCTGATCGTTGATGATGAACTCGGCGTGCGCGAACTTCTTCTGGAGGTTCTCGAGGACGAGGGCCATTCCGTGGCGTTGGCGGCCAATGCAGCCCAGGCGCGGCAGGTCTGTCAGGCCAAACGCTTTGATCTGGTCTTGCTTGATATCTGGATGCCCGATACCGACGGGGTGACGCTGCTTAAAGAGTGGTCGGGACAGGGCCTTCTTACTATGCCGGTGGTCATGATGTCGGGCCATGCCACGATTGAGACGGCTATCGAGGCTACCCGCATCGGTGCCTTTGATTTTCTGGAAAAGCCGATTGCCCTGGCACGGCTGCTCAAAACGGTTCAGGCAGCACTGGCCCGCGCTCAGGCGCAAAAGGCCTGGCAGCAGGCGCTTGCCAATGCCCAGCCTTTTGCTGCTGCCAGCTCTGATGAGGACGACCTCCCCAACCCCAAGGAGCGCGCCCAGGAGGCACTCTTGGCCATTTCTTTAGAGCAGCCACTGCGGGAGGCTCGTGATGCCTTTGAACGGATTTATCTGGAGTATCAACTGGCTAAACAAAACGGAAGCATGACCCGGCTGGCTGAGCAGTCTGGCCTGGAGCGAACCCATCTGTACCGCAAGATCAAGCAACTGGGTATGGAGCCAACCCGGGCGGTGACCCGTAAAACGCCGGCGTGAGAATACTCATTCTGGGCGCTGGTCGTGTGGGCGCTGGCCTGGCGGAGATGTTGGTTCAGGAGCGCAACGACATTACGGTTGTTGATACCAGCGCAGAGGCCTTGTCAGGGCTTCAAGAGCGTTTTGATCTTCGCACGGTGCAGGGTACGGCCACCAACTTAGAGGTCTTGTTCTCGGCGGGTATCGAAGACACCGACATTCTTATTGCGGTCACCACCTATGACGAGGTGAACCTGGTGGCATGCCAGCTTGCCCATCGCTGCTTTAACGTGCCGCAACGTATTGCCCGCGTGCGCTCGCCCCAATGGATGCAACACCCCGAACTTCTCACCCCCGAGGGGTTTGCGGTGGATGTGGCGATTAGTCCCGAGGGCACGGTTACCGACTATCTCAAGAAGCTTATCGAGATCCCAGAGGCCCTGCAGGTCTTGGAGTTTGCCCATGGCCGGGTGGGGCTTTTGGCAGTGCGTGCCGATGCGGGTAGCCCGATGGTTAGCTACCCTATCAAAGACCTTCGGCGCCATCTACCGGATATCGATAGCCGGGTGGTAGCAATTTTTCGCAACGGGAAGGCCATTCTTCCCACCGGAGACACGTTTGTTCAGACCGATGACGAGGTCTTTTTCCTGGCCGCCGCAGAGCATATTCGGCGGGTGACGCAGGAGCTTCACCAGATAGACAAGCCTGTACGGCGGGTCATGATTGTCGGCGGCGGTAACGTGGGCAAGCGCCTAGCAGAGGCGATCTCGGACGACATCATCTCTAAAATCATTGAAGGCAACGCCGCCCGTTGTGAGACCCTCGCACAGCAGCTCAATGGTAAGGCGCTGGTGCTGCATGGAGACGCTACGGATGAGACCCTGCTGGAGGAAGAGAACGTCGGCAGTATGGATCTCTTTCTCGCGCTGACCAATGATGACGAAAACAATATTATGTCGGCGCTGCTGGCCAAGAGACTCGGTGCCAAAAGGGTTTTGGCGCTGATTAACCGCAAGGCCTATGCCGAGCTCATGGAGGGCGGTGAGATTGATATTGCCTTAACCCCCTCGCACACCACCTTGGGGGAGTTGTTGCGGTATGTGCGGCGCGGCGATATCGCCGCAGTCCATACGCTTAGGCGCGGTGCGGCCGAGGTGCTAGAGATCGTAGTCCATGGCGATGCCAAGACATCCCGGGTGGTGAGCCGCACGGTAGAGCAGCTCGATCTACCCAAGGGGGTGGCCGTCGGCGCGATTGTCCGTGGAACCGCAGAGGCCTCCGAGGTTCTGATGGCCCATCACGATACCGTGATTGCGCGAGAGGACCACTTGATTGTCTTTGTTACCAACCGCAAGATGATTCCGAAGGTCGAAAAACTTTTTCAGGTCTCAGCAGGATTCTTTTGAAGACCCGCTCCTCGTTTTTTGTTGTTCTCAACATCCTGTCTGTATTGGTAAGCCTGTTTGGGCTTACCTTTGCCCTTCCCTTAGGATTTGCTTATTTTGAGTCCATTACTATCGAGGGCTACAGCCGTGCCTTCGAGGCCTTTACGCGGGCGGCTGGGATTACGCTTGGAGTGGGGCTTCTGGGCCTCTGGCTGACCCGGGGCGCGTCGCGCGACCTTAAGCCACGCGATGGCTTTTTGCTGGCGGCGATGGTCTGGTTTGTTCTAGCTTTTTTTGCAGCGCTGCCCATCTGGTTTTATCTTCCCGAACTGCGATTTAGTCAGGCTTTTTTTGAGGCCATTTCGGCCCTGACCACCACCGGAGCAACCGCGCTGAGCGGTTTAGACGAGATGTCGCGGGCGGTTCTGGTCTGGCGTAGCTTTCTACAATGGCTCGGTGGCATGGGCATTATTATTCTTGCCGTGGCGATCCTACCGCTTCTCGGTGTGGGAGGTATGCAGCTCTTTAAGGCCGAGATCTCAGGTCCTTCTAAAGACAGTAAGCTCACTCCGCGTATTACCGAGACAGCCCAGGGCCTCTGGGGCATCTACTTACTCTTCTCGCTGCTTTGTTTTTTTGCCTACTGGATTGCCGGCATGGACTGGTTTGATGCCTTGGTGCACATGGGCTCGACGGTCTCTATTGGGGGGATGTCAAGCCATGACGCGAGTATTGGTTATTTTGATAGCCCATGGATTGAGGCAGTGGCTATTGTTTTCATGGTGCTCTCTGGCATCAACTTCGCGATTCACTTCTCGGCAATGCGACGCATGACCACGCAGCCCTACCGCGACTGCCCACAGGCCCGGTATTACGTTTTGACGCTGGCCCTAGGGGTCGTCTTTGTTGCCCTGGTTCTCTGGCTTCGGGATGTCTATCCGAGTCTTTCAGAAGCGTTTCGAGTGGCGGCCTTCAATGTCGTTGCGATTGTTACCACCACTGGGTTTGCTACTGAAGACTATTCCCAGTGGCCTCTTTTTGTGCCCTGGCTGATGATCTTTTTGTGTGCCTTTGCCACCAGCTCTGGCTCAACCGGGGGCGGAATAAAAATGATCCGACTGGTCATCATGGTGAAGCTGGCCTATCGGGAGTTTCTGCGCATTATCCATCCCCGGGTGGTTCAGCCCGTGCAGCTGGGTCGTTCTACGGTGGCGTCTTCAGTGGTCTTTGCCGTGCTTGCCTACATGCTGGCCTATGGGGCTACCGTGATGGTGACCAACTTTCTGTTATTGCTCTCGGGCATGAACGACATTACCGCGATTAGTGCAGCACTGGCCTGTGTCAACAATCTGGGCCCGGGGCTCAACGAGGTGGGCCCAGCTGGTAACTATGGGGGTTTGACGGGGTTTCAGCTCTGGGTGCTGAGTTTTGCCATGCTGCTGGGCCGACTGGAACTCTTAACCGTCCTGGTTATTCTCATTCCAGCCTTCTGGCGCAAATAGCCGCAGCTATTTGCTTGCCGGTGTTTTTATAGACCGGCGAGGGCAGCCTGTTCGTCGGCATGGTATGACGAACGTACCATAGGGCCTACCGCGGCATGGACAAAACCCATGTCCCGGGCCGCCTGCTCAAATACCTTGAACTGCTCTGGCGGCACATAGCGGGCCACGGGCAGGTGGGCCCCTGATGGCGCGAGATACTGGCCGATGGTGATCATGTCAACCTGATGTACTCTGAGGTCTCGCATGACAGAGAAGACCTCTTCATCGGTCTCGCCAAGGCCCAGCATGATTCCGCTTTTTGTGGGCACTCCGCCCGCCTGTTGCTTGAACCCAGAAAGCAGCCGCAACGAATGGCCATATTCTGCCCCAGGCCGCGCCCGCCGGTAGAGCCTGGGTACCGTCTCAAGGTTGTGGTTCATCACGTCTGGCGGGGCCTTTATGAGAACCTCAAGGGCGCGGTCCAGCCGCCCCCGAAAGTCAGGCACCAACACCTCGATCTGCGTTGCAGGGGAAAGCCTGCGTATCTGTTCAATACAAGAGACGAAATGGGATGCTCCCCCATCTTTTAGGTCGTCTCGGTCTACGCTGGTGATCACCACATAACGCAGACCGAGGGCAGCGATGGTCTTGGCAAGGTTTTCGGGCTCTCGCGGGTCTAGGGGGTCTGGCCGGCCATGACCCACATCACAAAAGGGGCAGCGACGGGTGCATTTGTCACCCATGATCATGAAGGTGGCCGTTCCTTTGCCAAAACACTCCCCAATATTGGGACAGGAAGCCTCTTCGCAGACTGTGTGCAGTTTGTGCTCTCGCAGGATTGACTTGATCTCCAAGAACCGCGACTGCTCACTGGGGGCCTTTACCCGAATCCAGTCTGGCTTACGCGCCCCGGGGCCGGGCGCGACGGTGATGGGGATCGCTATAGGAGTGCTGCCCGCGCTGAGCCTGGTCTTTAATGCCCCTTTTTTCTTGGGATAGGGTGTGGCAATGCCGTTGATATTGGCAGAGGGGTCAGCCGAGCGTGTCATGAGGGGTAGCAGCAGTAGAAGGATAAAACTGTTTTTGCAGATACCGGTCAAGCATATCAGCTGCCTCTTCCCAGTGCAGGTTAATGCCCTGGCGATACAGATCGGTGATGCCGAGACCCGGATAGCCACAGGGGTTGATACGGTCAAAGCCCGTCGGATCTAGCCGAAGATTGAGCGCAACACCGTGATAGCAGGCGCCCTTACGTACCTTTAACCCCAGAGAGGCAATCTTAAGGGCCTGAGGGCCTGGCCTTAGATCCGCTAGTTTGGTGGCGGCCGATGCCGGAAGGTATACCCCGGGGGCGCCCCGGACACGCCCCGCGTGCTCGAGCCCTAGGTCGGTGAGCATGGATATCACCCCCTGCTCCATAGCGCACACGAGACCTCGGATGGTAAGGCCAAGCCGTCTGAGGTCTAACAGGGTGTAGAACACCAGCTGGCCTGGCCCATGATAGGTAACCTGCCCCCCCCGATCAGATCGCACCACCGGAATATCCCCAGGGTCAAGAATGTGGTGTCCCTGGCCGGCAAGCCCCAGGGTATAGACGGGCGTGTGTTCCACGGCCCAGAAGACATCGGCAGAGCCGGGTTCTCTTGTTTCTGTATAGGCCTGCATCCGGGCAAGGGCGGCCGCATAGTCTGCCTGCCGCAGGCTTGGCCATCGGGTAAGAGGGCCCAGGCCTAGAGCACCACTTTGACCCACGGGTGTCCGGTAAGCCTCAGATAGATGGCGTCTAACTGGTCCCGCGATACGGCATGGATCAAGACCGTCAGGCTGATATAGCGGGCGCCGCGGCTGACCCGCATCTCGACCTTCTCCGATGCAATATCAGGCGCTAGATCGGAAATACAGGCGAGTATTTCCTGGGCGAACCCGTCTCGGCGTTCTCCCATGACCTTGATTGGAAACTCGCAGGGAAACGGGATCAGAGACCCGTCGCCTGAGGGACTACCAGGCCTTGCCTGAGAACCCGTCATGGCTGGGGGCTAAGTTGGGTAAGGGGTCTAAGGGGGCTATTCACGAGGGCGTCTAGTTTTCGATCATAGGCGGCACGCAGCCTGGCATAAAGGGGCCCCGGACGTCCCCCGGCAAAGGGTTTTCCGTCGATCTCGGTAACCGGCAGGATTTCTTTGGTGGCCGAGCTGATCATCACTTCACTGGCCGCCGCGAACTCGCTGCGCGAGACATCCCGAAGGGAAAATCGGATGCCAGCCTCTTGGCAAAGCTCCTCAAGGAGTCCGTAGCGAATCCCCTCCAGAACCAGGGCGCTACGCTGACTGCCGACGAGGCTATCGTCAATACCCAGCCAGACATTGCAGGCCGCCCCTTCGGTGAGGCAGTCATCGCGAAACAGAATCGCCTCATGGGCTCCGCGGGCCACTGCCGCCTGGCGTGCCAGAACGTTGCCGAGCAGTGCAATGGATTTAATGTCACAGCGGTGCCAGCGTTCGTCAGACAGAGTAATGGCGCGAACCCCCACGGTACGCTCCTGCTCGTTGGGGCGGGCCATGGGGCTGGCCATGGCAAAAACGGTAGCGGGCACTTCCGGTTTTGGGAAGGCATGGTCGCGTTTGGCAACCCCGCGGGTTACCTGAAGGTAGACCAACTGATCGTCGAAAGACTGGGCCGCAATGAGCTTGGTAATTACCTCTGCCCAGTCTGCTTCTGATAAAGCGCAAAAAATCGCCAGCTTGTCTAAGCTTCTGCGAAGCCGGGCGAAGTGTGAAGACCAGCGAAAGGGCCGTCGGGAATACACGGGAACGACCTCATAGACCCCGTCACCGAGCAGAAAACCGCGGTCTAGCACCGACACATGAGCATCACCCAGTGGGGTCCAGTGTCCGTTAAGAAAGGCAAGGCTTTGGGGGTCGAGGCTGGCGGGAAAGAGTGGGTCCATGGGGCGTCTGGTGGTTGGGTGAGGGTGACTCTTAGAGCCGGGATGCTGCGGGTTGCGGTTTGCCGCCAAGGCGTTCTTGCAGAGAGCCGATCCAGAGCCGCAGGCTGTCCACGGCCCGTCCGAGAAGACCGGCCGGTCGAACCGAATCTGCTGCCACCAGCGCAACCTGGTGGATCTCTTGGCTTCCAAACCAGACCCGCAGCTCGCCAACGGGCTGATTGGCCACGATGGGAGCAACAAGCCCTTTAGGGTACTGCAACACAGAGCGGATCCCGCCCTGCTGGTTGCGTGGGATTGCCACCAGCACGTCCTGACGAAACTCTGTCTTGAGCGTGGGCTGAGCGCCTTTGAAGACCGGAATGGTTGCGGACACCTCGTCTTGGCGGTAAAGCCGAATCAGGTCGAACTGCTGATACCCAAAGTTCAGTAGCCGCTGGGTATCCTGCACCCGACGCTCGGCAGACTCGGAGTCGGTAACTACCACCAGAAGCCGTCGCTGAATCTGCTCACGTGGCCCAAGCGGCTGGGGCCGCTTTGCCATGACCAATGCGCTCGACCGGTCTGCCGCATCTGCCGCCATGAGCCCGTCCACACTGCGGTCCAGCCAGAGTAGGCGATTCGGATTGGTCTGGCGTATGCCGTTAAAACTCAGCTCCCGCTGGCTGGCAATGGTAAGTGCCTCTGGAAAGTCTTGGAAAAGGGTAGAGGCCAGGATGGCAAGGTCTCGGGCCGAGCTCGTGGTTTCGGGATGAAATGCCCCACTGGCGTTGACAAACCGGGTCTGGCGCATGCCAAGCCGTTGGGCGGTCTGGTTCATAAGGGCGACAAAGACCTCCTCAGAGCCCGAGATGGCCCAGGCGAGCGCCAGGCTCGCATCATGCGCACCGAGCAGCAACGTGCCGTCAAGCAGGTCTTTCACGCGCGCCCCTTGGGGCCCGAGAAAGAGCCTTGGGCCGGCAGGAACCTCGGCGTCTGGGCGGCTTGCGATTACCTGCTCGAGTCGAATGACCCGATCGCGTAGGGCGACAAAACTAAGATAGGTTGTCATCAGGGCGGTGAGCCCGCCTGGCTGCATGGGCTGCAGCTCGTTGCGGCTGGCAAGGGTCTGCCCCGTGGAGAGGTCGATTAATAGCCATGAGGGGGATGCCACTCCATTGGGCTGGGGCCAGGGCCCGGCCTTTGCAGAAAAAGACACCAGACACACGATGGCAAGAACCCAGAAGGCTCCGACCATAGAGCCCCATCGGGTGGGACCGGCTTGAGGTCTGGGTGACTTAGCCATAGGCGATGGCATCGATCACCATGTCTCGGAGTTCGTTGAGCATGCCATGGAAGAAATGCCCAGCCCCGGGTAGTACCGCAACCGGCTGGCGGTACTTTTCGGCAAAGTCCAGTACCGAGGCAAGGGGAACCACATCGTCTAAGGCGCCATGAATAAGACGCGTTCGATGGTCAATAGCCGCCGGGGGAAGCCTGTCCACCGCCAGCCCCACCAGCACGGCGCTTGTGATGGGGTGGGCTGGCGCTCTATCGGTACCATGCCCAGAGCCCCATTGCGCGACCACATGGCTCGTGACCGATGCCCCAAAAGAAAACCCGGCTACCCAGCGCTTAGGGCCCGCATGGCTCGCAAAGGTTTTTTCCCCCCAGTGCCAGGCGGCCCACAGGTCTTGCGCCTCGCCACGCCCATGGTCGTGCTCCCCAAGGCTCTGGCCAACGCCACGAAAATTCGGTCTGAGGCAGACCATGTTGCGGCTTAAAAATGCCCGTGCGATGGTCTGCACCACCTTGTTGTCAAGGCTACCGCCGAACAGGGGGTGGGGATGGGCAATGACGGCGATGCCCTGCGGCGTGTCTTTCGGCCTGTCAATGGCCAGTTCGAGCTTGCCAACCGGCCCGTCGATGAGGACGCGTTCTGTAGAAGGGCTCATGGGTTTAAAAAATGCGCTCGCCGCCCTCGCTTAGACCATCAGGCGGGCGACCGGGCGGCCCGCGAGAATATGTTCATCGATGATCTCGTCGATGTCGCTGGTGTCCAGGTACCGATACCAGGTTCCCTCGGGGTAGACCACCAAGACCGGGCCTTCGGTGCATCGGTCCAGGCATCCTGCCTTGTTGATCCGGACCATGCCTGGGCCATGCTGCCGAATCTCCTGGAGTCGTTTTTTGGCATGGGCATGGGCCTCTACTGACCCTGAACGGGCGCAGGACTCGCAGTCTTCGGCGCGCGCATTGATGCAGAAAAAAACATGTTTTCGATAGTGGGTCATAGTCCGCAAGAGCATCTGCTAGGCATAACGGGTGGAAGGAGACCGGCGTAAGGCGAACAAGACAAGCGCCAGCCAGGCCAATGCAAGAAATGGCCAGGCAGCAGCAGATAAGGCCGCCAAGCCCCTTAGATTAAACCATTGTCCTGAGGCCCAGGAGGAGGCAAGGGGGGCCTCATAGCCTGAGATGGGCAGGCCACTGGCAAGAACAATACCCAGACCGGTGAGCAACAGCGCCATCCATAGCATAGACCGCAGGCTTAGTGCGAAGGCAGCAGCCCCGCATAGGCCGGCTAAGAAAACGCCAGTCTGCACCCCCGGGGAAAGCCAAGAGGCAAGCGCGGCCTGCAGTTTCTCTGGGCTTGACTGCACCCCAGGTACGAGTAGCCATATCCATGTTGTCCGGGCCATTAGGGCACAGACGATCGTAAGACCCAGGGTAAGGCCCCACTGCTGCTGCAGTCGATTCGACCAGCGATGGCCGATTCCCAGAAGCGTGATACGCCCGATCACAGCCAGACTGATGAGGCCGGAACTCACGAGTGCCGCTTCAACCAATACCTGTTCGGTCCATGCCATGGTAGCCTCCTCGGGAAGTTCAAAGACCCAGCCCCAGGGTCTGAGGGGAAGCACGGAAGACAGGGCATCTCCGAGCGCCAGCCAGAGCAGCTGTGGCGAGGCCTGAGCAGTCACCCAGGTGACCAGCAGCAGGCTGCCCACCAGCCAGCTTCCGGGCAGGGGTAGGGCAGAGATCGCTCCCCGAAAGGGCCTTTTTCGGGCGCGGTGCCATCGGCTGATTGACTGCCCGACCGCCCAGAAGCCCGCGCCTACGGCAGTGCCGATGCCGTTGGCCAAAAGGTCCAGCCATTGGGCCCTGCGGGAAGGCAGGTAGGTCTGCAGGCCCTCCATGACCAGCGACAAGAGCAGTCCAATCAGGCAGGCCTGCAGCATTGGCCTTATAAGAAGCCTTTCTGAACCCCAGTTCGTTAGCCTTTTTCTTGCGGCAAGCAGGCTTGCCCAGAGCAGACCCAGCGGAATATAGGCGAGGACATTGGTGTAGAGGTCAAAATCGGTTCGGTAACGCGGCAGCGGCTGCCCGAGAAACGCCCAGGGCATGACCCCATTCCAGGCCCATCCCTGAAAAGGAAAAAGGCTCACCATCACAAGCGCCAGCAGGTAGAAGACGGCCGCTATCCAGAGCCCGGCCGCATGGTGCCGGTTCATGGGAGGGGTTCTGGGCTCTGGGCTATTGCGCCTCAGATGCCTTGCAATAGGCGTAAACGCCTGGCCGAGCGGTTTTCCCATGAGTCGTATGATGCCAAGCTATGTGGCCTCTTGCGCAAATTCCCACTTGTGACTCCACCCAGAACTGGGCATTTGCGCAGATCTCCGCCGACCCAGAGAAGGCCTGCTTTGCGGGCTATACCCTGGCGCAGACGGCAGGGGTGGGCCGGCAGGGGCATGCCTGGCTCGACTCGGGCCAGGGGCTGGCCCTGAGCCTAGGCTGGCCAGAGACAGACCTGCTGCGTGGATGGCCAGCCTGGGTCAGCCTGGCGGTGGTGGAGGCTCTCACCGCGCTCTACGGGCCATTGGCTGGAGCAATAGGGCTGAAATGGCCCAATGACCTGATGCTGCAGGGGCGAAAGCTAGGGGGTGTTTTGGTCCACCAGAAGCGTGTTCATGACAGGTCGTGGCTGGTTGCGGGCATTGGGCTAAACCTACGCTGGGTTGTGCCACCGCCCCCAGACCTCTTGGCTATTGATCTGTTTTCCGTGCTTGCCAAGCCCATTGACGCGGGGCCTCTGGCAGAGGCGATTGCGGATCGCTGCGCCCAGGCGATTGGGCATCCCGCCCCGCAGCAGTGGGCTGAGCGTTTCTATGGCAGGGATGTTTTCCGCGGTCAGGAGGTCTGCCTTCGGGGGCCGCAGGGCAGCCTGGGCCGGCATGCCCCCGCCGGCCAGGAGTCCGGAGTTGCTGTGGTCGGAACCTATCGGTCCATCGATGCCGAAGGCCGCATCGGCATTCAGACTACTGAGGGCCTGCAGTTTTTTAGCCTGGGGGAAGTCTCATTGAGACAGGCCCGAAGAGATGCCCGTGGCTAGACCCAGTCTGCTTCTGGATATCGGCAATAGCGCAGTGAAATGGCGGATTCAGGCAGGCCGTCACCGCCTCGGCGGCCGGCAGGAATACACCGCCGGATTCGAGAAGGTCCTTAAGGCGCAGTGGTCTAATCGATTGGAGTCGCTGCAATGGCCCGCGGTGTCGCAGTCCTGCGACGGTCCGGCCTGGCAGGTGGTCTACAGCAGTGTCGCCAAAAAGAAGTTTGCCGAGTCGGTGCTAAGGCTTGCAAGGCAGTCTTTCCCAGGGGAACAGCATATGCTGCGTGCCCAGGCGCAGACCGCATTGGTGCTGGGGGAGGACAGGATTGGCGTCGACTGCCAGTACCGCCAGTCCCTGTCTTTGGGCGCGGACCGATGGGCGGCGGTGCTTGGCCTTGCAGCCCAGGGCCGCCGTCTGCGCTCATTTCTCTCGCCTCGCCGAGCGACTCCGAAGGGTGGTCGGGGCAGTTCGCAGGCCAGTTCGGGGGCTGCCGCAGGTCCGACGCCCCTCTGGCTGGTCTCAGCCGGTACCGCAACCGTTGTGGACATGGTCTGGACCTGGGCGGATGATAACGGCCGGCTTTGGCAGCTTAGCCACCAGGGGGGCCTGATTCTTCCCGGAATCGGCCTGATGCGTGAGGCATTGTCTGCCTCTACCGGGGCACTCGGGCCCTATGTGCAGGCCTCAGCCCAGGCGGGGCTCTTCAAGGGCGTACCAAGACAGTCCCATCAGGCGATTGCGCGTGGTATTGCAGCCGCCCAGCTCGGGGCCCTGTTGGTCTTACCTCGGCCTAGCGCGGTGTTCCTGCATGGGGGTTATGCCCAGGACTGGCGGCGGTGTCTTCGTATGGTCTGCTCGGTCATGCCCGCGCCCCAAAAGGCCGCACCGCAGATTTTTGAGATACCCGAACTTGTACTTGATGGGCTGGCCCAGTGGGCTAAGACGCTGTCTGCGCGGCCACTGCCGCCGCAAGGCTGAGGCTGACCTCTTTGCGAAACCGGTTGAGCTCTTGCACGCTTGCAAAGGTGCGATCGAATAAGAGAGACAGGTTATGCAGGATGCGCTCGGCCACCTTTTTCTCCCAGGTGGAATCGAACCGGATCTGCTCATCAAGCCATTTCTCAAGCCAGCCCGGCTCGGGCAGGCGGCTTTGCACGGTATCTTGCGGAAACAAGGCCTGGTTGACATGCAGATTGGTGGGGTGCAGCGCCATGGCAGTTCTGCTGGCCGAGGCCATCAAGACACCGATCTTGGCAAAGGCCGCCCGTGCCGTGTCGCCGACCTGGGCCATGGCCTTGCGCATGTAGCGCAGATAGGCCCCCCCGTGGCGCGCCTCGTCGCGGGCGATGGTCTGATAGATCTGCTTGATAACCGGCTCGGTATGCCATTCGGCCGCGCACCTATACCAGTGGTTGAGCCGGATTTCGCCGCAGAAGTGCAGCATCAGGGTCTCAAGAGGCGGGGCCGGATCGAAGTCAAACCGCACTGCATGCAGCTCTGCTTCAGTAGGCAGAAATGCCGGACGAAACCGCCTGAGGTATTCCATGAGCACCAGGCTGTGCTTCTGTTCCTCATAAAACCAGACCGACATAAAGGCTGAGAAGTCACTATCGTGGCGGTTGTCACGCAGAAACATCTCCGTGGCCGGAAGTGCCGCCCACTCGGTGATGGCGTTCATTTTGATGGTCATGGCCTGCTCGTCAGATAGGGCCTGGCTCTCGAAGGCCGCCCAGTCGATGTCGTCTTCGAGGTTCCAGCGCACCCGCTCGAAGGCACGAAAGAGTTCAGGGTAGAGCATCTGGTCAGAAGTAATCGTTTTCACAAAGGTAGTTTATAAAACAATCACGGTTTTTCTGTGAAATGGCCTGCGGCCGCAATGCGTTTTTTTAAACCCCGGACCAGCCAGGCAAGCGCGGGGAAGGCTGCAAAGAGGGCGCTAGCATCCCAATGGTCTTGGTGTTCTTGGATAAGGCCGGTCTGGGGGCATAGCCATAGCCAGCTGGTGCCGGCAATCGCGTGCTCGGGGCCTTTGGGCCTAAGCTGAAACCGAAAGGTCCAGCGCACAGCCCAGCAAGGGCCAAGGTGGCTATCGGAGGGCTGTGGCAGGGCTACAGCCGCTGCCAGGTCGGTAAATCGGGGATGGACCAGGCTTTGGAACATGCCCTGGTATACCGATGCGATCGCCTGCCGACCTGTCACTGTCTGAAACGGGTCTTGGAATCGGGCCGTGGGATGGTAGAAGGCCACCAGCCTATCGACAGACTGCGGCCCAAGTCCGGCGGCGGCCTGCAAAAAAGCATCTGGGCTCAGCGGGTTGGACATACTGAATGATAATAGAGCTCGAAAGCCCCAAGTTCCATGAACACTCTCTTTTTTCCCCTAGCGCCACTCTTGCGAGGTGCCTGCCTGCTCTGCCTCACGATGATGGCTTTGGCGGGTATGGCCTCGGCGGTAGCCAATGAGGCCCTTGAGCGCGGTGTTTGGCGTGATGACACAGGGGGGGCTGACTGGGCCACTGCGCGTGAGGCCCCTTATGCCCCCATGGGCCGAATGCTTACTGGTGGCTATACGTCTGCAGTTCATTGGCTGCGGGTGCTGGTGCCGCCCTCTGAGGCTGCTCATAAACTGAGGCTGCGTCCGGCGTTTATTGATGAATTAGACGTCTACGATGACCTTATGCTCACCGCGGAGGGGAAGGCTCACCGCGAGGCGCCTATCGCCCGCCTAGGGGACCGGCAGCTTTTAAGCCGTATGGATAGTTCTTCTGGCCTGAGTGGCTTTGCCACGATTCCGCCTCATGCGGAAGCACGTTTTGTCTACATTCGTGTTGCTAGCACGAGTACCCAGATTGTCCACTTGGAGCTGGTCACGGCTGCTGAGGCGATCAATAAAGAACGCGCCTATGACCTTACCGTGGGGGTATACCTGGGCCTCTTGACGATGTTTGCCTTCTGGGCCCTGGCGCAGCTTACCCTGTCGTTCGACCGATTAATTTTTGCGTTTGTGGTAAAGCAGGTGGTGGACATCCTTTACGTGGCCGGCTTTACGGGCCTCACCAACTACAGCCTTGTGGCTCTGGGCTGGCAGTCTTGGGCCGAACTTGCCGACATGGGCTTTAGTCTGGTGGTCCTTCTGGTGGTCTCGACCGCAATCTGGTTTCATGCCCAGGTGATTCGGGAGTTTGCACCTCCCCGGTGGGTCTTGGGGTTTTTGTATGCGGGCCTCGCAATGCTGCCGATTGGGCTTATGCTCATGGCCTCAGGCCACACAAGGCTTGCGCTAAGCACCAACACCACCCTCGCAGGGGTGCTGCCCCTCATTGTTCTTTTGGGGGTTTTTACGGCCCGGGCCTTTAAAGACCCGATGCGCCGGGATACCTTGCCGGCCACGCGCGCGCAGCTCATCGTTATCTACGGCCTCATCGCTGTTTTTCTCTGGGTCGCGGTTACACCGGCCCTAGGCGCTCTGGGGGGCTCTGAGTCTCAGCTTCATGGTTTTCTAGTGCATGGGCTTTTTACCAGCGGGATTATGTTGATCTTTCTTATGTCACGTGCCCGCCGACAGGATAACGTGCAGCGTCAGACTCTGGCGCGGCTGGCCGATATCGAGAAAGAAATTCAGCTCGCCAATATTCGTCGTGAGCAACAGAGTCAGTTTATTAATATGCTAGTGCACGAACTCAAGACGCCCTTGTCGGTGGTGAAGATGGTGCTTGGAAGTGGCCGTCGAACCCCAACACTGGTGCAGTCGGCCGAAAGTGCGATCCAGAGCATGAGCGCGGTTATTGAGCGTTGTAAGCAAGCCGAAATGCTCGAAAGTAATGCGGTTGAGGTGGAATTCAAGACCCCGGTGCAGCTCGGCGCTTTGTTTTTAGAGCTCGGCGACCGTCATGGCCTTCGTCACCGAATGGTGATAGACGTGCCTGACGAGGCTCTGATTCAAACCGATTTTGAGCTGCTGCGGGTAATTATTTCGAATCTGTTGGATAACGCACGCCGCTACTCACCGATGAATTCGGATGTTCTGGTCTCGGCACGCCTAAGCCTGCAGGAGACTGTTGCCGGATGGAAGATTGATGTTCGTAACCAGCCTGGCCTGCATGGGCAGCCGGACCCAGCGCTTGTCTTTACCAAGTTTTATCGACACGCCAAGGCGCATCAAGAAACGGGTTCGGGGCTGGGGCTCTACCTGGTAGCCCAGTTCGCAAAAATGCTGGGGGGCTGGGCTCGTTATCGTACCGAGTTACCCTATTTGGTCTTTACCGTATGGTTACCTCGTTAGAGATTGTTCTGGTCGAAGACCATGATCACCTGCGGCGGGTGACAGCGGAGGTGTTGCGTGAGCGCGGTCATCAGGTGGTCGCGTTGGCCTCGGCCGAAGAGGTGGACGACAGTATCACGCTATTTAAGCCCGATCTTTATATTCTGGATTTGAACCTTCCTGGGGAAGACGGTTTGAGCCTTTCGCGCCGTATTCGTGCTACTCAGCCTCGGGTGGGAATCATTATGACCACCGTCCGTCGTGAGATACAGCATCGGCTCGGTGGTTATGAGTCGGGGGCCGACCTTTACCTTCCCAAGCCTATTGATGTTGACGAGCTTTCGATGGCGGTGGGGTCTTTGGGTCGGCGGGTGCGTGATCCCCTGGGTGAGACTGTCCTTGTAGAAGGCGGACTATCCTTATCTAAGCCTGCTTCGCCAGAACAGGCCGAGCTCTTTGAGCGGCCAGCGGGTGTTGCCTGGTCGTCCTATCCTTCGGTCGTAGACTCACAGCTAACGGTTGTCACGCTAGATCTGCCCGGGCTGAAAATCCTTGGTGTACGGCGCAGCGAGTCTGTGTCTCCGGCGGAGGGTCGGCTTTTGTGTGCTTTGTCCCGCGCACATAATCGGCAGCTAGAGCGCTGGCAGGTTGCTGCCATGCTTGGCCAAGGGGAGGACTTCAGTGCCGCTAGTCTAGAGGTGAGGGTTGGCAGGTTACGCAAAAAACTATTGTCGGTAAGTGGGGAGTCTCGGCCCTTGAGGGCCGAGCGAGGGTTCGGGTATCGCCTTTGTCTGCGAGTGCTGGTGATCGATTAAACCTAGAGCTTTGGCTCACGTTTTTTGGCTCCAGGGTATTCACTAAAGCAATGAAGCTGGTTTGGATCGACGTTATGACCCTGCAGCCCAAGTTAAGGCGGTCATAGACAGGCCTCTGGCAGGTTAGTTTGGAGTAAAGCCAACCATTTACTAAGTAAGTGCTAGCTTATTAATTTCAAGCGCCCCAGTTTGTTTGGCTTTTGTCAGGTTTGATTTTCGCCTTTTCAGATACTCATCTGTCGACTTCCGTTGAGAATCAGTGAACAAACCTTTTTCACGCCTAGCAGCCCTATTGCCAGAGACGGGTTCTGCTGGAAAAAGCCAACTCGTATCCTGGGTCGAGACCCTCTCGATCCTGAGAGAGTCGGGCGTTCGCGTCGAGCGATCGGGCAATGATCTCCTTTTGCTCGGGCCCGATGGCAATGTTCAGCGGGTGGTGGATTTCTTCCAGTCGGCCGACATACAGAGCCTTGGGCTTCTGGACAAGGACCTAGCCCAAATTTGGAGTGACATATTTAGTCTAGTCCAGCCGAGCCGAGGGCAGGTCTACGCACAAGCACCCACTAACACTCAGACCGATGTAGAGGGTGGGGTGGCGCTCTCTGCCCAGCCGGTTGCGACAGTGGCCGAGGTATTTGGTGTTGTTCAGGTGGTTCGAAACGGCGAGACGGTTCAGCTCTCGGTCGGGGACCCTATTTTCCTTGGTGACGTGGTCAGCACCCAGGCAGATTCGAGAGTAAAGCTTGATTTCGCGGCCCAAGACGGCGGTACCGAGGCGCCCAATTCAGCGCTAATCGCAGATCAGGCCAAAGTTACTGTCAATGGCCAGCTCGAGAGCGTGTCTGCAACGCAGGCCAAGGTGAGTCAAATTAACTTGAAGGTTGAGTCAGGTAACCTTAGCATCGGTCAGACCGTCTCGCCTCAACTGAGTATTCAGGTAGAGACCCCCAGCGGTCGTCTGGAAGTTCCGCAGATCGGTATTGCGGTGTCGGTTCGAACTGAGACAGGACAGACCACTTTTCAGGCGCCGGTGCAGTTAGATCAGGGCGCAGCAGCGAGCAATGCGCCCGCACCGGTGATTCAGTTGGTTGCTGCAGACGGATCGACTCAGGCAATAACTCTCACCCCATCTGTTACCGCAGTGGCTGTCGACCAGACGCAGTTCCAGGCGGCTAGCCAATCGCCTCAGCCCAATGCTGCCGCAGCCCAACAGTCAACGGCCACTCAACCCGCGGTAGGTCCTGAACCTACACCGGGAAATACTGTCCCAACGGCCTCACCCAACCCGGGGGCTAACCAGGCTCTGTTGGTCGCGCAGACGGGTTCACTCGGATTGACCCTGCTGAATGGACAGACCCAGATCAACGGGCAGCCAATCGAAGCCGCTTTGCGCAGCGTTAATTCGCAGCCGAACGGGCTATTTGATGGTGCCGCGCGTGGGCCTATTTCAGGAAATGCTATGGGTGCGCCTTTTTCAGGCGATACCGGGCAACCTCTCATCACCAACAGCGCTCAAGCCAGTAATGGTTTCGAGTCGGCTGGTGCTCGATTTACACCTCCTTTCCCGCCACTGATCGAGCCCGTTCGCGTAGGCAATCTGGAGCAGGGACAAAACCCTAATGACTTTCGTGAAAACCCGCGCCAGCAGCTACCTGACCAACTGTCTCCTCCAAAAAGTACGAAGGCTCAATTAATTGAGGCCCTAAACACTCGACCCTCACCTAAGCCAGGCGACTCCCCCGCGGTTATCACGGGAGGACCAAATGACAAGGTAGAACTTGATTCGACATGGCAAAGATTTAACTCGCCGAATGTGCCCACGGGTTTTGTTGGTTACCTGCAAAGACCAGACCCGGAAAAGAACGAATTTCGTACCATCTATGTGCAAAAAGGGGTGTTTGTCGGGACAACGATCGACTACAAAGAACTGGATATCGTGATCTATCGATCGGGACCGGGGAATGACACGATTCAAGGAAATCCGGACCTTATCGACAACACCATTCTAGATCTCTCGAATTTAAGGGATGTCGATGGTAATTTCGTCCCTATTAGTTCTGATTTGAGCGTCAAGCTTGATGAGAACGATGGTGAGTTGAAAGACTCAAATCCCGACGGATTTGGTAATGACAAGCTGAAAAACATACGAAATGTCCGCACCGGTGCTGGAAATGATGTCATTGTCGGTTCGAGCGCTGCGAATCGAATTGATGCGGGTGATGGCAACAACGTTATTAATGCGGGTGCGGGTGCTAACACGGTTACCTCGGGTTCTGGCAATGACCGGGTGGAAGTGGGGGATGGTGGTAGCAGCCTAGATGTTGGCGATGGAGCCAATACAGTTATTGCAGGGGCAGGGGCAGACACGATTATTGCTGGCAGTGGCAATGACAACATTGCGGCCGGCGAGGGCAACAACGTTATTAACGCGGGTGCGGGTGCTAACACGGTTACCTCGGGTTCTGGCAATGACCGGGTGGAAGTGGGGGATGGTGGTAGCAGCCTAGATGTTGGCGATGGAGCCAATACAGTTATTGCAGGGGCAGGGGCAGACA
>Ga0194122_10001195_pt1 | contig 32629 bp, 33 predicted proteins | sample TA2MahCa10mmetaG_FD_155487 | JGI IMG/M metagenome (GOLD analysis project Ga0194122, IMG submission 155487) | Freshwater microbial communities from Lake Tanganyika, Tanzania - TA2015021 Mahale Deep Cast 10m | ecosystem: Environmental > Aquatic > Freshwater > Lake | place: Tanzania: Lake... | reverse complement strand
GCGGGGTGCATGTAGAGTCCGGACTCGTTGGTCAGCGTGCGGCCGGACCATTCGGGGACTCTATCGCTTTGTTTATCGAAGCAAGAAGGGGGATTGCAGCCGGCAGTGACGGGAGCGGGTGATGCCGTCGACAGTGACTTGCCGGCCCGCCACATTCACGCGGTAGGCAGAGTCCGCACCGTGTTCCAACAGCAGCGAGCGCAGCGGCCAATCGGTCCCGGCGACCATTTGGACGCCACAGGCGCCGCCCATCAGGACGGTCCAGGCCGGCTCCGCATGTCCGGCCCGAATCGCCGAAAGGGCTCCATCGAGAATCCGCGCCGCAGTATCGAGGAACCCATCCATGAGGTCCTTTTCGGCGACGGATTCGGTTTCTTGAGCGTATAATCGGCACATGCGAATCGCAGTGCTCGCGGGTCTTGTTACATTGGTTGCCTCAGCGCAACTGAAGCGGACGCCGGGAGCGTATGAGAACGACCGGATCTCGGTCGAATCGGTGTTACTGCTGGACCGCACCCAGGTCAAGGCGCTGCTCGGCAGCGACTTCGACGGGTCGGTGGCCGTTATCGAAGTGACCGTCGTACCGCGCGGCGGCGAGGCGCTGGACGTCGAGCGGGAAGACTGGACGCTGTTCTCCAACAAGGATGCCCAGAAAGCGCCCGCGTTCCATCCAAGCCAACTGGCCGGCCAGGGCGCCCTGCTGTTGACCCAGAAAGGCGCGGCCAGCGCGGTAATGGGACGGAACAACCCAAACGGCCCGATCATCGGCGGCATCCCGGGCACCGGCGGCCGGCCACGGCAGATCAACGACGGGGGCGGCGGCATCGGCAACACGGCCAGTGTGGTGACCGAGAACAAAGTCGAAGAGGCCTCGGACTCCAAAGAGAATCCAGTATTGAAGACATTGAAGTCGAAGGAGCTGGTCTACGGCAAGACGCTGAAACCGGTGAAGGGCCTGCTCTACTTCTCACTCGACGGGAAACACAAGCCAAAGGACATCGAACTCTGGTACCGGGGCCCAGCCGGAAAATTCGTTGTATCCTACAAGCCGCAATGAAAATATACGATCTCGATACGCCCGCGCTATTGATCGATCTGGATGTGATGGAGCGGAACTTGGGCCGGATGGGCAGCTATGCCCGCGAACATCGTCTGCGGCTGCGTCCCCATACCAAAACGCACAAGACGCCTGCTTTGGGGGAGATGCAGCTCCGCTCAGGGGCGGTAGGGCTTACGGTGGCGAAGGTGTCGGAAGCCGAGGTAATGCTTGAATCGGAGACTCCAGATCTACTGGTGGCGTATCCGGTCTTCGGCAATGCGAAGATGGCCCGGCTGGTCAATGTCGCCAAGCGGACGAATCTAACCGTATCGGTCGATAGCGTGGACGTGGCCCGGCCCATCTCAGAGGCTGCGATGGCTGCGGGCATCCGGATCAGCGTGTTGGCCGAGGTCGATGCCGGGCTGCTCCGGGTCGGTGTGCAGCCGGAGCTCTTCGTACCGCTGCTGCAGGAACTGGACCAACTGCCCGGTATCGAACTGCGGGGCATGGCATTCTATCCGGGGCACATCAAGGACCAAGACGCGGAAGCCCTTTCGGCTCTGTCTAGGCTCATCGGCGGGTTGATCGCGGAGGCGCGGACGGCGGGCTTTGCGTTGCCGGTTGTATCCGGAGGGTCAACGCCCACGATGTGGTCTTCGCACTTGGTGCAGGGGATGAACGAGATCCGCCCCGGCACTTACATTTTCAACGATCGCAACACGGTCATCTCCGGCGCCTGCACCATGGCCGATTGCGCCGTAACGATTCTAACCACCGTTGTTTCGACCAGCGTTCCGGGCCGCTACGTGATCGATGGCGGATCGAAGACCTTTTCATCGGACCGGGCGGCGGCCGAAGGCTTTGGAGTCATGCTCGATGCTCCCGGCGCGCTGTTTGAAAAGATGAACGAGGAGCACGGCTACGTGAAGCACGAAGGACACTCCCGCAAGGTGGGAGAGATGGTCCGGGTGCTGCCCAATCACGTCTGCGCGGCCGTGAACCTTCACCCGAAGATCTTCGGGATCCGGGGCGAGCAAGTCATTTCGGCCTGGGACGTGGCGGGCCGCGGCAAACTCCAATAGCGGTTACTGGAGATAGAACGCGAACAAGGTGTCGCCGGCGGCAACCAGAACATGTTGCTTGCCGTCCACCAGGTAGGTCTGCGGTGCATTGGAGACCGCGCCGACGCGGGAGTGCCACAGGATCTTTCCTGTCGCCGCGTTGAAGGCCAGGAAGTTGCCGCTTGGGTCACCGCCAAACAGCAGACCGCTTGCGGTTGTCAGCAGTCCGTTAGTTCCGCCGAAGCCGCCGGAGACCGGATACTTGTGACGCCACTTGATGCGGCCGGTTTTGTAGTCGATCGCGGTAAGGTAGTTTCCAACCTGCGCCAGTTGCTGCTCATCCTTGCCGCCCAGGCCCATCGCGCCGCGCGGGTCCGTCTCGGTCAGATAGTACATCGCGTAGGTGTCACTCTGCGGCACATAGAACAGGCCGGTATCGGGGGAGTACGCCGCGGGCGGCCAGTTCGTGGCGCCGTAGTTGTTCGGCGAGACCAGTGTGCCGCCGACGGTGGAGTCCTTTTCGGGATCCCGAATCGTCTGGCCTTTGGCGTTAATCTCTTTCACCCAATTGACGGTATCGGAGAACTTACTGGTCAGCAGATGAGCGCCGTTGGTACGATCCACCACGTAGAAGTAACCGTTCCGGTCGGCATGCAATGCCATCTTTCGCATCTTGCCTTTAAATAAGCCATCTACGAGAATCGGCGTTTCGGAGGAGTCCCAGTCGTGCGTATCGTGCGGGTTTAGTTGGTAATACCAGGCCATTCTGCCAGTGTCGACGTTGATTGCCACAAGCGAGCACGTATACAGGTTGTCTCCGTCACGGGACTTCGGATTGGTGTAGGACGGTGTGGGATTGCCGGTGCCGAAGATGTAGAGCTTTGTTTCCGGGTCGTAGGCGCCGGGGATCCAAACGTTCCCACCGCCGACGCGGGCCGCTTCCAGCGTGCCCCAGGATTCCAGGCCAGGGTCGCCTTTCTTCATCGGCACCATGTGCGTGGTCCACTGCACGTCGCCGGTCTCCGGATCGTGGGCCTGCAGGTAGCCCGGCGCATCCAGGTCGTTGCCGGTTCCGATGAGGATGTGGTTGCCGACGACAATGGGCGCCATGGTGGAGAAGTACTGGCGTTCGAACGACGCGATGGGCTTATGCCAGCGTTCCTTGCCGGTGGCCGCGTCCAGGCAGACCAGATAGTTGTCAGGCGTTTCCATGTAGAGCCACTTACCCCACATGCCCAGTCCCCGGTTGCCGATGTGTGTTCCACCTCGAGTGCGCCAGAAGTAGTGCCAGATAATGTGCCCGTCGCGGGCGTCGACTGCCCAGGCGTTGTCGGGAGTCGAAAAGTAGAGAACGCCGTCGACCATCAACGGAGAGGCGCGGACAGTAGATCCGCCGCCGCCAAAATCGGCCGTGCCTTCACCGCCGACGATAGTCGGGTAGCTGGGCCCGCCAAAGCCGCGGAAGCCGCCAGGGGCCTGTCCGCCGGCGCCGCCTGTGATGCGGGTGGTCCAGGCAAGGGTGAGGTTCTTGACGTTGGCCGGAGTAACCTGCGTCAGCTTGCTGTATCGTTTCGCGGAATAGTCGCCGGAATAAGTGGGCCACTCGTTGGAGAGAGGCTTCAGTAGCGAAGCCGGGTCCAGCGTTTGCGCGGCGGCGGCGAGGGAGAGAAGTGCGAGTGCGGTCTTCATTTCACAGTCACCAAGTAAGCGGTCAGATTGTGGATGTCTTTGTCGGTGTACTTCGACAGCAAGTCCTTGTGCGGTTTCAAGGGGTCTTTCACTTCGACCTTCGGCACAGCGCCATCGCGGGTGAACGTGCGCTGCACGCCTTCGGCGTCTGTCAGCGTAACGAAGAAATCGTCGATGCGGTTCAGGCGCCCCTCGTGCTTGGCACCGCCCGCGAGCGTGACGGTAACGGTGGTGGGTGAGACGCGGACGACGGGCGCTCCGCCGCCAAAACCGCGGCCTCCGCCCGTGCCGGGCATCAGCCAGGTCTGCTGCAACAGTTTGGGATCTGAGATTCGCGAGCCGATGCCCCGCAAGTTTCCGGTCACCGAGTGGCAAGAGGCGCAAGTGGCGGCAAAGTACGCTTCACCGGCCTTGGCGTCGCCTACCAGAATCGACGGGGGCGTCATGCGGGACTGATCGTAGCCGCTCACCTTAAAGCTGTGCACGAAATTGGCGATGTCCTCGATCTGCTGATCGGTAAGACTCATTCGCGGCATGCCTTCGCGGCCTTCGCGAATCACCTGGCCGATACGCTCGCCGGCTTTGTCCTGAAGCACAAGCTCGGAGCGAAGCAGGTTGGGGCCGCCGGAGCCGCCGCGGGCGTCGGCGCCGTGACAGAACGTACAGTTGACGCCGTACATCGCCTTGCCTCGCTCGAGCGAGGCGGGGTTGGCGGGCGGACGGTCGGGATACGGATTGGGGCGCGCACGGAACACAGGTTTGGCGGGCGCCGGCACGGGCGACTGACCATGAAGGGCAAGCGCGGCGGCCACGAGGGCGAGTATCAGCACGGACATAGGTTTACGCTATCACGCGAACCGGCGGCACTATAATGGAAAATTCCCAATGCATATTCGACGGGCGATTAGTTTTCTGCTCGGTTGTTGGTTTGCCACGGTTCTAGTGGTCGCGGTCAACGCCGGTTTCTCCTTTCGTGTCGCGGACTCCACGGTAACCGAGCCGCCGGCGGAGATGGCAAAGCTGCTGGGCTCGATGCCGGAGACCAGCGCGCGGCAGTACCCGCGATTCGTCGCTTCGGAGATCAACCGGGCGATGTTCGAGCGGTTCGGACTGATCGAACTGGCGCTGATTATCCTCATCGGCCTTTCGCTGTTTTTGCACGGCTACAGCCGCGCCGCCACGATACTGAGCGGCATCTTGCTGGTGGCGGTTTGCGCCTCGAACTTCCTGATCACGCCGCAACTGGTGGGTCAAGGAAGAATCCTCGATTTCCGCCCGTTGGAACTGTTCGGAGAGGAGCGGGAACGGTTCGCGAACCTGCACGCGATCTACGGCGGGCTGACGTTGTTCCGTTTGCTGTGCGGCAGCGGAATCGCGTGGTTCCTGCTCAAACGCGGCCGGAACACCTACCGCCGGCGCTCAACCGGCGAGATCTACGCGGTCAATAACGCCGATGACAGCCAGATCGATGGGTGAATCGGGCCGGCCGACGCTCGTCATAGCGCTGTAGCCTTCCGTAACGAGCAGGACGATCTCATCGGGGCCGGCATCGACGGCATCCACGGCGATAACGGCGTCGCCGCGCGGAGTCTTGCGGTCGAGTTCCAGCGGCTGCACGAGCAGCAGTTTCTGCCCCTCGTGGCTCATGTGCTTGTGCGTGGCGGTGATATCGCCGATGACGCGGGCTATGAGCATGGCCTGAAATTCACGGTGTCGACGATGCCAACAATGGTGGTTTCCACCGGAACCTCGACGGGCAGAAACGGGAAGCTGGCTTCCTTTCCCTTCGTCCAATAGACGAGTTCGCCGGCACCCACACCCATCGCGTCGGCGCAGACCAGCGGCTTGCCTTTTGGTTCCAGTCCGGGCGTCAGCGGCTGCACGAGCAGAAGGCGGTGATTGGCCAGGCCTGGATCCTTAACCGTAGCCCACACGCAACCTGTGACACGGCCAAGGTACATTACTTTCCCTTGTCCAGACTGATGGAATCGACGATGCCGATTATGGCCGAGTCCACCGGCTTATCCTTACAGCCATCGGCCATCCGGGCGCTGGAACCGGCCACGACGATGACCTGTTCGCGGTATCCCGCGCCAACCGCGTCGATGGAGATGATGTAGCCGGCCTTCTCATCGTCGGAGCCATCGGGTTGAATGGGTTTGACGATCAGAAGCTTCTTGCCCTCCAGACGAGGGTCCTTCCGCGTGGCGACGATGCTGCCGGCGACTCGCGCGAGGATCATTTGCCGTTACTCTTCCCGGCGGGCAGTACATCTTCCAGCGCCGGATGCGGGCGCGGGATGACATGCACGGAGACCAGTTCGCCCACGCGGCGGGCGGCCGCGGCGCCGGCATCGGTGGCCGCCTTCACGGCGGCGACGTCGCCGCGCACGATAGCGGTGACGTAGCCGGAGCCGATCCGTTCCCAGCCAACCAGCGAGACGTTCGCGGACTTCACCATCGCATCGGCGGCTTCGATCATGGCGACCAAGCCACGCGTTTCCACCATTCCTAGAGCTTCGCCCATTTGCTTATTATCGTCCTGTTCTCGCCGCAACGGCTTCTTCAATCAGCGCGATAAGTTCGTCGCGCGTAACGGTAATCTGTTCGGACTGGTCCGCATCCTCCGCCGTGATGGGGCAGCCTGCCGCCATGGTGGTGTGGGAGGAGATGCCGTACCGCGCGCGGGCATCGAAGAGTTTGTCGACCTCGCCGCGAGGGAGCAGTTTCGGCCCGCCGAGCAACTCGGCGACCAGCGCAATGCGCGCGACGTGCTCGACGGTCTCCATCCGGAAGAAACCCTGCCACACGGTGCCACCGGAGCAGACCACACCGTGGTTGCCGAGCAGGATCGCGTCGTGCGTGGGGATGAAAGGCTTGATGGTCTCGCTCAGCGCGGGCGTGCCGGGCAGTCCGTAATCGGCCAGCGGCACGCAGCCGAGCGTCACCACAACCTCTGGGAGAATGGCCTGGTTCAACGGCCGGCCGCTCACGGCGAAACCGGTTGAAACGGGCGGGTGCGCATGGACGACGGCGCCGACATCGGGGCGGCCGGCGTAAATGGTCATGTGCATCATGATCTCGCTGGTGCGCTCGCGGCTGCCTTCGACCTTGTTGCCGTTCGCGTCGACGATGATGAGATCGCCGGGAGACATCATGCCTTTACTGATGTTCGTGGGCGTGCAAAGAAAGCGGTCGGCGGCGAGCTTGATGCTAATGTTGCCGTCGTTGGAGGCGACCCAACCCTTCTGATACATCAAGCGGCCGATTTCGCAGATCTGTTGCCGGAGTTCGCGTTCGGATTCGGCCATGGAACGCACCATTTTAGCAGAGGCGTCCGTTAGACTTGAGAAGAGTGAGTCAAAGCCGACTGTGCGCCAAGTGCCACGCTTTGTTGAGTGCGCGGGCGCCGCGCTGCCATCGTTGCGGGCACATGCCCGTTACCCCGCCGGACAGGCCGTGGAACCTGAAGGACTGGCTGATGCCGGACGGCAATCGCGGCACCGTGTCCGTTGCGATATTTCTGCTTGCAATTTTCGCCGCGATCAAGCTCTTCCGCGGCGAGACCCGCATATTCGCGGGTACCAAATACTTGCCGGCGATTCTCGAAGGAGAGTGGCATAGGCTGATCACGGCCGGGTATCTCCATGTGGACTACCTGCACGCGGGGCTGAATATCCTCGGCATGATCAACGCCGGGAACATCGTGGAAGAGGTGTTTGGCCGGAAGCGCGCATTCGCCATCTTTACGATTTCGACGGTGACGGGCTTTCTCGCGAGCTGTTACTGGATGCCTCGCGCGCCGTCACTGGGAGCCAGCGCGGGCATCATGGGACTCGTGGGCGCGCTGGTGGGCTACGGCGTGGTGAGCCGGTCGCTGGACGCGCGGTACCTGCAGGGCCAGTGTTTATCGATGGCCGGTATCGGTTTCATCATGGGCGCGTACATGACGGGCGTGGACAACGCGGCGCACGCGGGCGGCATGGCGGGAGGGTTCGCGGTAGCGTACTTCGCTGGGTTGCCGCAGCCGATCGACGACACGCGGGAGAAATTGTGGGGGCTGATCTCGCTAGTCTGTCTGTTGATGACGATTTGGGCGTTTGGGGCGTTCGGGACCGCGATGGTGCGGGGGCGGGGACAGCTATTTCCGGGTTTGATACCGTAGCGTCACCATGCCGGTCTTGTAGGTCTTGACCTCAAGCAGGTGCAGGGCGATGTCTTTGTCGAGGCCTTGAAAGAAGGAGATGCCGGAGCCGAGTGCGATGGGCAGGATCGAGTAGCGGACTTCGCCGGCCAGCCCGAGGCGAAGAAAGTCCGCCGAGAGAGATGCACCGCCGACGACCCAGATGTTGCCGAACCGCGCGGCCAGTTGACTGGTCAGGCATTCGAGATCGCCGGAGAAGAACTCGACGGTACCCCGGCGATTCGGAAGCGTGCGGTGTGTGAGTACGATAACCGGCGTTGCGCCATAGGCCCAGCCGAATCCTTTGGCCTCGAAATCCAGCGCCGTCTCGTAGGTGCGTGAACCCATAACGTAACAGTCGATGGTCTTGAGGAACGCCTCGATGTCTTCCGGGCTTTGCGAGTCGCCGGCATCGAATGTGTCGCTTACCTCCAGCCAGCCAGTGCTGCTGTCATGTTTCGCGACAAAGCCGTCGAGGCTTGCGACCATGTGAATCGTGATCATGGCTGTTGCGCGCGCCGCATAGAACCGATACTGGCGATTATACGAAGAGCTCCATCAGGATCTCGTCATCTTCGATACCGTCGACGATGACCTGGCGCGTTAACCGGCCGCATTCCTTGAAGCCGAGCGCGCTGTAGAAGGCTTGGGCAACTGTGTTGGACGCGCGGACCTGGATTGCGAGCTTGCGGTATCCGGCGTCCTTAGCAAAGTCGAGAGTATCGCGCCAGAGGAGACGGCCGATGCCGCGTCCGCGCCAATCGGGAAGAAGAAATGTTCCTACTTGGCCGACATGCGACATGGACGGGAGAATCGAGGACCACAGATCCAGGCTTTGAAAGCCGGCGATGAGGCCGTCCGGCCCGGCCGCGACGTGAAAGGCCTCTCTGGGCGAAAGCGAGGCAAGGTAACGCGCCTCCTGCTGGACCGTCCAAACCGTGTCGATGGCGGAGTAGATTCGCTCGGCCGCCACCGTTTCCAGGACCGCGACGATGCCGGCCGCGTCGGCCGGCGAGGCTTTTCTGACGACTATGCCGTTCATGCTGGGAATATTGTAGCGGCAGGCGAAGGTCAGCTTCTGCCATCCCGGTAAAATGGGCGCATGATCGCAGAATCGCTCGACGAAATGTTTTCGCGGATCACCGAACACTGGCGGCCAAAGGTGGTGGCCGAATTGAACGGGCAAGAGGTCAAGCTCGTTAAGTTTCAAGGTGAGTTTCCCTGGCATCACCACGACCGCGAGGACGAGATGTTTCTGGTCTGGCGCGGCGGGATGCGAGTGGAGTTCCGCGATCACACCGTGGAATTACGCGCTGGCGAATTCTGCGTGGTACCCCGCGGCATGGAGCACCGAACCTGCGCGGATGAAGAGGCGGCCGTGCTGGTCTTCGAGCCGGCCGGGACGCGCAACACCGGGGATATCGTGGACGAGCAGTTCACGGCGCCAAATGGCGCCAAGCTACAAAGAGCTTGAACACCCACAATTGGGGCAGGGCAAATGGGATTCCGAGTGGCTTACCGGGCTTTTGGATAGGGCACCCTGGGTCCTTTTACGGAGTGCCAAATGGCTTCATTGAGACGATCTTCCGGCGCAACGTCAGGCTCGTCGAAGTCCATCTGCAGTGAGGCACGGGCCAGTTCCGCTTCCTTGCCTTTCAGATCCTTGAGTGGAGGATTCATTTCGTCGAGAGGGATGTTGTTCTTGCGCGCTGAGAAGGGGGCACTGTCCGCCTTGGGTTGGAAGACGCTGAACATCGGGCTGGCGGCAAGGTCGAACTGATTGGACGGCGGCAGATGGAGAAGCTGCTCGATTGTCCGGTACATGTTAATGGTTGTGTAGAACGTGCTGTCAGTGCCGCGTTTGCGGGTATAGGGGCTGATGACCATGCCTATGGTCCGATGTCCGTCGACGTGATCGACTCCGGATTGCGCGTCGTCCTCGGTGACAAAAATGGCAGTCTTTGGCCAGATGGCAGATTTCGAGACCGCCTCGACGACGCGGCCGAGCGCGAGGTCGTTATCGGCCACCATGGCTCGCGGCGTGGGAAAGCCAGGGCTGGTGCCGGACGTGTGATCCTGGGGCAGCAGCAGCACCATCAGCTTTGGAATAGCGCCCGCCTGTTCGAGCGCGTGAAACTCTTCGAGAAAGCGATCGACGCGAAACTGGTCCGGCACGCGCAATTCATAGGCCGGCACGTTCGGTGAATACATGGGCCGCAGGCCGACAATGACGGCGCGCGGCGACACTTTGACTGTGGAGGTTTTGTTGCGCCAATCATTGTAGAGGTCGGTCCAGGTAGCGGACTTCGGTTCGACAGTATTGAGGCCGCGTTCCCCGAACGCGCGAACGGAGACGCCGTTCCGGCGCGCGTTGTCCCAGAGAAATTCGGTGGGTGCGAAGAGCATTGGGTTTTGATCGTTGCGGCCGTTGCTGTACTTGAACACCCAATCACTCGCGTAGCCTTGTGTACACCAGCGGTGGCCAAGCGCGCTTTGATCCGCCGGAGTGAAGAAGTTATCGAGGAGCACGAACTCCTCGGCGAGCGCGTGGTGATTGGGCGTGACTTCCTTGCCGAAGATGGCTAGCGACGCATCGCCGTTGCCCGACGCCACATCGCCGAACACCTGATCGTAGGTGCGGTTTTCCTTGATGATGTACAGGACATGCTCAATGGGCGCCGGTGTCTTGCCGCCAACCGAGGGCGGCTTGTTGTCGATCAAGACCTGCCGGGTGTGGCGGTCGAGCCGCTTCAGTTCATCGAGCGAAACGATCGAGACCACGCCGGCGCGATCCCGGTAGCTTCGGCCGGGGGAACCGTCCTTGGTTGGCGCGACGGAACCAAAGCCGTAGCCGTTGGCGATCAGAAGTTGATTGCTGCCGGTGACGGCGACGGCGGCTGGGTACCAGCCGGCGGGCAGCAGGCCACGCACACGCCCGCTTTTCAAATCGACGACAGCAACGGCGTTGTTAGCTGCGTTGGCGACGAACAGCGTGTCGTTGTGAAGTGCGAGGGCATTAGGCGCCGAGCCAAGCGGATCGCTCGAGGAGGGCGACACCTTAATGGTTCGAACGACTCTCGCCGAGGTTACATCGACCTCGGAGACCGTATCGGAGTTGGCGTTGGCGACGAAGACTCGATTGCCGCGGACGGTCAGCGCACTCGGGTGCAGGCCGACATCCACCTCTGCTTCGGCCTTGCCCGAGGCGGTGTCGAAGACGGTGAGCGTGCCGGTGGACGGGATGCCGGTGCGAGGGTCGACGACGACGGGATGCATACCGTCGGTGGTGTCGCCGGGTCTGGGCCGGCGTCCTCCCCAGTTGGAGACGATGAGTTTGCCGGCGGCGAGCGCCACGGTATACGGATACGTTCCGGCGTCCCAGTATTCGACTTTCTGATCGGCCAGCGTTATTTTCGCTACGGCGTGCTTAAGATTGCAAGCCGCGTAAAGCGTGGTGCCGTCATCGCTAAGCGCGATGCCGCTGGGCGCGGCATTGGGGAGCGGGATGCGGCCGGCCACCTTGAACGGCGCGCCCTCAAAGATCAGAATTGCGTTCGACGAACCGCCACCGATGTAGAGCTTCTGGCCTGTCTTGTCGAAGGCGACACCTGTGAAACTGTCTTCGATGGGCAGTGTCTGGAGAAGCGACTGCGTGGAGAGATCGAGGATATGCAGCGCGCGCGGTGCGAAATTGGAGGCGGTGACGACAGCGGCCAATTTTCCATCGGGGGAGACCGTCATGCCCAGCGGACGATCGTTCACCTCAATGTGCCGGCCGATGGGGCGCACGGTCTGGCCAGTGGGCAACAGATACGTGCCATCGGGCTGACGGCCCACCGTTTTCCGAACGGCAACGGCTGCGGCGCAAAGCGCCAACACAAACAACAGACGTTTGATCATGGCGTCACTTTTCGTCGTACTCCTCGAAGAGGCTACCACGCGCGACGCGCTCGCCCTGCAGCACGACAAGCGAGATGCGCTCGGTGACAGTGATGTCTTGCAAAGGATTGCCGTCGACGAGCACGAGATCCGCAGCGAAGCCGGGCCGGAGGTAGCCAACAGGAAGCTGCAACCGGTCCGCCGCTTCGCCGGTAGCGGCGCGCAAGGCGTCGGCCGGGGACCGCCCGTGTTCGACCATGCGCCGCAGTTCGCGATGGAGGGCCGGGCCGTGTATCAGCAGGTTCAAGCCGGAGCCGGTTTCGACTAGGTCGTACGGAACAGGATCCAGAGACGGCGGCAGCTTTGCGAGTATTGGCAACGCAGCGTCGATAAAGCCTTTGGGAGCGGCCTGTTGCGCGAGTGAGCCCTCCAGAAGCTTCCGAACATATTCGGCCGAGCGCGGCGCGGGTGGTCTGTGGCCACCGGTAACGACGCGCGAGCCAAGGAGTTCGCCAGTTGCCAGACGCCTTTGCGTTAGTTGCAGCTCAATTGGATTGTCCATGAAGGAACGGACCGTGGTGACGCCGCAATACAGATAGGCGGCCAACCGGCGATCGATTGCCGCATCCTTCGGGAAACTAAGATAGACTCCCGCGTCAATGAAGCCGGGAAGAAGCGTCTTGCCACTGCCTTCGATTCCATCGGCGTTCACCGACTTGGGCTCCGGGGTTGCCCCCTCGAAGATCTTCTCGATTTTCCCTTCCTTGACCAGCAAACCGCCTCGCTCGATGACGCGGCCGTCGCCCACGAAGAGCCGGACATCGCGGAACAGAAGGGTGCGGCCACGTCGCAGAGTGCGCTCCAGGCGCTTTGCGTTGGTGAGTCCTTCCTTGGCGTGAAAGTCGTATGCGCCGAGCGCGAGAAACGGCGCGAGAACGGCCAGAACCCAGAGCTTGGCGGTACCCTTGACCTTTTGCTCTTTCTCCCAGCGGAACAGTTTGACGGAGAGGAAGAACCCAATGCAAAGCGTGAGTAACAGCGCCACTACCTGCTTTCCAGCCGACTGCAGCGTCTCACCCTGGACGAGAATTGCGTTGATTCCGGAGTGCAGGTGCGCGGATGGTATGAACTGCGCGAACGACTGCAGCCAGGGCGGCATGGATGTGATGGGGACGGTAGCGCCGCTGAGAAAGAGCATGGGCAAGTAGAAGAGTTGGATGAGGATCTGGCTCTCCTGCATCGAATTCACAACGCTGGCGATGATCAGGCCCATGGCGCGGAAGGCCAGCACGGCGAGCGATCCGAAGAGGAAGAGCGTGAACGGCCGTTCCGGCCAGGGCATTTGATAGCCGAAGCGGCCGATGAGAACCAGGAAGACGGCGGACGGCACGAAGTTCAGCCACCCGACTACGAGCCATCCGGCGAGAAGCGGCGCGGCGGTAGTGGGCGCAACCTTGAACCGGCGGAGGATGTTGCTCTCCCGGTCCGAGACTGCGCGCATGCCGGCGCCAAAAAAGCCGTTGCCGAGTACGCCGAAAATGAGAACGCTGGCGACGACCTGCTTAGCGACGCCGCCGCTCTGTCCGGCTGAGGCCATCTGGGCGAAGAGAAAGAAGAAGATTAGAGGAAAGACATAGCCGAAGAACAGAACCATGCGATCCCGCATCATCAAGCGAAGAGTGATCAAAATGTTTGTGACGTAGGTATGCATGATTAGTCCCGGAGGCGATGCCCGGTGAGCGAGAGAAAGACATCCTCCAGTGTGGGACGGTGCAACTGAATGTCGGCGATATCCAGGCCCTGCCGGTCCACCCAGTCAACCAGGCCGGCGATGTCGCGCGCGGGTTTACCGCTCTGCATGGCGATGCCGGTGCGCGTCGAGTTCAACGTGGCGGCAAGCGGCGGAACGGCGTGCTCCGGCAGAGGAGCGGTAAAAGCGATCTCGAGTTTCGAAGCGCCAAAGGTCTGCGCGATGAGTTCTCGCGGAGAGCCGCTGGCCACGATTCTTCCCTGATCGATGATGGCGACCCGATCACAGAGACGCTCGGCTTCCTCGATGTAGTGAGTGGTGAGAATAATTGAGCGGCGGCTGTCGCGCAATTCCTGAACGAGGTTATGAATCTCGAGCCGGACCTGGGGATCGAGTCCGGTTGTGGGCTCATCGAGGAAAATGAGCTTTGGATCGTTGATCATGGCCATGGCCAGCGCCAGACGCTGTTTCTGCCCACCGGACAAAGTGCCGTAAAAAGCGTTGCGCTTCTCGGTCAATTGCAGGCGTCCGAGCAGAGGGTCAATGGGAACGGTCGTCGCGTAGAAGCTGCCGAAGAGGCGCATGGCCTCGTGGACGCGCATCTTTTCGGGAAGGTTCGTAGCTTGGAGGCAGACGCCGATGCGCTGCTTCAGTTGGAGTGAGTCGGCGGCCGGATCGAAACCGAGCACACGCACATCGCCGGCGGTTCGATCGCGAAGGCCTTCCAAAATCTCGACGGTGGTGGTTTTGCCAGCGCCGTTTGGGCCCAGGAGACCGAATACTTCGCCCTCGGCGATTTCGAAGCCGATGCCGCGAACAGCCTCGACATCAGCGTAGGATTTGCGCAATCCAGAGACGTGGATAACGGGTTCAGGCATTTATTGTTTGGCCGCGAGCCAGCGCACGAAGTTCCAGATGGCTTGTAGATCCTCGAGCGAATAGGCTTTGACTACGTCGCGATGCCGCCACGCCGATTGGCGTTGGACGGTCTGGATCTCGGCGGATGTCAGGCCGCGGAGCACGGGAGGAAGCGAGGTGAGATCCCAGTAGCGCGTGCCGTTCTTCTCGGCCAGGATGCCGTGGAACTTGTCGCCGTCCTTTAGAACGACGGAGCGCACGCCGCGCGCGCGGCCGTAGCGAATGGCGCGAGGACCATCGGAGATTTTCAGCGAGGCGGACTGCGCAAGGTCCGCGCCGACGGGCGAACCGGCGCCGCCGAGGCGATGGCAGACGGCGCAACGATCGGCACGATGCGGATCGAAAAACAGTTCGCGTCCGCGGCGGTATTCGGCGGGCGTCGCGGCGGCCTGATCGGCCTGCGGCACGGCGGGCGCGCCGGAGACCACGGGCGAGGGAACATCGGCCGAAGCGTTGGCCAGGCTCTGAATGTAGTCGACCAGGGCGTCGATGTCCGGCTCGGTGAGCCGGTCTCCCCAGGCCGGCATAGCTGTATTTGGAAGTCCGTCGCGAATCACTTTCGAAAGATAGACGCGATCAAACGAACGCCCGCGAAGGCGTTGCGCGCGGGCCGCCGAGCCGCCGGCCCCGTGACAGTAACCGACCGAGCAGCCTTGCGCAAAGAGCTTGTCGCCCCGGGCGACGGAGGCCTGGGGCTGCGCGAACAGCGCGGCCGCGAAGGCGATCAGAAGGACATACTTCACTTCGTGTCCTCCGGAAGCGCGAACACAAACAGGGCCGACCCGGGACGAAAGCGCTCCGCCTCCGGCCACAACTGAGGCAGAAGGCCGGCCAGCGCCGAGCCCCAACCGGTGGGCGTGGCGATGAACTGTTTGCCGTTTACGGAATAGGCGATGGGTCCGCCGCGATGGCCGGAGCCGGTTTGAAAGCTCCAGAGCTTCCTGCCGGTGCGGGCGTCGAGCGCGAAGAAGAAGCCTTCGGCGTCCCCGGTGAAGACAAGATCGCCGGCAGTTGCCAAGACACTAGCGAGCAACGGGTACTTGTACTCGTAGAGCCAGGCGCGCTTGCCGCTAATGGGATCGTACGCGCCGAGATGGCCGCCCGCTTCGCCCTGCATCACCTTGCGTGTGAGCTTGAACGTGCCGCCGAAGTACACTTGCCCTTCCTTGGGTTGTTCGGGCACAGCGACGACTTCTTCACACCATTCAATGCCGGTGGAGTAGAACAGATTCGTCTTGGGTGACCAAGCGGCTTGATTCCAACTGCGGCCGCCTCCAATCGACGGACAGATAATCTTCGCCTTTCCAACGACGGGCTCGTTCCGGCCTTGCAGTTCACCCTTTGCGTTCACGCCGGAGATCCAGTTCAGATTCTTGACGAGCGGCCAGCCAGCGACGAACTCGCCGTTGGTGCGGTCCACCACAAAGGTGAAGCCGCCCTTGTTCACGTTCACGAGCAGTTTTCGCGTTTGCCCGTTGACGGGGAGATCGATGAGGACGTTTTCGTAGGCGGTGTCGAAGTCCCACACATCGTGCGGTATCTGCTGGAAGTACCACTTCAACTTGCCGGTATCGAGATCGAGTGCGACGACGGAGTCTGTGTAGAGATTGGCGCCCTTGCGATTACCACCCCAGAAATCGGCCGCCGGATTGCCAACGCTCCAGTAGGTGAGATTGAGATCCGCGTCGAAGGAGCCGGTCATCCAGGCGGAGCCGCCACCGAATTTCCAGCTATCGCCGGTCCATGTCTCGTGCCCTTTTTCACCGGGCGCGGGGATGGTCCAAAATCTCCAGAGATGGCGTCCGGTCTTTGCGTCGAAGGCGTTGATGTACCCGCGGTGGGCGGAGTCGCCGCCGGTAACGCCGGTAATGACCTTCCCCTTTACAACTAAAGGAGCGGCAGTGATGTTGCAACCGCATTGATTGACGTCCTCGATATTGACGCGCCAGAGTTCGCGGCCGTTTTTCGAATCGAGGGCGATGAGGTTGTTGTCGAGAGTCCCCAAGAACACGCGTCCATCGGCCACGGCGACGCCGCGATTCCAAGGGCCATAGAAGACAGTGAAGCCCTTGGGCAGTATGTAGCGGTAGCTCCAAAGCTCGCGGCCGGTGGCAGCGTCCAACGCGAAGACGTTGTTTTTCGACGTGGTGACGTACATGACGCCGTCGACAACGATGGGTGTAACCTGCATTCCACCGTCGGTCTCGCCGGTCTGGAAAGCCCAAGCGGTAATCAACCGGGAGGCGTTCGACGCATTGACCTGGTCAAGCGCACTGTAGCGCCACGCGCTGGTTTGGCCGCCGTAGTGAGGCCAATCAGCGCGCGTGGCACCATCCTGCGCGGGGAGGGCAAGTGAAGCGGCCAAGAGCGTGCGGAGCATAGGTTTGATTTTACTGTGCCGCCAGCACGCGGATGCAGGCGCGATTGAAGGCGGGCAAGTCTTCCGGCTTTCGTGAAGTCACCAAATTTCTGTCCACAACGACTTCCGCGTCGGACCATTCGGCACCGGCATTGACGACGTCGTCTTTGATGGCGAAAAACGAAGTCGCTTTGCGGCCCTTCAACATGGCGTGCGCACTGCACAGGACCCACGGGCCGTGACAGATGGCGGCGACCAACTTGCCATGGGCGTTTATATCGGCCACGAGTTGGTTCGCCTTGGGATGGCGGCGGATGTGATCCGGAGCGAAGCCGCCAGGAATCACAATGCCGTCGAAATCCGAGGCAGCAACCTGATCGTAAGATTTGACGGCCACGCAGGGATAGCCGAGCTTGCTGGGGTAGGACCTGCCCGCTTCCGCGCCGACAGTGATCACCTCGGCGCCAGCTTCCTGGAGCCGGTAGATGGGAACCCAGACTTCCATCTCCTGGTACAACTGGTCGACCAGGACGGCGACTTTCTTTCCTTTTAATTCCATTGTTCTATTTTGCACGTTCGACGAAGTAGACTATTCCTCATGCAGGATTTCGAAAAACTCGGCGTGTTCTATTTGGGCAAAAAGCAGGACGGGCTGCTTCTGATGGACTCGAAGGACCTGGTGACGCACGCGGTCTGCGTCGGGATGACCGGCAGCGGAAAGACAGGCCTGTGCGTAGGCCTTCTGGAAGAAGCGGCCATCGACGGAATTCCGGCGCTGATCATTGACCCGAAGGGCGACCTGTCGAATCTGCTGCTGAACTTCCCGTCTTTGGACGCGGCGTCATTTCAACCGTGGGTGAACGAAGACGACGCACGCAAGAAGGGGATTTCAAAAGAGCAGTTGGCGAGCGAGACGGCGGAACGATGGAAGAAGGGCTTGGGCGAATGGGGCCAGGACGGCGAGCGCATTCAGCGACTTCGCGACGCGGCGGATTTCACGATCTACACGCCAGGCTCGCAGGCGGGGCTCCCGGTGTCGGTGCTGCGATCATTCGGCGCGCCGCCGGAGGAGATGCGCGAAGACCGCGAGGCAATGCGTGAGCGGATCCAATCAACGGCTACGGCGCTGCTGGCGCTGATGAATATCGAGGCCGACCCGATCCAGTCCCGAGAGCATATTCTAATCAGCAAACTAATCGAAACCGCGTGGATGAGCGGAACAGATCTAGACCTGGCGACGCTGATCGCGCAGATTCAGAAGCCGCCCGTATCTCGAATCGGCGTGCTGGAGATTGAAGCGTTTTTCCCTTCCAAGGAGCGCTTCGAACTGGCGATCGCGCTGAACAACCTGCTGGCGTCGCCCGGATTCGAGGCGTGGCTGGAGGGAGAGCCGCTGGATATCGGCATGCTGCTCTACACGCCGCAGGGCCGGCCGCGGCATGCGATTTTCTCGATTGCGCATCTGAGTGATGCGGAGCGGATGTTCTTCGTCGCGCTACTGTTGAACCAAGTGGTGTCGTGGATGCGTACGCAGTCCGGAACGACTTCGCTGCGTGCGCTCGTTTACATGGACGAGATTTTCGGCTACTTTCCGCCGGTCTCGAATCCGCCTTCGAAGCTGCCGTTGCTGACGCTGCTGAAGCAGGCGCGCGCATTCGGCGTGGGCGTGGTGCTGGCGACACAGAACCCTGTTGATTTGGACTACAAGGGCCTGTCCAACTGCGGCACGTGGTTCATTGGACGATTGCAGACGGATCGCGACAAGGCGCGGCTGATCGAAGGGCTGGAGGGCGCGGCCGCGGCGATGGGCGGATCGGCGAACCGGGAGAAGCTCGACCAGTTGTTGTCGAGCCTGAAGAGCCGCGTGTTCCTGATGAGCAACGTGCATCGCGGCGCGCTGGAGGTGTTCGAAACGCGCTGGGCGCTTTCGTATCTAAGCGGACCGATGACGCGGGCGCAGATCAAGACGTTAATGGACGCGAAGCGATCCGCCGCGCCGCCGCCACCACCGGCCGCGGCTGGAACGGCGGCCCGCAAATCCGTGAGCGCCGGAGCGCCCCGGCCGGTGCTGCCGCCAGAGATCGAACAGCATTTCTTGCCTGTGCGCACGACCAGCGCAGTGGCATACGAGCCGGTGCTGGTGGGCGTGGCGCAGGTGCGATTCACCGACACGAAAAACAAGATTGACTTCACGCGCGAGGTGAAGTTTTGCACCCTTCTGGAGGGCGGCCCCGTGCCGGTGAACTGGGAGCAGGCCGAGGAACTGAACATGGGTGTGGAGGAGTTGGAGGCGGAGCCTGCTGGCGGTGCCACGTTCGGCGAACTGCCGGCCATCGCGAGCAAGGCGAAGTCGTACGCGGCGTGGAGTAAAGACTTCGCGAATTGGCTTTTCGCCACGCAGAAGCTAGAGTTGCTGAGGAGCGCGAACCTGAAGGAAGTTTCGGGGCCTGAGGAGTCCGAAAAGGACTTCCGGGTCCGTTTGACGACGGCCGCGCACGAGTCCCGAGACGCGTCGGTTGCGGCCCTGCGGCAGAAGTATGGGCCAAAGCTGGCGGTGCTTGATGAGCGAATCCGCAAGGCGGAGCAGGCGTTGGAGAAACAGCAGGCGGAAGCGACGCAGTCGAAAGTGCAGTCGGGATTGTCGATCGCGACGAGCGTGCTGGGCGCGATCATGGGGCGCGGGTTCCTGACAAAATCGGCGATGTCGGGAGTAGGCACCGCGGCGCGGTCGGTTGGAAAAATCTCGCGGGAGTCTCAGGATGTGGGGCGCGCCGAGGAGAATCTATCCGCGGCGCAGGAGCAGAAGGCGCAACTGGAGCAACAGATACAGGAGGAGATCGCGGGCTTGACGGCGCAGTTCGATACGTTGAACGAGGCGTTCGAGACGTTGTCGATCGCACCAAAGAAAACGGGGATTCAGGTGCGGCTTTTCTCGCTGTGTTGGAGGGGGTAAGAGTTCAGACGGTGCGGGAGCCACGAGCGAAATTCAAGCGATCACGCCGCCTCCCTCTTGACGGACGTAGGATCGGACCCGCTCCAAGACTGTCAGGCTGGGATACGAATCAGCGCCTGCCCCGCCAAGCACGAGTACCGGCATTGTTAACCGATCCAGGTCCGCGGCGTTGACCAGCGGAGGTACTCGCGTGTCCATTCTCGTGTGCCGCACGGAGCGGTCTGGAGGACCGAGAGCGGCAATGCTGAACCGGTCGAACCACGAATTCAAACATTTGCGGCCAACTTCGTTTTTCCATACCGTGAAGTTCGTCATGTTCGACGCCTTACTGCGCGACGGTTCAGGGCTTCCAGTCCGCGACAAAGATATTGAACTCGAAACGGTCCTTTGCGTTCAGAGAGCTGGAAAATACCATTTTCCGGCCATCCGGCGAGAATTCCGGGAATGAGGTGAAGCCGCCGTAGCGGGTGAGTTGTTTCAAATTCGCTCCGTCGGCGTCAACGATATAGAGCTCGAAATCGCGGCCGTCGCATTTGTGCATGTTCGAAGAGAATACAATGCGCTTGCCGTTCGGAGTAAATGTGGGCGCGAAGTTGGCGCAGTTGTTGTCCGTGATTTTGCGGGGGTTGGCGCCACGCCCATCGGAGACGAATAGCTCCATCTTCATAGGCGCGGTGAGGTTCTCTTTGAGCAGACCCTCATAGCGCTCCATCTGTTCAGGGGTGCGCGGGTGGTTGGCGCGCCAGACGATGCGCTTGCCGTCGCGCGAGAAGACGGCGCCGCCGTCGTAGCCCTTGGACTTGGTGATTTGCAGCTTGTCCGAGCCGTCCGGCTTCATGGTCCAAAGATCGAGATCGCCGGATTCCATCGACGTGTAGACGATGCGGCCGCTCTTAAAATTGACGGTCGCCTCGGCATCGTAGCCCGGCATCGCCGTCAGCTTGCGAACGATCCTTCCTTCGAGGGTCGTGACGAAGATGTCGTAACCCGGGAAGACGCCCCAGACGTAGCCCTTGCTGCGATCGGGCGGGGGCGGGCAGGCCTCCGCGGCTTCATGGGTGGAGCCGTAGACGATGTGCTTGTTGTCCTTGAGGAAGTAGGCGCAGGTGGTGCGGCCCTTACCGGTGGAGACCAGTTTTTGTCCGGAGCCGTCAGCGTTCATGGTGAAGATCTGGTCGCACTGAAACTTTTCGCGGGTGGACTGGAAGACGATGCGTTTGCCGTCGGGCGACCAGTATGCCTCCGCGTTCTGACCGCCGTTGGTAAGCTGCTTCGGCTCACCAAGCGTCTGCGCCCAGGCGAGCGCCGGAACCAATACAATCAGGGCTTTCATGACGTCAGGCTCTCCCTTCGAACAAGTTGCGTCCGGCGACCAGCGCGCGCATTTTTCCGTCTGCGACGCTGCGTTGGAGCATCCAGAAACCGCAGTCCGGATGGACGAATGGGATGCGGCCAGGACCGAGAATGGACTGCGCGTGTTCGATGCGCCGGGCGATTTCCTCGGGCGACTCGATGCCATTGTCCTTGATGTCGATGACGCTCAAGCCCAGACCGATTTTCGGGTCGAGTTCCTTGAACGCGTCCAACTCGCCGTAGCCACGACGCGCGAACTCGAGAATCAGATGGTCGCAATGCAGGCCGTTTAGGAAAGGCATCAGGTCCCGCCAAAAACCTTTCTGCACCGACTGCCCCCGTAGTTGCCGAAACAAACGTGCACGCCGCGTCTTCCGCGAATGCCGTCGAGGACATGGTTGATAGCGGGCAGCGCCCACTCCCGATCCTCCGGATGGCCGCTGATATTGGCTTCGTCGATCTGGACCACTTCGGCGGGGATGCGCTCCATTTGCCGGCGCAAAACGCGCGCGATGGCCATGCACAATTCGTCACGCGATTTGTAGTAACGGCCAGTCAGGACCTTGGTGAGCATGTGCGGGCCGGTGCTGGTGAACTTGAGCGGAGCTGTGGTAAGCGGCCGGGTAAAGTCGTAATCGCGGGCGAGGTTGAGGACACCGTCGCCGACTTCGCCAGTGACGACTCCGGCCGGATCGGTGCGATAGGTCAACTGAGCGTCGGCGCGAAACGCGTCGATGTCGGCGATGGAGAAACTGGTCTGAATGCCGGACATGCGGCTGATAAAGTAGTCAATCATGCCGTTGGTTTCGGGATGGCTGGGATCGAAGCGATTCAGTTCTCCGTCGGCGACTACGTCGATGCCGGCCAATTCCTGCGTTTTCAGAACGACCATGATGGCGTCGCGCAGCGCGCCGCGTGAGGTATTCCCTTGGAGCCACTGCGGGGTTGGGTAGCTGCCCACGACGGTTGTTAGAATTGGCATTCAGAGTCCATTCTATCCGGAGGCAGGTTTGAGGCGTTTCACGGTGTTTCTGCTGACGCTGACCGTTTCGGCGCAGACTCGTTTCGCGCGATTCGAGAAGCAGGCGTTGGCGGCGGGGCTGCGCGGCGGCTATCAGGTAGTGGCGGCGGACTTGAACCGCGATGGCAAGCCGGATCTGATCGCGCTGGCGTCGGGGATGACGGAGTTGATCTGGCTGGAGAATCCGTCGTGGCAGCGGCACGTGATCGCCAGCGGCCTAATGCGCATGATCAACACGTGGCCGATGGACATTGACAAGGACGGCGTGCCGGAACTGCTGGTGGCGCATGCGTTTGAAAACGAGGCGGCGCGGAGCGTGGGCATTGTGAGTTTCCTGCGGCATCAGGGCGACCCAAAGAAGCCGTGGAGCGTGAAGGAGATCGACCGGTTGACAACGTCCCACCGCGTGCGAACGGCCAATGGCCTGTTTATTAACGCGCCGCTGACGGGCGCGTCCGCCGTGGCGCCCGAGTATCGAGACCGTGCGCCGTTGGTGGCGTACAGGCCGGGCGATTGGAACCGGCAACTGATCCATTCCGACGACGAGGGCGTTGTCCATGGTCTTTTCATCACCGACTGGAACCGCGACGGGCGCGAGGATGTGATGAGTGCGAGTTTTCAGGGAATTCACGTGAATCTGGCACAGCGCGACGGAACGTGGAAGAGGGAAAAACTGTTCGACGGTGACCCGTCGCCGTGGCCGAAATCCGGATCCTCCGACGTGACGGTGGGTAGGCTGCGCGGGGAGCGGTTCGTCGCGGCGATCGAGCCGTGGCACGGAAATCAGGTGGCCGTCTATCGCAACAAACAGCGGCTGGTCATCGACGATACGTTAACGGATGGGCACACGATCTACACAGGGGACCTGAATGGCGACGGTAGAGACGAGATTGTGGCCGGTTTTCGGGGCGGGAAACGAGGCGTCTACATTTACTACGAAGAGTCGAAGCGATGGATCCGGCAGGTAGTGAGCGAAGGTGAGGTGTCGGCGGCGGCGTGCACGATTGTGGATTTGAACGCGGACCGGAAACCGGACATCGCGTGCATTGGGTCGGCGACGCAAAACCTTGTGGTGTACTGGCAGCGATGATCAAGAGATACGCATGCCTGCGGCCACAGGAGTTGGATGACGCAATGGCGGAAAATGCGACCGCCGTTGTTCCGATGGGCGCGCTGCATCCCCTCGGCGAGGCGCTGCCGTTGGGGCTGCCGGGCCTCGTATCCGAGGCGTTTTGCGAGCGATTGGCCGAGTCGCTGAATGCGGTCTTGTTTCCGGCGACATGGTGGCCGATTGAGAGCGAGCGGCGATCGTTCGCCGTGCAGTTTCCGGCGAGCGAGCTGCGGCCGCTTTGGGAGACGCTGTTCGACGAAATTGCGCGCATCGGATTCCGAACGATCTGCGTCGTAAACGGGCACGATGAAGACGGCCATTCCCAACAGTTGCAGGAGGCGGCGGGCGAGGTGATGGTGCGACGAGCCGGCGTGCGCATTCTGGCGGCGGCGCCGCTGGAACCGCTGGACTCGCCGGCAATGCTGGACGGCGGCGGAGTGCATGGCCGGGCGCAACTCTACTATCTGCGGCCGGAGTTCGCGGCAACCGGGGACGAGGCGGCGGCCGAGTCCGGAAAGAAGCTCGTGGACGAGGGCGTCGAGGCCTGGAAAAACGCGCTGGTCCATTGGACACCGGACGTAATCCACTATTTCTACAGGGACCGAGTAAAGGCGCGGCGGCGCGCGGCTAAAGAAGCAGGGAAATAAAATCGTCGGCGCGGGGCGGCAGCAGACCGAGTTTTTGGCCCGTAAGGCGCATCTCCAAAACGCGCAGATTTCCAGAGGCGAACGGGTGTTCGCGCGGCAGCGCGCGCCGTAAAGACTCCAGAGACTTTGTAGGGTCGCCATGCAGATAGTAGTAAAAGGCCGCCATGCCGTCGTTTGGCGGTACGGGTCCTTTTAGCAATCCATTGGCCGCGGCTGCGGCCGGGCCGCCGGGCGGAAGGTGGGAGAGCAGCGCCTCGATAGCGGAGCGGAAGGTTTGGGCGGACGGCGTGCGATTGTCCTTACGCAAATTCCAGACGATGCGGAGGAGCGAGAGGTCCTGTCCCGATTTTTGGCGCAGCGCGGCGAACTGGTCGAAGTGTTTATCCGCCTCCTGTATTTGACCGGCCAGGCGGCGGGCCTCGGCGAGCTTCCAATAAATCTCCCCCTGCAGGAACGCCGCGTCCAGGGCGATGACCGATTCGAAGTGAGAGGCGGAGGCGGCATAGTCGCCAAAGAAGTAGGCGATTTCTCCGGCGGTATCGACGTAGCGCGACTGCCCGCTTTTGGCCAGCCGTTCGGCGAAGCCCGCGGCCTTGGCCTTGTCACCGGCGAAGGCGGCAGCATAGGCGGCGTCGTTAACGAAATCCAATTGCGGCGCCAGGGCGATGACCCGTTCGAGGAGTTCGATGGCGCCTTTGAAATCGCGTGTCTCAATCAATTCGGCCGCGGCGCGGCGGTGCAAACCGAGGTCGGCCGGATTCAACCTGGCGAAGGCGGAGGATGCCAGAGCGCGGCGCCGGCGATCGCCGCTGAGTTCGGCCACGGCAAGTTCCAGGCGAGCCTGGTCATAGGGCTTCATTTCAGCGGCGGGCGCCAATTGGATCTCTTTGAAGGCGGCGGCGGATCCACTCTTCGACGCGACCCAGGTGGCCAGGCCGATCCAGGTGAGCGGGTCCGCTGGACGAAGAGCGACGGCGGCACGCCAACCGGCCTCGTCCGATTTCCCCCGCGCCGCCGCAAGCGCCGAAAGGCCCTCGGCATCGAAGCCTATTCGAGGCACGATCCCGAGGCGTTTGGCGACTTCGGCGACCAACTGTTGACCACAGAAGGAGAGTGCGCCGCGGCAGGAGAGCGGCTCATTGTCGACGGTCAAGTGATACGCGCCGGGGGTGGCGTAGCCTTCGAGAAGCAAGTGTGCGCCAGAGTCGGGCAGTTCGCGGCGATGGGACGGAGTCAGAACCATCAGGGCCGGCTGGCCGCGCAGAGCTTCCGACAATCCGAGACGCAGCGATTCAGCGCCGTTGCCGCCGGCGAGTTCTTCGAAGGGCAGGAGGGCCGCCACTCGAAGACCTGGTTCCGGCCGCTTTGTGCAGCCGGCCGCGAGTAGCACCAGGCAGACCAGGCTAGAGCGCACGAATCTCCAGCTTGAGCAATTCCTGAAACTCAGGCAGCGCGCGCAGCGATTCAAACTCGCCGTCCTCCAAGAACTTATTCCGTTCTTTGAAGCCTTCCTCGATCGACTTGCGCATGTAGAGCAAGGCTCGCTCCGAGTTGCCGGATTTGGCATAGGTCTTGGCCAGATAGTAGTGAAATTTGGCGCGCTCCTCAACGCTGCGCTCCTGAAGAAGCACGCCGTGAGAGTTGCGGTGTTCGAACACTTCCGGGTCGAGTTCGAGCGCACGCTGATACTCGTCCAGCGCGTCCTGGTACTTTTTGCGGGCGAAGTAGGCGGTACCGAGATTGGAGTGGATCGACGCCGAGCCGGGATTCAAAACCAACGCCTTTTTGTATTGACTAATGGCCTTCCGGTAGTTCTTCTGCGCATAGAAGACAGTTCCGAGGTTGTTAATGGCCTCCGCGTATTTAGGATCGAGCCTGGCCGCCTGTTCATACTGGCGCTTCGCTTGATTCAAAGACGCAAGCTGGTGGTAAGCGATGCCGATCTTGTTGGCGAGAATGGCAGAGGCGCGCGGCCCTTCGCGATAGACGTCGACAGCTTCGCGGTACATCTTGCGGGCCATGAAGATATCGCCACGCTGTTCGTGAGTGAGATTGGGCTTGGCCGAGGCGGCGTCCGGCGTGGCCGCGCGCAAGGAATCGTTGGTTTGCTGCTGTGCGCACAGCAAGGCCGAGGCGGCGAGGCACAGGGAGGGCAACCTGGAATACATGATCTTTCCTCCTTTGCCTCTAGTTTATATCCGCGCAACGGCTGGAACAACGTTAGTTGTTGTTCCGCTTGAACCAATCGCCGAAGCGGCCGAACATGCCCTTCTTCTCCTCCGCGACCGGCTGCGAGAGAGGTTTGGGAGAATCCTGCGGCGGCGGTTGCTGGCGCGCCACGACCGGGCGGCGGGGCCGCCGGGGTTCGCCGGAGGAAGGGGCGGCAGGCGTTTCCGGCGCGTCCCAACTGGCGACTTGTGTTGCGGAACCACCGCCGTGGACGCCCGTGGGCTGGGTGCCGGTAATGTAGACTTCGCTTCGGGCGGTCGCCGCGCCGGCCGCGCTTAGCAAGCCGCTGCTTGGATCGATCTGAACGGAGACGACGCCATCCGGCATTGGGAACGCGCCCGCGCCTCGGTAGGCGCGGCGTCCGTGGGCGCGTTTCATGAAGGCGGCCCAGACGGGCAGGGCGGAGTGGGCGCCTTCCAGCTTTAATTCCTCGTTGTCGTCAAAGCCGACCCAAACCGCGCAGATCAGCTTGGTTGTGTACCCGACGAACCAGCCATCGTGGGAGGTGCCGGTTTTGCCGGCAGCCGGAAGGTAGAATCCACGAGAGCGGATTCCGGCACCGGTTCCGGAGCGGGTGACTTCCTCCATGAGCGAGGTCATCAGGTAGGCGATGCGAGGATCGAGCACGGAACGGCGGACAGCCTTGTGCTGAAAGATCTCGCCACCGGTATCATCGCGCACTGTGCGCACCCAATTGGGCTTCGTATACAGCCCTTTGTTGGCGAAGACGGTGTAGCTGCCGGCCACTTCGATCGGCGTGACTTCATAAGCGCCCAAGGCAATGGCGGGCGTGGCACGGATCTGCATGTTCATGCCTGCGGCTTTGGCGAGTTTCGCCACCTCCCCGTAGCCCACTGCTTCGGCGAGCTTGACCGCCGGAATGTTTAGGGACTTGGCGAGCGCAGTCCGCAACGTAACATTGCCGAAATAGTGGTCGCCGTGATTGCCGGGTTCGTAAGGCTTGCCATCGAACCAGAACGTGGTGGGTTCATCCAGCACTGTAGATGCAGGCGTAAACTGAACGCCGCCGCCATTTCCGAGCGCGGTGTTCAGCGCCGCGGCAAAAACGAAGGGCTTGAAGCTGGAACCTGGCTGGCGGCGGGCCACCGCGCGATTGAGTTGCGACTGACCGTAATTTCGGCCACCGACCAGGGCGCGGACCTCGGCCGTGGAGGGGTCAATGGCCACCAGCGCCACCTGCGCACCGCCAGGATTCTGCTTCTTCCGCTTGGCGAGCATCTTGTCCACTTCGGCCATCCCCTCGCGCACCGACTCGACTGCGTCGTGCTGAAGATCGATGTCGAGAGTCGTGTAGACGCGATAGGATCGGCTGGTGAAGTCGTGATCGGAAAGCGATTCGTGCAGGAAGTCGGTTACCAGATCGACAAAATATGGGGTGTCGCCGGTGTCGGCGCCGCCTTTGATGATGTTGAGCGGCGAGGCGGCGGCTTCGGCGTACTCCTTGTCGGAGATATAGCCGTTGTCGCGCATTAACGAGAGCACGATGTTGCGGCGGGCCTTCGCGCGTTCGGGCCAGCGGATAGGGTTCGTGTAGCTGGGGCGCTGGATCTGCCCGGCCAGCGTGGCTGCTTCCGCGAGGCTGAGGGAGCGGACATCCTTGCCGAAGTAGACCTGGGAGGCCTCGCCGACGCCTCGAATGGCGAAACTACCCCGGCGGCCGAGGTCGACCATGTTGGCGTAGTACTCGAAGATCTGCTGCTTGGAGAGCTTCTGCTCCAATATAACGGTAATGATCGACTCTTCGATCTTCCTTTTCCAGTTCTTATCGAGCGTTAGCCAGAAGTTGCGGGCTAACTGCATGGAAAGTGTCGAGGCGCCCTCCGACATCCTGCCTTCCTTCAGGTTTATGTAGACTGCCTTGAGGATTCGAAGCGGATCGAATCCGGCGTGCTCAAAGAAGCGCTTGTCCTCCACCGAGACCACGGCGTTAACAAGTGTCTTCGGAAAATCGTCGAACTGCAGGATGCGGCGCTTTTCACGCTTCTGATCGAAGAGGTGGGTGATTAGCTCGGGTTCCAGGGCGTAGGCGGTGCGGGCTGTGTTGTCCCTCAGCGAGACAATACTCTCGATCTTGCCGTCCACCTGACGGATGACGCCGCCTTCGTTGTCGAAGTAGGAGTCCGGACCCGGGAGAATCTCAACAGCGTCGGGCCGGAGGTTGTACCAACCCATCCGGTTCGATTTCGACTCGCCATAGCCCGCGTTGCGCAGAGACCGCACGATCTCGTCCCTGGAAATTTCTTCGCCGACGTTCAGGGTCCGCGGCGCTGCGAAGATCATGGACGTATTGGGAAACGGTCCTTCCTTCAGTTTCTGGTCGATGATCGCCGAGTAGTGCATATAGACGGCGGCGACAAAAATGATGGAGATGACGGCCAATGGAGCGGCGGTGTAGAGAAACCACTTGCGCTTCCCTGCCTCCGGCCGCGCCGGCTTCGCCTCTCGACCTCCCCCGGATTTTACGAGCGGTGGGCCCTTGGCCATAAAGTGACGCCCCATTTTCTCACAGAAGCGGGGCGGGACTGTTTACTTCGGTGAACCGGAGGAGAGGCTCTCCAGTTCCCGCCACATGTCGTCGTGCTCCCGCCAGCCGGGCTTTTCACCCCCGTGGAACTGCACGAGCTTTACATTCAGGGTGCCATGGCCGAACGGGCAAATATATTCCACCTGGGGTGTTCCGATGCGAAGCATCTTGTCCCAGGCCCCTGAGTTCACGGGCATTCGCAATCGGCGCAGGCAGGAGCGGCAGCGGTAGCGCTGATCGAGAAGAATGACGTAAAAGGTACCGACGGCGGCCAGAAAGTAGGCGAAAATCGCGACTGTCCATGTCAGATCCTGGCCGAACTTGCGCGGCTTAAAGTCGCGAATCGTTGCCGGTTCGGGAAGCACGATCTCCATTCCGTACCAAATGCTGGCAAACACAGCGACGGCGCCCATGAGCTTGGCGATTAGAAAAAGCCAGTACCTCATACCTGATTAGACTCCACTTCGTTCCATTTAGTTGCGCGGACTTGCGATTCTCTTCTCAAAGAGAGTATCGGCAGAAACCAAGGCGCGCCTTTATGGCTGTTTGGCCTCGGAATTCACCGAAAGAGAGATCTGGCAACGAACCAGACGTTGGCCGGGCGTTCGGCAAGTCTGCGCATAAAATACGGGTACCAGGCAGGCCCGTACGGAACGTAAAGGCGCAGTCGCCAGCCCTGTTGGAGGATTTTTTCCTGGAGGTCACGGCGAATACCGTAGAGCATTTGGAACTCGAACTGACCGGGATCTGGCTTGGACGCCAGGACATGATCGATCATCGCCGGGTCGTGCGTAGCGAAGGCAGGATTGACCCCGTCGGCGAGAAGTCTGGAGGCCATTGCGCAGAAGTTCCGGTCGACATCGGCCTTGACGGGCATGGCGAGATCCTGCGGTTCGTTGTAGGCACCCTTGCAGAGGCGAACCGGGATCTTCCGTTCGTTTAGCCGGTCGATGTCAGCAGAGGTTCGGTACAGATAGGCTTGGATTACGGCGCGGACCGGCCCCCGGGTATGCATGATCTCCAGGATCTCGAGGGTTCGGCCGGTGTAGGCGGTGGACTCCATGTCGACCTCAATCCGGGAGCCAAGTTCTCGTGCCAGGCCGGCAAGCGGAAGGACGTTTTCCAGCGTCAGATCCTTCGAAATATCGAGTCCGAACTGGGTGAGCTTGATCGAGACGCTCGCGCCAGCCTCGAGCGCCGCGACCGCCCGGAGGGTACGCTCGGCGGCCAAGGCCGCGGCCGAGGCCTCCTGAGGTGTCGCCACATTTTCGCCCAGGGGATCGAGCGCGGCAAGGAGACCGCGCGATTTCAATTCGCGAACGGCGAAGAGGCCGTCTTCCAGCGTGTTGCCTGCAATGAACCGGCGGGACAGGCTCCGTGCGGCTGGCGAGTTCTCCATCCAGGCACGCAACCGGCGCTGGGTGGAGAGGTAGAGAAAAAAATTCTTCAGCGGCATGAGTTACGTCTCCGGAACGTCGAGACCGATTGAGCGCATGAGGGCCAGTGCATTGGACGTTTTAACAACGCCTGGCTTCATCCGGTAGTCGAAGGAGATTCGCCCGTCAACTATGGTGTCTTCAAAGTGGACGTTAACGGCCGCGGCGGCATCCATGCTAGCCAAGGCGAGATCGTGCGTGGTGACGATGCCGATAGCGCCGGTTTCGAGGAGCCGCGAGACGATCCCTGCGGCGCCGATCCTGCGGTCGTGCGAATTCGTTCCGCTCAACAACTCGTCAAGCAGGAAGAGCAGTTTTCGGTCGCGTTTGGAAAGATCGACAATCGCCTTGAGGCGCTGCAATTCGGCGTAGAAACGGGAGGAGCCCTCCTGCAGTGAGTCGACGGTGCGAATGGAAGCGCCGACAGAAAGGAGGCCCAGGCGCAAGGATTTGGCGCAAACGCGGGCGCCGGCATGCGCAAGAACGGTGTTCAATCCGATGGTACGGAGATAGGTACTCTTGCCGCTCATGTTGGATCCGGAGACGACTAGGAGGCGGCATTCGGCCCCGAGGTTGGCGTCGTTGGCGACGGCGCGGTCTCTGGGGATGAGAGGATGGCGAAGCCCGGTGCCGGCAAGCACCGGCTGGGTGGACCACTCGGGAGCAACTGTGTCGGGATTTTCGAACTCCCACCCGGCCAGGGACGCCAGCGCTTCGAACTCGCCGGCGGCGCGTAACCAGGTATCAACGAGGGCGCCATTGGCCGCGCGCCAGCGGTCCGCGGCGCGGGCGAAGTGCATGGAGAAAAGGAAGAGGAAGTCGAGCACGCGGAAAAGCTGATTGTCGAGCGAGTCGATCCATTCAGCCAGACGGGCCAGTTCCGCGATTCGCTCGCTGGCCGGACGTCCATCGGCGCTTCGGATTCGCACCTGAATATCGCGCACCAGGGCGCTGGAAAATTCGCCGGTCTCCAGAAGCCGTAGAACACCCTCCAGCACTCGCAGGTCGCGCCCGGCATCGGAGGTTTCCTGCAGAGTGCGCAGCACGGCCTTCTGGTGCAGCGCGAAGATGCCGGCGGCAAAGAGCATGGCGATACCGATGGGACTGAGTGCCCAGAGCGCAACCGAGGCTGCGGCACAAGCGGCAGAGACGATAGCAGCGGCCCACAGCCATCGATTGGCGGCGGGGAAGAGGTGCGACGAATCGACGGCCCATTTTCGGAGGGCTTTCGGATGCAGGCCCGTCTCTAGATCCGTACCGAGGACAGCCAGTTGTTCCCGGAGTTCGAGGTTGCCGGCGAGTTCGGACGCCGCCTCCAGCCGCAATGGCGCCGCTGGCGGGCCATCATGACCCAACAGCCACTCGGCGAGCGTGGCTTCACCCTCCCGTGTTCGCGCCTGCGAAAGCCGCTCAAAAAGGCCGCCGGCGCCGAAGAGGTCCAGGTCGCCGGAAAACGGATGATGCGCGGCGGCAAAGCTGTCGCCTCGCGAGGCGGAGCTTGAAAAATCGCCGGCCAGGCGCTGTAGCGCGCGGTCATGGAAAGAAACCGCCCGCCGCGCTCGTTCCATTCGGCGAATGACTCTTGCGTGAACCATCGTGGCCGCGAAGAAGACCGCCAACGAGATTAGGAACGGCCAAGGCGTGTCTTCCGGATGGACGAGGCCCATCCACCCAGCGTAGACGAGCAGTCCGCCGAGGGCCAGCCGCAGATAGCCGAAACGGTGATGACGAATCTCGTGGGAGCGGGCCGCGGTCTGCCGCATGTCCCGGAGCGCGGCCAGTTGCTCGCGGGGCTTCGCAAAGGGGTCCAATCTCCTTAATTGTGGCAGACGTTATAGACTTTTTTGAGGCCATGCGACTCTTTCCGTTGATTGGCGCCGCGCTGCTGGCGCAAAACCCGCTGGTGTTCGAAAACCCGCAGGTCCGCGTCGTAAAGGCGGCCAACCTGCCTGGGCAAAAGAGCCGTCCTCACGTGCATTTGGTGAACCGGGTGATGGTGCACCTGGACAAGGGGACGCTCCAAATCGCGTACCCGGACGGGACCGCGCGCGACATTCCCTTCATTGCGGGCCAGGTGCGCTGGGACCCGAAAGTCGGCACGCACACGAGTGAGAACACGGGCGGGACAGCGATCAAAATCGTGGAAGTGGAGATGAAAAACGAGCCGCCGTCCGCGATCAAACTTTCGAAGGCTCCGAAGAAGGCGAAAGTGGAAATGGAGAATTCGCAAGTGCGCGTCCTGCGCGCGGAATCTCTGCACGGCTTCCGGACAAAGGCGCCGCAGGTGGCGATCCGGCTTTCCGACGGGCACGCGGAATGGCGTGTGCCGGGTCCGTGGCAGACGGACCTGGGTGGCGAGATGATCGTGATCGAAGTGAAGTGACGGGCTCTACAGTACGTCGGCGAAACCTTTTTTCAAGTGACGGAACACGAGGCCGCCGGCCAAGAAAGCACCCA
>Ga0194122_10001190_pt1 | contig 32722 bp, 34 predicted proteins | sample TA2MahCa10mmetaG_FD_155487 | JGI IMG/M metagenome (GOLD analysis project Ga0194122, IMG submission 155487) | Freshwater microbial communities from Lake Tanganyika, Tanzania - TA2015021 Mahale Deep Cast 10m | ecosystem: Environmental > Aquatic > Freshwater > Lake | place: Tanzania: Lake... | reverse complement strand
GTAAGTTCCACAAGTGTCATAAAAGAAATGTTCTGCAACTTTCGTGCCGAATTGATAGCGCTTTGAGTGATCAGCGCCCTTGAGAATACGAAAGCCAGTCTCAGCAACGCTGCCGACAATTGCACCACGTCGTCGACAAAATGAACAATCACAGCGACGAGGATCGACAACGCCATCGGGTAAATCGAGCTCAATCTGGACAGCCTCACAATGACATATCAAGCGATATTTCGTATGGATTGTGGTTGGTCCGATCTGTTTCAGTCCCATAGATCTATCCCTCTAAATTTCTTCTCTTAAGCTGAGTGACCGGACACATCCGCGCCCGCTTTTGGATCAAGTCGCCGATGAAATAGAACCGAACTCGCGACAAGCAAGGATATAATTGCGAAAGCAATTCTGAAATCATCCGATTTCAAAAGCAAATCACCTCGGTTGAATTGTAAGATCTCGATAATGATTGCAGCAAAAGCAACGCCCATCGAGCCGGAAATTTGTTGCACGACGCTAGCAAAGCTTGACGCCCGACTGAGATCGCTCTGCTCCACTTCTGCATAAGCAATCGCGTTGAGACAGTTGAATTGCAGCGAACGAAAAAATCTGCCAGTCAATAAAACGGTCAAGATTAAAATATGAGGCGTCGCTTCTGAGAAAAGCGCGATTGCACCAAAAAATACCGCGCTGATGAAGCCATTCACGATGAGAATTTGGCGAAACCTAAACCGCTTCAAAATTCGAGGCGCCGTAAATTTCATAATCACGGCGCCGGCGGAGGAAGCGAAAGTGAGAGAAACGGATTGAAAGGCCGTGAGTCCAAAGTCAATCTGCAACATCAAAGGCAGAAGAAACGGATTAGATCAAATGCCTGCGCGAAAAAAGAATCCGCCCAACACACTCGTACGAAATGTTAGCAACGATAGAAGTTTCAATCTCAAAATCGGATGCTGCACCTGACGCGCCTGAAAAACATAAAGAAACAAAAACAACATGCCGGACAGGATCAATAAAGGTGCTGCTGCCAAGGGTAATAAATCGTGCCCAAGGATCGTTAGTCTAAATAAAAGGCTCGAAAAACCCAAACCCGAGAGCAAAAACCCGCGTCCATCAAGCGGTGTCAGATGATCACCTTTCACATCGGGCACATAGCGTGTTGCCAAAATGATTCCAAGAAGTCCGATTGGCAGATTGATAAAAAAGATTCAGCGCCAATGAAGATAGGTTGTAAGAAACCCGCCAATCAAAGGACCGATCACCCGGCCAATCAAGGCCGGCAAAGTGAGATAAGAGAGCGCCTGCACAAGTTCGGATTTAGGAACAGCGCGCACAAGCACAAAGCGTCCGACGGGTACCATCATCGCGCCGCCCATGCCTTGAAAGAAACGTGCGGCGATGAAGCCCGGTAAAGTCGGTGTGAAGGCGCGCGCCATCGATGCATGTGTGAAAACAGCGATCGCCACGCGAAACACATGACGCACGCCGAAGCGTTCAGCCATCCACCCGCTGATGGGAATAAACACGGCGAGGCTCAAGAGATAAGACGTAAAAGCGAGCTCTAAGATAATGGGATCAATACCAAGATCCAACGCGATGGCTGGCAATGAGGTTGCCAGCACAGTTGAATCCATATTTTCAAGAAAAAGCGCGCTCGCAATCACAAGCGGCAATATCATTTGTTCGGGTATAAGGCACGGCTTTGCACGCCCTTCATCGGTCGGGCTGACACTCACCATTTGAAGTGCTCAGTCGAATAAGCATTCAAAGCCTGCGCAAAAAGGCACACAGGCATATGAAATACAAAGCGCTAGTTACGCTTCTCCACCATGACAATGTTTAAACTTCTTACCGGATCCACAAGGGCAAAGTTCATTGCGTCCGACGCGACCCCACGTCGATGGTTTTGTCGGATCACGTTCAACAGGACCGGCGTAAGCAAGTTGCGGACGCGCTTCTTCATTCTCACCCGTCACTGGATCGGCATGGATCGTTTCCATCGGCGGCGATGTCGGCTGCGGCTGCGGCGGCGCCTGCATGATCACCTCGATCCGCATCATCTGTCCGGTTACTTGCTCGCGAAGATGCGTGATCAATCCGTTGAAGAGCTCAAAGGCTTCACTCTTATATTCATTGAGGGGATCACGCTGCGCATAACCGCGCCATCCGATAACTTGCCGCAAATGATCAAGCGTTACGAGATGTTCGCGCCAGAGATGATCAAGCGTCTGCAAGAGCACCTGCTTTTCGATATAAGTCATAATATCGGGTGTGTTTTTTTCGATGCGGCGTTGATAGGATTCATCTGCCGCAGTTCTTAGGCGCTCACGCAATTCTTCATCGGCAATGCCTTCTTCCTTCGCCCAATCGGCAACAGGCAGTTGCATGCCAAGTACGCGCGTCACAGCTTCATCAAGACCGGCGACGTCCCATTGCTCGGGATAAGCGCCTTCAGGAATATGACGCGCGACAAGATCATCAACGACACCATGACGCATATCGTCAATCGTCGGGCGCACGCTCTCTTCGGCCATGAATTCACAACGTTGTTCGAAGACCACTTTCCGTTGATCATTCATCACATCGTCATATTTCAAAATGTTTTTGCGAATGTCGAAATTACGCGCTTCGACTTTCTGCTGCGCTTTCTCAATCGCCTTATTGATCCAAGGATGGATGATAGCTTCATCTTCTTTAAGACCAAGCTTTTGCAACATGCCATCCATACGGTCGGAACCGAAAATCCGCATCAGATCATCTTGCAAAGAGAGATAAAATTTAGAACGACCCGGATCGCCTTGACGACCTGAACGGCCGCGCAACTGATTATCAATGCGACGGCTTTCATGCCGCTCCGTGCCGACAACATAAAGACCGCCAGCGCTTAGCGCTTTCTCTTTCAAGATAGCGACCTCTGCACGGATTGCGGCTTCGGCTTCATCGCGCGCCGGGCCCGCTTCCATACCGGCAAGCTCATGACGAATGCGCATCGCGACATTGCCGCCAAGCTGAATGTCGGTGCCACGACCCGCCATATTGGTCGCGATCGTCACCGCACCAGGCACACCGGCTTGCGCAACGATATAGGCTTCTTGCTCGTGAAACCGCGCGTTCAAAATCGCAAAGCGCTTTGCGGGTTTACCTTGTTTTGCGGCTTCGTAAATCGGCACCATCGCTTTCGGGTCGGTGAAGTCGATGATTTTAAACCCGTGCTTTGTCAGCAATTCACCAAGCACTTCGGATTTTTCAATCGAGGTCGTACCCACCAGAATGGGTTGACCCTTGCTCATCGCTTCATCGATTTCACGAATGATGGCGCGATGCTTCTCTGCCTCGGTGCGATAGACTTCATCATCTTCATCAAGACGCGCGACGGGAATATTGGTCGGAATTTCAACGACATCGAGTTTATAGATGTCCATAAATTCGTCGGCTTCGGTTGCCGCCGTGCCGGTCATACCCGCAAGCTTTGAATAAAGACGGAAATAATTCTGGAACGTGATCGAGGCGAGTGTCTGGTTCTCGGGTTGAACCTTCACATGTTCTTTCGCCTCTAACGCTTGATGCAAGCCTTCGGAATAACGGCGGCCCGGCATCATGCGGCCTGTGAACTCGTCAATGATCACCACTTCGCCGTTGCGAACAATATAGTCCTTGTCGCGCTGGAAGAGTGTGTGCGCACGCAATGCCTGATTGACGTGATGAACCAAGGTCGCATTCGCCGAGTCATAGAGTGAGCCTTCTTTCAATAGGCCCGTCTCGGCGAGAAGATCTTCAATCGCTTCATTGCCCGCTTCGGTCAGCGAGACAGAGCGTTGCTTTTCATCAAGATCATAAAGCTCGCGCGTGAGCTTCGGAATAATTACATCGATCGAGTTATAAAGATCAGAGCGATCATCAAGCGGGCCGGATATGATCAAAGGCGTACGCGCTTCGTCAACGAGGATCGAGTCAACTTCGTCAACGATCGCGAAATGATGTCCCCGCTGCACCATCTGCGCGAACTCATATTTCATATTGTCGCGCAGATAATCAAAACCAAATTCATTGTTGGTGCCGTAAGTGATGTCGCACGCATAGGCGGCTTTACGTTCTGCATCATCAAGACCATGAACGATGATGCCTACCGACAAGCCCAAAAAGCGATAGACTTGGCCCATCCATTCGGCGTCACGACGCGCGAGATAATCATTCACCGTCACAACATGCACACCTTTGCCGGCGAGCGCGTTGAGATAGGTTGAAAGAGTGGCCACCAGCGTCTTACCTTCGCCGGTTTTCATTTCGGCGATCGAACCTTCATGCAGCACCATGCCACCGATCAACTGCACATCGAAATGGCGCTGGCCGAGCACACGCTTTGCGGCTTCGCGCACGGTGGCGAAGGCGGGAACAAGAAGATCATCAACCGTTTTTCCAGCCGCCAATTCGGCGCGGAATGTTTCGGTGCGGGCGCGCAGCGCCTCATCGGATAGAGTGCTGAGTTCGGCTTCGAGAGCATTAATCGTATGAATGCGGGGCTGAAAACCCTTCAAGCGGCGGTCATTGGCTGAGCCGAAAATTTTCTTGGCGAGTGCGCCGAACATCGGAAACCCTATTCCTGAATCTGAAGTCACGGCGCCAGGCGGTAAAAGCCACCCTTCGCCGAGGGACGAAAGCGAACGCCCCTGGCGCCCCTTCGCGTGGCCCTTTTGAAGCCGGCGTCGGGTAATGTCCAGCGAAGCCTCGCGTTAAATAGGATGGGCATCAAAAATTTTCAAAGTCTGCGCCGGATTGCTTGCAACGACACGCAGCTTAGGCCACTGATTGCCGCGCGGCCTAACCCGCTTGCTTATGAAAAGGATCCCCGAATGATGTCTGTCCGAATTCCGCTCCGTCTGACATTGCTTGTCTGCGGTTTTTTAGGGCTCGCAGCCCTACCCGCAATGGCCCAGCAACCCGCCGCCGATAAAATCGTGGCGAAAGTCGATGGCGCGCCAATTACAGAAGCGGATGTCACGCAGGCGCTAACCGATCTTGGCGAATCAATCGCCCAGATCCCGGAAGCGCAGCGCCGCGATTATGCGATCACCTATTTGGCTGACCTGAAACTCGGGGCGAAAGCGGCGCGCGAAGCGAAATTGACCGAAACCGAGGATTTCAAAAGGAAACTCGCCTATCAGACGGATCGGCTCCTGTTTGACGACTATTTGACCTCACAGGCCAAGAAAAACGTGACAGAAGATGCCATGAAGGCGCTTTACGCCGATACGATCAAAACCTTGAAACCAGAACAGGAAGTTCGCGCCCGCCACATCCTTGTAGAGACCGAGGATCAGGCCAAAGACGTGATCAAAAAGCTGAAAGCCGGCGAAGATTTCGCCAAATTGGCCGGAACGCTCTCAAAAGACCCGGGTTCGGGCAAGGAAGGCGGCGATCTCGGCTATTTCACCAAGGATCGCATGGTCCCCGAATTCGCTAATGCGGCATTTGCAATGACCGCCGAGCAGATTTCGGACCCGGTGAAGAGCCAGTTCGGCTATCACGTTATCAAAGTTGAGGACAAGCGCGATAAAACAGTGCCAAAATTCGACGAGGTCAAGGACCAAATCGAACAATTCATGTATCGGAAAAGCCAGCAGGACGTAATCATGGCGCTCCGCGCGACCGGCAAGGTTGAGCGGCTCGACGCGCCGGCAGCCACCCCTGCCCAATAAGGACGAACCCCCTCGGAGTTTTCGATGTCTGCAGCGATTTCGCCTCTCGCCCCCAAATCCTATGCCAAATTACCGGCGGTTGAGGGGGTAAGCTTCGCGACTAGTGCTGCAGGCATCAAATATCAGGGCCGAACGGATGTTCTCCTCGTGGCGCTCGCCAAGGGCACCGAAGCGGCGGGCGTCTATACCAAGTCAAAATGCCCCTCGGCACCGGTTGATTGGTGCCGCGAGGCGCTCAAATCGGGCAAGGCCCGAGGCCTTGTCGTTAATTCCGGCAATGCCAATGCTTTCACCGGCAAAGCGGGCAAAGAGACTGTCAAGAAGACGGCGGACATCGCGGCCAAGGCTTTGGGTTGCAAGCCGAAAGAAATCGCGCTCGCTTCAACCGGTGTGATCGGCGAGCCACTTGATGCAAAAAAATTCGATGGGCCTTTGCAAAAAGCGGCGAAGTCTTTGAAGGCTGAGCCTTGGATCGACGCCGCGCACGCGATCATGACGACAGATACTTATCCGAAGCTTGCAAGCGCGACCGCGAAGATTGATGGCGTTGAAGTAACGATCAATGGCATTGCCAAAGGTGCGGGTATGATCGCTCCCGATATGGCAACCATGCTGTCTTTCATCTTCACGGATGCGCCCATCGCCGCCTCCGCTTTGAAGACGCTTTTGTCGAAAGGAACTGAAACAAGTTTCAATGCGATCACGGTCGATAGTGATACATCGACATCCGATACGCTAATTTTATTTGCGACAGGTGCAGCGGCAAAACGCGGCGCGCCGAAAATCAAAACCGCAACCGACAAACGTTTGAAGCACTTCAAAGCCGCACTGAATGATGTGTTGCTTGATCTCGCTTATCAAGTTGTGCGCGATGGTGAAGGCGCGCGCCATTTTGTGGCTGTCACGGTGGCCGGCGCAAAGAGCGCAGCATCGGCAAAGAAGATTGCAAAATCCGTTGCGGACTCGCCGCTTCTCAAAACGGCGATCGCGGGTGAAGATGCAAATTGGGGCCGTGTGGTGGCTGCTGTGGGCAAAGCCGGTGAGCCTGCTGATCGCGATAGATTATCGATCTCATTCGGCGGCATTCGCGTGGCGCGTAAGGGCATGCGCGATCCGGCCTACGATGAAAAAATTGTCTCCGACTATATGAAGGGACAAGACATCGATATCCGAATTAATCTCGGCATTGGTAAGGGCGAATTCACTGTGTGGACATGCGATCTCACCAAAGAATATGTCGAAATCAATGGTGATTACCGCAGCTGATCACGTTGCTTTTGTTTTCTCTCGTTTCTGATCTCTTGACTTATTGAAAGGTTGCCCATGAAAGCCCGCGTTACCGTCACTCTCAAAAACGGCGTGTTGGACCCTCAGGGCAAAGCGATCGAAGGCGCGTTGAAGTCATTCGGTTTGGAGGGCATTGAAAGCGTTCGACAAGGAAAAATTTTCGATATCGAATTGAATTCATCAGATCCCGCCGAAGCGGAAACGCTTCTCAAAGCAGCGGCCGAAAAGCTTCTCGCGAATATGGTGGTTGAAAATTACCGCATCGAGATTCTCGGTTGAGTTTGTCATTATGAAGTCAGCCGTCATCACATTCCCCGGATCCAATCGCGAAGGCGATGTTATCCGCGCTCTCCATCAAGCCAGCGGCGCTGAGCCTCTGAAAATCTGGCATCAAGATCATGAATTGCCGCAAGGCACCGATCTTGTCGTGTTGCCGGGTGGTTTTTCTTATGGCGATTATTTGCGCTGTGGTGCGATTGCGAGTCGTTCGCCTGTGATGGATGCGGTTCGTTCGCATGCTGCCAAAGGTGGTCTTGTTTTAGGAATTTGCAACGGATTTCAAATCCTTGTTGAATCAGGGCTTCTCCCGGGCGTTTTGATGCGCAATGCGGGTCTCAAATTCATTTGCAAAATGCAGCATTTGAAAGTGTGCCGCGCGAATACACCTTTCACATCGGCTTACAAAAAAAATCAAATCATTAAAGTCGCCATCGCCCATGGCGAAGGCAATTATATTGCCGATGATGAGACGATTGCGATGCTTGAAGACGGCAACCGTATTGCCTTCCGCTATTGTGACGCCGAGGGTGATACAGAAAAAGGCAACCCGAATGGATCAATCAATTCGGTTGCTGGCATCTATTCGAAAAAACTCAATGTGCTTGGCATGATGCCCCATCCTGAAAATCTGATCGAAACCTTGGTTGGCGGCACGGATGGTCGTGGACTTTTTGCAAGCATTACTGCTCATAAAGGAGCCGCGTGATGCAAAACAATATCGCCATTACGCCTGAACTTGTGGCTCAACACGGTTTGAAGCCTGATGAATATAAGCGCATTCTCGACCTTATCGGTCGTGAACCCACGCTCACCGAGCTTGGTATTTTTTCTGCGATGTGGAACGAGCATTGTTCCTATAAATCATCGCGTTTGCATTTGAAGGAGCTGCCAACCAAAGCGCCATGGGTTATTCAAGGCCCCGGTGAAAATGCCGGTGTGATTGATATCGGCGATGGCTTGGCTTGTGTCTTCAAAATGGAAAGCCATAACCATCCGTCTTATATAGAACCCTATCAAGGTGCTGCGACAGGCGTTGGCGGTATTTTGCGGGATGTCTTCACAATGGGTGCGCGTCCGATTGCGACGTTAAATGCGCTGCGCTTTGGTTCACCCGATCATCCGAAAACACGACATCTTGTGTCGGGCGTGGTCGCGGGTATTGGCGGTTACGGCAATTCATTCGGCGTGCCTACCGTTGGCGGTCAAATGGGTTTTCACACGCGTTATGACGGCAATATTCTCGTTAATGCGATGGCGGTGGGTATCGCCAAAGCGGATGAAATTTTTTACGCCAAAGCAACCGGTGTGGGTAACCCGATTGTCTATCTCGGTTCAAAGACAGGACGTGATGGGATTCATGGTGCCACCATGGCCTCAGCGGCTTTTGATGATGCAGCGGAAGAAAAACGCCCGACCGTTCAAGTTGGTGATCCTTTCGCTGAAAAACTCTTGCTCGAAGCCTGCCGTGAATTGATGCAAACAGGTGCCGTGATTGCCATTCAAGATATGGGTGCCGCAGGTCTCACATCCTCCGCGGTTGAAATGGGAGCGAAAGGTGATCTCGGCATCGAACTTGATCTTGATAAAGTGCCTTGCCGCGAAACCGGCATGACCGCTTACGAGATGATGCTCTCTGAAAGCCAAGAGCGCATGCTCATGGTGTTGCAACCCGGCAAGGAAAAAGAAGCCGAAGCGATTTTCATCAAATGGGGATTGGATTTCGCGATCATCGGAAAAACGACCGATACACTACGCTTTGTCATCAAACAGCATGGCGAAGTGATGGCGGATTTGCCGATCAAGGAACTTGGTGATCAAGCGCCGCTTTATGACCGGCCCTTTGTTGAAACACCGAAGCGTCCTGCGATTGATCCGAAAAGCGTGACGCCGCTGATGGGCAATGCAAACGCAATCGTGAAACTTATGGGCTCACCAGACTTCGCCTCAAAGCGTTGGGTGTGGGAACAATATGATCATCTGATCCTCGGCAACACCGTGCAATCACCAGGCGGTGATGCGGCTGTTGTGCGTTTGGGTGATGGCCCACGAGGCCTTGCGCTCACCTCTGATGTGACACCGCGTTATTGCGAAGCGGACCCATTCGAAGGCGGCAAGCAGGCGGTTGCCGAAGCCTATCGCAACATCATTGCGGTTGGCGGTACGCCGCGCGCGATCACTGACAATCTCAATTTCGGCAATCCCGAACGGCCAGACTATATGGGCCAACTCGTTTATTGCATTCGCGGTCTTGGTGATGCGTGTAAAGCGCTCGATTTCCCCGTCGTCTCCGGCAATGTCTCGCTTTATAACGAAACCAATGGACGCGGCATTTTGCCAACACCGACGGTCGGTGGCGTGGGTGTTGTTGATGATGTTTCGAAAACGGCGACACTCGCTTTTAAAGCCGCCGGTGAATTTATACTTCTGATTGGTGAAACCAAAGGCTGGCTCGGTTCATCCGCATGGCTTGCAACCATTGCCGGACGTGAAGAAGGCGCACCGCCGCCGGTCGATCTCGAAGCCGAGAAAAAGCATGGAGCATTTATCTCATCCCTCATTCAAGGTGGCCACGCTACCTCCTGCCACGATCTCTCTGACGGCGGACTTGCCATCGCGCTCGCTGAAATGGCGCTTGCGGGCAATATGGGCGCTAAGATCGACAAACTCCCTGAAGGCCTCCCAAACCATGCGGCTTTGTTCGGGGAAGATCAGGCGCGCTACCTAGTGACGGTCAAGGATCAAGCGATGGCGGCCATCATTCTGAGACGCGCCTCAAGCGCCGGTGTGCCGGCTCTCATGCTCGGAAAGACAGGCGGACAAGAATTGACGCTTCCGGGGGAAAGCCCCATATCCCTTGAGCGCCTTAAAAAGGCCCATGAAGACTGGCTCCCCTCCTATGTGGCAGGCGAGATTTAAGACGAGGATCATCCCATGGCCATGAAGGCCGAAGACATTGAAACCATGATCAAGGCCGCTTTTCCGGATGCAAAGATCGAGATCAAAGATCTCGCCGGAGACGGAGATCATTACGCCGCCAAAGTCATCTCGGAAGCCTTTCGGGGCAAGACACGCGTGCAACAGCACCAAATGGTCTATGCCGCGCTTCAGGGAAATATGGGGGGCGTGTTACACGCGCTCGCTTTGACGACCGCCGCCCCTTCGGCCTAAACTCATAACGCTTGAAAACGCCGCGCCTTGAACGCGGGCAGACAAGGACCAAGACAATGACTGTTCAAGATCGCATCAAATCCGAAATCGACAGCCATGATATTGTGCTCTTCATGAAAGGCACGCATCAATTTCCGATGTGCGGCTTCTCCGGCCAAGTTGTGCAAATTCTCGATTATATCGGCGTGAATTTCAAAGGCATCAATGTGCTTGACGATGTGGACATTCGCCAAGGCATTAAAGATTACGCCAATTGGCCGACCATTCCGCAGCTCTATATCAAGGGCGAATTTATCGGTGGCTGCGATATTGTGCGCGAGATGTTCCAATCGGGTGAACTTGTCACGCATTTGAACCAGCACGGCATCGCCGCAACCATGCCGCAGAAGAGTTAAGGCTGTTTTTGCAACGCCGCGACCAAAGCCAATGCATCCGCGCCATCCCATTTCGCGGGGCCTGACATCGCGCCGATCAGACACCCATCCCTCCCGATGAGAAGGGTCGTTGGCAGACCCGTGACAAGCCCCTCTTTGCGCAGCGCTTGGAAGGTTTTGCCTTCCGCATCCGAATACCGCACGAGTTTTTTGATGTTGTTGTCATCAAGCCATTGCGGCACGCGCTCGGTGTTGCGCGTATCCATATTAAGCGCAAGGACGATGAAATTCTGAGATCCTCTCTCCGCCTCGAGCCGATCAAGCGCGGGCATCTCTTCCCGACACGGCACGCACCAGGTCGCCCAGAGATTGAAGAGCACAATACGTCCTTTGAAATCGGCCAGCGTCTTGGAGCCCTCCACGCTCGCAAAAGCGAAAGTCGGCATGGGGCGCGGCGGAGTAACCGCGCGCATGGCGGCAATATCACCGCGATACAGTGAGGCGCTGCGCTCAGAAAGTGCCACTGAATCGGCGCAAAAATCGGGAACCACATTGCCGCGCCCCCCAAGTCTCCCGTATAGAACAAAGGCTGCCGAAACAGCAACGAGAAGCCCCAGCGCGACGAGAGAGGCGCGCTTACGACGAGACAGGGGCGCTCTTGCGGGTTCGGTCATGGACAGTCCTTTTACGTGCACGCGGGGCCGGATGAGATGAGTAATCAGATGTGGGGTGGCCGCTTCCGGTCCGGTCCGGATGCGATCATGGAAGATATCAACGCCTCAATCGAATTCGACAAGGCCCTCTGGCGGCAAGATATTGCCGGTTCGAAAGCCCATGTCGCCATGCTTGGCAAACAGGGCATCATTGAGGCCAAAGACGCGGAAGAAATTTCGAAAGGCCTCGATAAGGTTGCCGATGAAATTGCCTCCGGCGCGTTCACTTTTTCGCGCGCGCTCGAAGACATTCATATGAATATCGAGTCGCGGCTTGCCGATCTAATCGGTCCGGCTGCCGGTCGTTTGCACACGGCGCGCTCGCGCAATGATCAAGTCGCAACCGATATGCGGCTTTGGGTGCGTGACACGCTTGATGCGCTCGATCAGCAAATGGCTGATCTTCAAGAAGCGCTTGCAGAAAAGGCACTTGATTATGCCGATGCGGTGATGCCCGGCCTCACCCATTTGCAATCAGCACAACCTGTGACTTTTGGTCATCATCTTCTTGCCTATGTCGAAATGATCGGACGGGACCGTGGCCGTGTGAAAGATGCACGCAAGCGCATGAATGAAAATCCGCTGGGTGCCGCAGCGCTTGCCGGAACATCCTTTCCGATTGATCGTGCGATGACGGCGAAAGCGCTCGGCTTTGACCGGCCGACTGCAAATTCGCTCGACAGTGTTTCGGATCGTGATTTTGTTTTGGAAGCGCTCTCCGTTGCCTCCATTTGCGCTATGCATCTTTCACGTTTCGCGGAAGAAATTGTGATTTGGACGACGCCGCAATTTGGACTCGTTGCGCTCTCCGATAAATTTACAACCGGCTCATCGATTATGCCGCAAAAGCGCAATCCCGATGCGGCTGAACTCGTACGCGCAAAATCTGGTCGCATCATCGGCGCACTCACATCGCTTTTGATTGTGATGAAAGGTCTGCCGCTTACTTACGCAAAAGACATGCAGGAAGATAAGGAAGGCACATTTGATGCTCTTTCATCGCTTTCTCTTTGTCTTGCTGCCATGAGCGGAATGGTGCGCGATCTGACACCTGATCGCAAAGCAATGAAGAAGGCCGCGGGCTCAGGCTATGCGACGGCAACCGACCTTGCCGACTGGCTTGTACGCAGTTTGAAAATGCCCTTCCGCAACGCGCATCATGTCACCGGTAAAATTGTTGGTTTGGCGTCAGCAAAAAATATCGGCCTTGAGAAGTTATCGCTCGCCGAGATGCAATCAGTTGAGCCGAAGATTACGGCAGATGTGTTTACGGTTCTCGGTATTGAAAAATCAGTGCGGAGCCGTACGAGTTTTGGTGGCACCGCTCCATCAAATGTCAAACGCGAGGCACGGCGTTGGCTCACCCTCTTGAAGCGGGGCAAATCGTAATGATCCGTATTGGTGCGCTCACTCTTCTTCTCGCGGCGTCTTTGATGCTTTCAGCCTGTGGCCGTAAAGGGCCGCTTGAACCGCCCAATGCGGCAACACCCGATGCGGCAACCGAGACAACAGAGGGTCCAGTAACGGGCGTACCCATTCCGAAAACAGCAAAGCCAAAAGCTCAACCCAAAACCGATTCCTCTTCGCCCTTCCTGCTTGATCCGCTTTTATAATCGACAGTCATCATGACAAATTTTCACTACCAGAATGGTATTTTTCATGCGGAAGGAGTTGATCTTCGCTCCATCTCGACAGAAATCGGCACGCCCTTCTATTGCTATTCAACAGCCGAGATTGAGAAAAATTACAAAGTCTTTGCCGGCGCGTTCCAAGGCACAGATGCTCTTGTATGCTACGCGATGAAGGCCAATTCCAATCAGGCGGTTTTAAAAACTTTTTCCACACTTGGTGCTGGTATGGATGTGGTCTCGGAAGGGGAGCTTCGTCGTGCACGCGCGATCGGTGTTCCCGGATCAAAAATTACTTTTTCGGGCGTCGGCAAAACGGATCAAGAAATCAATTATGCGCTTGATCAATCGATCCATTGTTTCAATGTCGAATCGGAACCTGAATTACTCCGCATCTCTGCCTTGGCGACAACAAAGGGAACAAAAGCAAAAATTTCAATCCGCGTGAATCCGGATGTTGATGCCAAAACACATGCAAAAATCTCGACCGGCAAAAGCGAGAATAAATTTGGTGTGCCGATTTCGCGCGCGCGCGATGTTTATCGCGAGGCTGCGGCGCTTCCGGGTATCATTGTTTCAGGCGTTGATATGCATATCGGCAGTCAAATCACCGATCTTCAACCCTTCGATGATGCTTTCGTACTTTTAAGCGAATTTGTGGTGCAGTTGCGTGCGGATGGTCATGCGATTGATCATCTCGATCTCGGCGGTGGACTTGGCGTACAATATCGTCCTGATAATTCGTCACCTCCCCATCCTGATGATTATGCGGCGATCATTAAAAAACGCCTTGGTCATTTGAAAACGAAATATGTACTTGAGCCGGGTCGTTTGCTTGTGGCGAATGCCGGAATTCTTGTTACAAAAATCATCTATATGAAGGTTGGCGAAGGTAAAAATTTTGTCATCGTTGATGCGGCGATGAATGATATTATCCGTCCGACACTTTATGAAGCCTATCACGACATCAAGCCCATTCGTGAGCCTTCGGCGAAGGACCAGCGCATCGTGGCGGATATTGTTGGTCCCGTTTGTGAAACAGGTGATTATATCGCTCTTGGACGTGATCTTCCGCAGATGGATGCGGGCGAGCTTCTGGCCGTAATGTCGGGAGGCGCTTATGGCGCGGTACAATCGGGCACATATAATTCTCGACCGCTCATTCCTGAGGTATTGGTCAAAGAAAATAGTTTTGCAATTATACGCCCTCGCCAAACTTATGACGCGTTGTTGTCGCAGGATCATATTCCCGCATGGTTGGCTTAAGAAAGCGAGCGCTCCGTGAACGTAGACGACCCGTCCTGCTCACAAAGAAAATTCGCTGATCACGACCCAACATCCTCATTGCGAGGGGGTGAACCAAATTTCACGATACCTGCAGCGTTGCGGCGTGGTCTTTGGCTTGCGCGCTTAACGCTTATCCTTGAACGCCTGTGGCCCTCAGCAACGCTTGTTTTCAGTCTTTTTGCTTTATTTCTGCTCTATGCATGGTCACCTTTGCCAGCGCTCAGCCCTGCGCCGTTGCGCGTGATCATTCTCGGCGTATTTTTCGCTGCCTTTGTGGCCATCATTGTTCAGGCCTTTCGTGTTGCGCCTCCGTCCGAGCGCGAAGTGCTGCGTCATCTTGATGCCGCTATGCCGGGGACGTATCAACGCGCGCAAACGCTTCTTGATCAACCAAGTGGTGCGTCAGCAACCGAGGTCGCCGATCTTTTATGGCGAGCACATCAAAAGGCAACCGCCGAAACTCTACCCTCAAATTTATTGACAGAATGGCGCTCGGATCTGGCGGAACGAGATCCCTATGCGTTGCGTTATCATATTGTTCTTATGGCAGTTGTAATGGGTCTTTTGGCAGGGCCAGAAAAATTTATGAGATTTTTTTCTGCATTCTCATTGAAAGATGCGAATGCGATTACGGCACCCTTTCCGATTGAAGGCTGGATTGATCCACCTTCTTACACAGGAAGCCCACCCATCTTTTTACAGTTTGCATCTCTACCTGACGATCGAGTACTAAAACATAAGGTGCCCGTGGGTTCGTCATTGGTTCTAAAAAACACAACACAAGACGCCATCTCAGTCACGTCCGACCCACAATTTGAAGAAATCAAAACCACATCAGATGATAATCAAACCAAAGAAAAGCGCTTGCGCGTAAAAGGTAATGGACTGTTCACAATCAAGACGGATGATCATCCGACCGTAATACTTTCACTGACTGTAATTCCTGATAACGCACCCAGCATTTTTTTTCAGGAGATCAAGGAGCAAAAGCGAGGATCAGTCACATTCACCTATCAGGCACATGATGATTATGGATTGAAAAATGTTACGCTTAAAGTTTTAGGGCGCGCACCCAAAAAGGGAGCAGTGGATAAAGAGGCAGATCCTTTACGTGAACCACCGTCGCTTACGCTGCCTGTTTCTAAACATGCCAAAGATGTCGCCAGCGATTTTAAACTTTTGGCCTCCATGATTCATCCTGCTTGGCAAGGCACCGAGGTGCGTGCCGAGCTCATCGTGGAAGACGAGGCCGGGCAAGTTGCAACCACATCACCTTTTCTGATCACGCTTCCTGATCATCCGCATATGGATCGTCTTGCTCAAGCGCTTGACGAGCAAGGGCGGACGCTCCTTCAAAATTCGCATGAACGACTTGCCGTTCTTGCCGATCTTGCGCTTCTTTCTCAAACGCCCGATCTGTTTAATATTCCGACGGGAGCGTATTTGGGTCTTCGTTTAACCAAGCGCGACCTTGATGAAGCAGACATACGTGATGCGCTTCGGGATGCCGGTGATTCACTTCTCGCTTTGGCAGATATTATCGATCAATCTTTCAAAAGCGATGCGCGTCGGGCTTTAGATGCCGCGCGCGAGAGATTGCGTGAAGCGCTTGATCAAAAGGCAGACAAAGACACGACACAAGAACGGCTCAAAGAGTTTCGTGAAGCACTTGATCGTTATCTCGAAGACTATACGAAACGAGCACTGAAACAAAAGCCGCAGCCTCAGCCGCCTATGGCACAAACGAAGCCGTTGCGGCAAAAAGATTTGAATGCGCTTCTTGATCGCATAGATGAGCTGTTGAAGAAAGAAGGGAACATCGATCCCCTCTTTCAGTCACTTGAGTCATTGCTCGACTCTTTGCAAGCGGGCGAAACCAATCCGCAAATCGGCGAAGGCTATCCTTCAGAATCGCTCGATAATGATCTTGATCGTTTGACGCGCGATCAGCAAAAGCTTCGTGACGAGACTTTCCGTGATTCGAATGAAGACGGACCTTCAAATCAGGATGCATTGAAAAATCAACAACAAGGACTTCGCGAGTCGCTCAAGCAATTGAAAGAGGCTTTAAAGAAAAATGGATTACCGAGCGATCAGGCCTTTGACGACGCCGAACAAGCGATGCGTGATGCGGAGTCTGCGCTTGGTCAAGGCGATGGACGCAACGCTGTGCGTCAACAAGAGCAAGCGGTAAAATCCTTGCGACGGGGCGCGAAAGCGCTTGCGGAAGCCCGTGATCAGAATGGTGATGGACAAGGGCGCCCAAGATCGATGACAGGTCGTAACGGAACCGGCACACAAAAAGATCCTTTCGGACGCGAGATTGGAAAAGGTACAGCTGATGAAGATCTCAATCAGGATTATCGTGCGGGTTCTGGAAGAAACAATAAATTTCTCGATATTCTGAAGGAGCTTCGATCCCGTTCGGGCGATCCGTCGCGGCCGCTTGAAGAGCGCGATTATCTTAAACGCTTGCTTGAACTTGATTCGCGCCCGTGAAGAGACGGCAGAAAGTAACAAGTAAAGGTCCTCATGCTCCGACGTTTATATGATTGGGTTGTCGCGCTTGCGGATCGCCGAAGCGCACCTTGGGCGCTGGGACTTGTCGCCTTTTCGGAGAGCTCAGTTTTCATAGTACCGCCTGATGTGCTGCTCGCGCCAATGGCGCTTTCGCGGCCCGATTTCGCTTGGCGTTATGCATTCATTTGTACTTTAGGTTCGGTTACTGGCGGTATTGTTGGCTATCTCATCGGCCATTTGCTTTTCGATACTGCCGGCATGTGGATCCTCACGCTTTACGGTTATGCTGACAAAGTCGAAACGGTGAAAGAAGCCTACGCGCATTATGGCGCTGCGCTCATTTTGCTCAAAGGCTTAACACCCATCCCCTATAAGCTTGTATGCATTGTCTCAGGCTCGCTTGATTATAATTTCCCGCTTTTTGTTTTGTTATCTGTCATCACACGTGGTGCGCGCTTTTATATTCTTGCAGGACTCCTGAATAAATTTGGTGACCCGTTGCGACATTTTATTGAAAAGCGTTTAGGGCTCGTTTTAAGTGTTGTCGCAATACTCACCGTTCTTGGCATTATCGCTGCCGCAAAACTTGCTTGATGGGATTGTCTTTGATGGTCGCGCGCTCTTGGAACCTGACTTACTTCACCGCTCTGATTGTGGCGCTCGGGTCATTAGCCATCATTAGTGGCGCGTGGTTCATTGAATTAGGCCTTGGTATCAAACCGTGTCATCTCTGCCTCATTGGTCGATTGCCCCATTATTTTGGAATTCCGGTTGCCGCAGTCGCTGTTGTTCTTGCGCGCTCGGGCAACCAACTTCGACTCGCACGCACATTGCTCGTTCTCACTGCGGCAATCTATCTCATAGGCACGGGCATCAGCATCTATCATGCCGGTGTTGAATTCGGCGTATTTCAAGGACCAACAGATTGCACAGGCACACTCTCGCAACCTGAGTCGGTGAATGATTTTTTGAAACAGCTTGATACGGTCAAAATCGTGCGTTGCGACGAAGTGGCAATGCGTATTTTTGGTTTATCACTTGCCGCTTTGAACGCAATCATTTGCTTCGGCTTGACCTTTATTGCATCCCTAGGTGCGCAAGGCCGCCGTTGAGTTTTTACGCTTACGGTTCGAGTTCTGAATCCCAATAGAGATAATCGAGCCAGCTCTCATGCAAATAATTGGGTGGGAACAAACGCCCATTCTGATGCAGATCGAAAACAGTTGGCGCATAAGGTTGTTGGCGCGGATACATTTTCACTTGACTCGGCAATTTGTCACCTTTTGAAAGATTGCAAGGCGAACAAGCCGCGACAACATTTACCCATTCGGTCTGACCGCCTTTTGAGCGCGGGATGACATGATCAAAGGTCAGTTCTTCACGCGCACCACAATATTGGCAGGCGAAACGATCACGCAAAAACACATTGAACCGTGTGAAGGCCGGACTGCGTGAAGGCGGGATGTAGGATTTGAGCGAGACGACCGAAGGCAGGCGGAATTCCGCGCGGGGGCTGCGGATGGTCTTGTCGTAAAAAGAAACGATGTTCACGCGCTCAAGGAAGACGGCCTTGATCGTGTCCTGCCAGTTCCACAAAGACAGCGGATAGTAACTCAAGGGCCGATAATCGGCATTGAGCACCAGCGCCGGACAGGCTTCCGGCGATACGGGTGGCGAAACATGGATCGTCACCGGACCAGCTCCTCCTCCAATCGAAAAGATCGAATCTTAGCGATAGGGATAGTCTAATGGTCCTGTGTCAGGATTGTGAAGCCCTGATTTTGTGGTTTTGATGCCGATTAAGGGACACTCAGCGCGTCGGGACCGGAGTCTCGCTGCGATAGTCGTAAAAGCCGCGTCCGACTTTGCGGCCAAGCCAGCCTGCTTCGACATATTTTACGAGCAGCGGACAGGGGCGATATTTAGAATCGGCGAGCCCCTCATGGAGGGCCTGCATCACCGAGAGGCAGGTATCGAGACCGATAAAATCGGCAAGCTGTAGCGGGCCCATCGGATGATTGGCGCCAAGCCGCATCGCCGTATCAATCGCTTCGACCGACCCCACACCTTCGTAAAGTGTATAGATCGCCTCATTGATCATCGGCAGCAGAATACGGTTGACGATGAAGGCCGGAAAATCTTCAGCCACCGTGATCGTCTTACCAAGTTTTTCGATATAGACGCGCGCCGCTTCGAAGGTCGGATCCTCGGTCGCGATGCCGCGAATGAGTTCGACAAGTTGCATTTTCGGCACCGGATTCATGAAATGAATGCCGATAAAGCGATCCGGCCGATCGGTTGCCGCTGCCAAACGGGTAATCGAAATCGATGACGTGTTAGTCGCCAACATCGTCTTTGGTGAAAGCGCTTTCGAAACAGAACCGAAAATCTTGCGCTTGACCTCTTCATTCTCGGTCGCGGCCTCAATCACGAGATCGCATTCGTTGAAGTCGGAATAATCCGCAGCCGATGAAATGCGACCGAGAACGGCTTGTCGTTCGGGATCCGTCATCGTGCCTTTGCTGACAAGGCGCGCGAGATTGCCATTGATCGTCGCAAGACCCGCCGCAATCCGATCGGCGCTCACATCATGAAGTCTGACGGACAAGCCGGCCTGCGCGCTCACTTGCGCAATGCCGGAACCCATTTGACCCGCACCAATGATGCCTACGGTTTCGATCGAAACACTCATCGTCTTCTTACTCCGCGCATCGACCCTGTCATTGACGCTAGGCTAGCATAGGCAAATTCTTTTGCCTAACCGACTTTTGCAAGCTCTTGGTCGAGCTCTGGCAGCGCCGTGAAGAGATCCGCAACCAGTCCGTAATCAGCAACCTGGAAAATCGGCGCTTCTTCATCCTTGTTGATCGCAACGATCACTTTGGAATCTTTCATACCGGCGAGATGCTGAATGGCACCTGAAATCCCAACGGCCACGTAAAGCTCTGGTGCAACCACTTTACCGGTTTGGCCAACTTGCCAATCATTCGGAGCATAACCAGCATCAACCGCTGCACGCGAAGCACCCATAGCGGCGTTCAACCGATTGGCAACAGGCTCAATATAGGTTTTGAAATTTTCAGAGTTTGCCATCGCACGACCACCGGATACAATGATCTTGGCCGAGGTGAGTTCTGGACGATCAAGCTTGGCAAGCGCTTCACCCTTGAACGAAGAGATCGAAGGATTGGTAGCCGCTTGTGCCGTTTCAACCGATGCGGAACCGCCTGTATTTGCTGCTGCAAATGACGCGGTACGAATTGTGAGTACTTTGATTTTGTCGTTTGATTGCACAGTCTGCAATGCATTGCCGGCATAGATCGGACGCTCGAATGTATCAGCAGACACAACGCGAATGACATCTGAGGTTTGCATCACATCAAGAAGCGCAGCCACACGCGGCATGATGTTTTTGCCAGACGTTGTCGAAGCCGAAACAATCGCCGAATAAGACGATGCCATCGACACAATCAAAGCCGCCATTGGTTCAGCGAGTTGATTGGCGTAAAGCGCATCATCAACGAGAACAACTTTTGCAACACCTGCGAAAGTCGCTGCGGCATCGGCAGCGGCGCGTGCATTATGCCCAGCAACAAGAACAGTGACTGGCGTACCAAGAGCAACCGCGGCACTCAACGCGCGCGCTGTTGTGTCCTTGATCGATTGATTGTCGTGATCAGCAAGAAGAAGCGTAGCCATCAGAGCACTCCAGCTTCAGTTTTCAATTTGGAAACAAGTTCAGCCACCGAGTCGACTTTCACACCGGCTTTACGACCTGCAGGCTCGACCGTTGTGATCACTTTCAAGCGCGGCGACACATCAACGCCAAAATCGGTAGGTGTTTTTTCATCAATCGGCTTTTTCTTTGCCTTCATAATGTTCGGCAAAGATGCATAACGCGGCTCGTTCAAACGAAGATCAGTTGTAACAATGGCAGGCGCTTTCAATTCGACTGTTTGCAACCCGCCATCGACTTCGCGCGTCACGGTAAAGTTACCATCACCAATTTCGATCTTCGAAGCGAATGTACCTTGCGGCCACCCAAGCAATGCAGCGAGCATTTGTCCGGTCGCATTCATGTCATCATCAATCGCTTGCTTGCCGAGGATCATCAAGCCCGGTTGCTCGGCATCAGCTACTGCTTTCAAAATCTTGGCAACGGAAAGAGGTTCAATCGTTTCATCGGTCTTTACATGAATGCCGCGATCAGCACCCATCGCCAAGCCTGTGCGCAAAGTTTCTGCGGCACCTGCCGGACCAATCGACACGACAACGACTTCGGTCGCCTTGCCGGCCTCCTTGATGCGCAGCGCTTCTTCAACCGCGATTTCGTCGAAGGGATTCATCGACATTTTCACATTGGCGAGATCGACGCCTGACCCGTCTGACTTCACACGGATTTTAACATTATAATCGACGACCCGTTTGACCGGCACAATGATCTTCATGATGCTCTTTCCAAAACCGGCGCATGACCGCTTGATGCGATCGATGAACCAAAAAGACTGACTTTCCGCAACAATTCGGAAAGCGTTCCGGACCTAAACGGGCCAGACCTTGATTGTCAACGCATCTGCAAAAAGAGACGAAAAGCGCGCGACATTCCCTATCGCGTTTCGGACATCCTAGAGGATTTCCTTCTAACGGGTTTTACCCGGAACCCACAAAACATCGTCATCGCCGCGCCGGTTCACATAGCGCGAGGCGACGAAGAGAAAATCCGATAGGCGGTTGACGTAATGAAGCGCAAGCTCGCTTACGGGCTCATCGGGCAGGCTTGCCAATTCCACCATCATGCGTTCAGCGCGACGGGAAATGGTCCGCGCCAGATGAAGAGCCGCCGAGGCGGGCGAACCGCCAGGCAAAATAAAGGACCGGAGCGGCTTTAAATCGGCATTCAGAGTGTCGATTTCCTTCTCGATGCGTTCGACTTGCGACGCCACGATCCGCAGAGACGGCGTTGCCGGATCGCGACCCGTTTCGGGCGTACAAAGATCGGCGCCAAGATCAAAAAGATCATTCTGGATCCGTGAGAGCATTTGATCGACGAGGTGCTCGGAAGCACCTGTGTGAATACGGGCCATACCGATGGCTGCATTGGTCTCGTCAACTGTGCCATAGGCCGCGACGCGGAGATCATATTTTGGTCGCCGCGCGCCTGTGCCAAGCGCCGTCGTGCCGTCGTCACCTGTACGCGTATATATTCGATTTAATACGACCATGATTCATCCGCCCTTCCGGTTTCTTTATCGCCTACGAAACCGGGGCCGAAGAGGATTAAAATGAATAGCCGAGTTTTACGCCGACATTGGTGATGCCATTATTCGGCTGGCAGAGATTGCCGTTTGACATGTGTTCAGCCATTGCCATGACCGAAAGCCGATCAGACAGTGGGACACCAATAATCAAAGCTTCGCGAAACAAGGCATTGCAGCCGAGTTCAGAGCGGTTCGAACCCGAAGGCGGGTTGCTTGTGTAACCATTATTCACCGAGCCCCCGAGATCCGCCTCGATAAAAAGACCGCCCGGCAAAGTGACGACACCGGCAAATCCGGCAAAAGCCGCACTTGTGCGCCCCTGCGTGTTGATATTGGCACCAACTTGCGGGTGAAGCGTGAAGCTGCCGGTTAAGCCGAAATCAAAAGCGGGCATCAAATATTCAATATTCGCATCGACCGTTCCGGTTTCAGCGCTAGCGATGCCGTGCGTGGCCGCGCCAATGCGGAATTGGCCATTTTTCAGAGTGAATTCATTCGCTGATGCGGGGCTCGCAAAAAAGGCGCCCGACAAGATCGCGCTGAGAACCACTGAGAAAACGCGTGAGGCGCGATTAGACACTGACTGAGCCACTAATGATCAACTCCATTCAAATTCGCCGGCAACCTATCGGGATTTCCAGCTGAAGACAAAGGCTAAAGCAGTCGTGCGTGAAGCCTTCAGCTCTGTGGTTAAGAACTTTTGAGATAGATGACCAGCATCACAATGACGATGGCAACGAATTGCAGAATAACCCGCCACCGCATCAATGTCTGCGACAAAGCGGCGCTGCCGCCCCGGAGCATATTCATCAACCCGAAGATCAGAATGACCGCCACCGCGCCGACCGCGATCGGTGCCAGCCAATCAATCCAGCCGGACATGCCCTCATCCATCAAAGATCTCCTCTGTTACAGGCGCGAGCGATCGACAATCTCAAACGCGCTGACCGTGACATAGACGTAAAAACTATTCATCGTATCTTCTGAAAAGACGAGTTTATCAATTTTTCCTGAGAAGCGCACAGAATAGCCATTGTAAAGCGGCTCGACCAAAGAGCCCGCTGGCAAAGCCAGATTGAACACGCTGCCCCGCATCCCGTCTGGGTTGAGACATTCGAAATGGGCGGTTTTCGCGCCCGTGATCAATTTCACTTCCTTGCCGTCGAGCGCCCAAGGTTTGCAAACCCAGTTTTTGATGAATTTTTCCATGTAGGTCGCCTTGACCTCTTCGATATAGGCGGCAAAGGCAAAACCGGATTTATCCCGCTCAGGCCCCGCTTTATGACTGATAAAGTCCTGCCAAAGCGCATTGAACCGATCATCGAGCAGCTTTTGATCCTCGGGTTTCGGCGTGGGATCGCCCATGCACCCAGAAAGCGCCGCCAGAACCAATAAGCCAAGGCCCGCGAGCCCTGCGCGTTTTCCATGGCCAACACGCGCGATAGGGCTGGAATTTTGAATCTTGGCGGGATATAGACCGTCGGTCCTTGCCCCTATGGCGGAACTGGTAGACGCGTCCGACTCAAAATCGGATTCCGCAAGGAGTGCTGGTTCGATTCCGGCTAGGGGCACCATTTTCTCTACTCAACTTGATACACACAAACGGGACGGCACCAACCGGACCCCGTCCGGCGCGCGGCCGCCATCATCATCCGCCTAACACGCGAAATCTTACGGGTTTGATAATAGAGTATGCGTGGCCTTGGCCTTGCGCTAGCGCAACACAGCACTTCATGAGAGGCTTGATCAAAATCACGAAGCCCGAATCATGAATGCATTCATTTTTCAAAGCATTGTCATTGGCATTGCAGGAACGGCCGCGATGGATTTGTGGGCGCTTCTCCTCAATCGATCAACCGGCGTGGCGGCTCCGAATTGGACCTATGTCGGCAGATGGTTCTTGCATCTCCCGAGCGGCAAAATTTTTCACGCCGATATCGCGACGTCGAAATCATTCCCGTTTGAAAGCGAAGCCAGATGGATCGCGCATTATGTGACGGGCATTGTTTATGTTGGCGCGCTTCTAAAAATCATGGGCGAGTCTTATGCACACGCACCGACGCTTTTTCCGGCACTCATTCTTGCTTGGCATACCGTTGCAGCGGGATGGTTTATTCTTCAACCCGGCATGGGTGCCGGATGGGCTGCATCAAAACGCGATAACCCCTGGACCATTCGTTTCTTAAATCTCGCTTCACATACATGTTTCGGAATCGGAATGTATTGGGGTGCACTCTTTGCGCGAGTGATTTTGAAATAAAGCCCACCACGTAATGTCTCACGCATGAAAAAAGCCGTGAGATGATCTCTCGCGGCTTTATTTTTCAGAACGCTTTACGCGATCACTTCATAGCAAGCGCTTTGTCGATCACAACATCGGTTGTTGCGCCCGATGGTTCTTTCGTGATGACCGGATCTGAACCGCCACCCATCAACGTCTTCACAGTGCGTTGATAATCAGCCGGATCAAGCTTACCGTTTGAACCTTCGGTGAGCTTGTTGATCTCTTCCATCATGCGGGTCTGATGCTTTTCAGTTTGCGCACCGGAGGCATCATTATCGAGAACGATCTTGGCAGCATCTTTTGGATTCTTGCGCGCCCATTCCCAACCCTTCATCGAAGCGGCAACAAACTTCGCCATTTTATCAACGAAGGCTGGATTTTTTAGCTTGTCTTCCATGACATAGAGACCATCTTCCATGGTCGCGACGCCTTGATCTTCATATTTGAAGACGACGAGCTTATCAGCTGGAATGCCGCCATCAATGACCTGCCAATATTCGTTGTAAGTCATCGTGGAAACGCAATCAGCTTGCTTTTGCAACAACGGATCAACGTTGAAGCCTTGCTTCAACACTTTCACGCCGCCCTTTGAACCATCCGTCTTGATGCCGAGTTTCGACATCCATGAAAGGAACGGATATTCGTTGCCGTAGAACCACACACCGAGTGTACGATCTTTCAAATCAGCGGGTGATTTGATTCCTGTTTCCGCGCGGCAGGTGAGCATCATGCCCGAATGCTTGAAAGGCTGGGCGATGTTGACAAGCGGCACGCCCTTTTCGCGTGTTGCCAAGGCTGACGGCATCCAGTCAACAACGACATCGGCACCACCACCGGCGATGACTTGCGGCGGCGCAATGTCCGGACCGCCTGGCTTAATCGTCACATCAAGACCGGCATCTTTGTAGAAGCCCTTATCCTTCGCAACATAGTAACCGGCGAATTGTGCCTGCGTGACCCATTTCAATTGCAAGATCACTTTGTCTGCAGCGTCCGCGGAGGTAACGCCAAAGCCCGCAAGGGCCATCATTCCAAATACCAGCTTCCGCATTCTCTTCTCCCCTTTTTCGGGCCAAAGCCCCCACTCACTAAGCCCCCTGACGATAGGAAACATGCCAAAACGTAATCCGCTTTTCGATGAAAGCCAAGATCCCGTAAAACAGAGACCCACAAAGTGCGGCGACAACAATCGTCGCCCACACCATGTCGATATTCATTCGCCCAACTTCTGTGTTGATGCGAAAACCCATACCCACAATCGGCGTGCCGAAAAACTCGGCAACGATGGCGCCGATCAAGGCCAACGTGGAATTGATTTTGAGGCCATTGAAAATGAAGGGCAAGGCCGAAGGCAAGCGCAGCGCAAATAAAGTCTGTCCATAACTGGCTGCATAAGTTTTCATCAGATCGCGTTCCATCGCGCCTGAAGCCGCCAAACCCGCAACCGTATTCACGAGTTGCGGGAAAAACGTCATGATGACGACGACAGCTGCTTTTGATTGCCAATCAAAGCCAAACCACATCACCATGATGGGTGCAACGCCGACGATGGGTAAAGCGGAGACAAGATTGCCGAGCGGCAACAAGCCACGCTGCAAGAAGGGCACACGGTCAATCAAGATCGCGACGAGAATTCCGGCACCGCAGCCGATCACATAACCCGCAAGAATGCCTTGCACGGTTTGCAAAAAGTCAGCCCCCAAAATGGGAAGCGATGTGAAAAGCTTGCCCAATATCGCGGAGGGCGCGGGCAAAATCACCATCGGGATTTGCAGGCCGCGCGCGAGCACTTCCCACAAGACGATCAGCGTGAAACCAAAAATCATTGGCACCGCAAGATCAGACAAGAGTTTCGCACGACCACGCGGCGCTTGTTCAGCAAGAACAACATCAACCGCGCGCCAGGCGAGCAACCAGAATGCCAATGTCGCGGCATAAAAGCCCCACGCGCGCGTACCCTCCGCATGCGCAAGAGTGACAAGCTCGATTGCGAGAATAAAACTCGCGAAAGGAATGTTCCACCGCTGCGGACCGGTGACCTCGGGTCCACCGCTTTGACGCAAAGCCGTGACACCAATGATGCCGAAGATCAAACGTTTGATGACATGATCATCAAAAAGCGAGACGGGTACATCATGCGTATAAGATCCGACAGCCGCAAAAATCGCCGCAGCACCACCGATGGCGAGGAGGTAATTATAACGCCCCATCACCGTGCCCCCATCGCTTTTGTCACGAGGCGATCAAGAATGCCGACAAGGGTCACGAGTGCCCAAGCGCACGCAGATGCGGCAAAGAGTGCCGACCAAATTTGAATCGTCTGTCCGTAATAAGAGCCTGCGAGCAAGCGCGCCCCAAAGCCGCCATCCTCACTCTTTGTCAGTTCGGCCACGACCGTGCCGACAAGACTTGCCGCAACGCCGACTTTCAAACTCGCAAACAGAAACGGTACAGAGGCCGGAATACGCAGTTTGAAAAAAATTTGAACGCGCGAGGCCCAATAACTACGCATCAAATCAAGTTGCAACGGATCAGGCGACCTGAGACCTTTCACCATGCCCACGGTGACCGGAAAAAACGAAAGATAGGCCGCGATGATCGATTTTGGAACCAATCCGGTGATATCAAATTGATTCATGATCACGATGATCATGGGTGCGAGCGCGATGATGGGGATGGTTTGAGACGCAACAACCCAAGGCATCAGGCTTTTATCGAGGCTTTTCACGTGGACAACAAGAATGGCAAGAATCATTCCCAGCACTGATCCGATGAGAAAACCAAAGAGAGTTGCCGAGAGTGTGACATATCCATGAAATACTAAACTGCGCTTTGATGTCGGCGCAGTATCAATCACCGTTTTATAGAGTTCGGAAAGAATCTGATCCGGCGCCGGTAATTTCGGGCGCTCTTGCGTCCACGTACCCTTGATGAATTCCGAAAGCGTATAATCCGTCTTATTGGCATTCGCGAAAGCATCGCGTTGCATATCACCGTTCAGATAAATCGAACCCACATACCAAAACACAACAAGGATCGTCGAGACGACGATGACAGGAAGAGTCTTGCCGGACCAAAGTGACGTCAGCATGAGCCACTCTCAATCGACATAAGAATGTCCTTCGCGCAATCCTTGCCGCACGCGATTGGCGACATCAAGAAATTCCGGTGTCTCACGAATATCAAGTGTACGATCGCACGGAAAATTACACCCGATAATGTCATGAATTTTTCCGGGACGCGGCGACATCACGACGATCTTGGTTGAAAGAAACACCGCTTCCGGGATCGAATGCGTCACAAAGACAACTGTTTTTTGTGTCTTTTCCCAAAGACGCAAGAGTTGCTCATTCAATTTGTCACGAACAATTTCATCAAGCGCACCGAAGGGTTCATCCATCAACAAAAGTTCAGGATCGAAAGACAGTGCCCGCGCAATCGATGCGCGTTGCTGCATGCCGCCCGAAAGCTGCCAAGGGAATTTGTTTTCAAACCCCGTGAGATTGACGAGATCAAGACCTTTGCGCACGCGCCCAGCGCGCTCGTCTTTTGAGTAGCCCATAATCTCAAGCGGCAGTGAGATGTTTTTGCCAATCGTCCGCCAGGGATAAAGCGCAGGCGCTTGAAAAACGTAACCATATGTCCGCTTTAACCGCGCTTCTTCCGGCGTCATCCCATGAATGGAAATGCTGCCGCCTGTTGGATGTTCGAGATCGGCAATCACACGCAACAAAGTCGTTTTGCCGCATCCCGAAGGCCCAATGAGCGAAATGAAATCACCCTTCTCGACGCCAAGCGAAACTTTCGAAAGCGCATGCACCGGGCCGTCATTCGTCTCGAAAGTGAGTGACAGATCGGCAATATCAATAACGCGGGAGGATGCCATTCAGCGCGTCACTTTCTTGGGTTGCGTGAGTTCTCTCCATGTGGCCAGCGCTTTTGACTCGGGCGGGAAGGGCTTGCGCGCAATGAATTTCCCGCGTCCCGTTTTCGCTGTCACTTTAACATTCTCATAAACCGTTTCACCGCGCGAGATCGTGATGCGCGGCAGGCCTTTGAGTTTAAACCCTTCAAACACATTGTAATCGATGACAGAGACCTGTGTGGACGCTGAAATTGTCTTCGTCGCTTCCGAATCCCAGATCACGATATCGGCATCAGCGCCGACGACAATCGCACCCTTCTTTGGATAAAGATTCAAAATGCGCGCGATATTGGTTGAAGTGACCGCAACAAATTCATTCATCGTCAAACGGCCGGTGCCAACACCATGTGTCCAGAGCACAGGCATGCGATCCTCGAGCCCGCCGGTTCCATTCGGGATTTTCGAGAAATCCGTAAGACCAACTTCTTTCTGCTTTGTCGTAAACGCGCAATGGTCGGTTGCGACAACTTGCAATGAGCCTGCGCGCAAACCATTCCACAAATCTTCCTGGTTCTTTTTATCGCGGAAGGGGGGCGACATCACACGGCGTGCCGCATGCACCCAATCCTTATTCATATATTCGCTTTCGTCGAGCACGAGATGCTGAATGAGCGGCTCGCCATAAACACGTTTGCCAAGTGCACGCGCACGTTGAATGGCTTCATGCGCAGGAATTGACGAGGTGTGCACAATATAGAGTGGTACGCCTGCAGCATCCGCGAGCATAATAGCGCGATTTGCGGCTTCACCTTCAACTTCTGGTGGGCGTGAATAAGCATGGCCTTCAGGGCCCGTGATGCCTTCGGACAGAAGCTTCTTTTGAAGCGCTGCAACAACATCGCCATTCTCGGCGTGAACGAGCGGCATCGCGCCTAATTCCGCGCAGCGGCGAAACGACGAAAACATTTCATCATCATTCACCATCAACGCGCCTTTATAGGCCATGAAGTGTTTGAATGTCGTCACACCTTTATTGACCACATCCGCCATATCCTGACGAACCTGATCATTCCAATAAGTGATGCACATATGATAGGAATAATCGGTCGCGGCTTTTGAAGCGCGCACGTCCCAGTCTTTCCATGCATCCATCAAGCGCTGACCATTTCCAGGAATACAGAAATCGACAACCATTGTCGTGCCGCCAGAAAGCGCCGCCTTTGTGCCGCTTTCATAATCATCAGCGGAGTTCGTACCCATAAACGGCATATCAAGATGCGTATGCGGATCAATGCCACCAGGCATGATGTAGCAACCCGTCGCGTCAATCACTTTGTCGCCTTTAAGATCGTTGCCAATCGCGATGATGCTTTCACCCTCAATCAAAACATCGGCCTGATAGCTGCGATCAGCGGTGACGATGATTCCGTTTTTGATCACTGTCGACATGACGAGTTCCCCTCTCCCGTTTGCGATCACCCGATCACTTCGGCTTTTTCGAGTACAGCATGCATGAGCACATTTGTGCCCATAGTTGCCCATTCTTGGCTGATGTCTTCAGCCTCATTATGGCTGATGCCATCAACGCAAGGTGTAAAGATCATCGAAGTCGGTGCAACACGAGCAATGTAGCACGCATCATGTCCGGCACCTGAAACAATATCGCGATGCGAATAACCGAAATGCTTCGCTGCACGTCGCACGGCTTCAACACAGTCTTTATCGAACGCTACAGGCTTATAATAGAAGACTTGTTTCATGTCGTAAGTGAGGCTGATTTTATCGGTGATCTCTTTCACGCCTGCTTGAAACGCCGCATCCATTTCCGAGAGCGTGGCATCTTCGGGATGCCTAAAATCGACAGTCATAAACACTTCACCAGGAATCACATTGCGCGAATTCGGGTAAGGATTGAGCATGCCCACAGTCGCCACTGCATTCGGCGCGTGTTTCAAACCGATGGAATTCACAAGCTCAACAATCCGCGCGGCGCCCAATAAGGCGTCTTTGCGACGAGGCATCGGCGTTGAACCCGCATGGCTTTCAAAACCAGTCAATTTAATTTCATACCAGCGCTGGCCTTGGCCATGCGTGACAACGCCGACATCTTTGTGTTCAGCTTCGAGAATGGGGCCTTGCTCGATATGTAATTCAAAGAAGGCATGGATCGGTCGACCGCCCGTCGGCAACTCACCTTGATAACCGATGCGCTTTAATTCATCGCCAAGCGTTTTGCATTCACCATCTTCGCGCGCATAAGCGAATTCTTCCGTATAAACGCCTGCAAAAACGCCCGATGAAATCATCGCCGGCGCAAAGCGTGAACCTTCTTCATTCGTCCAATTCGCAACTTCAACCGGATGTTTGGTTTTGATCTTCAGATCATTCATCGAGCGGATAACTTCGAGCGCGCCCAAAACACCCAGCACGCCATCGAATTTCCCGCCTGTTGGCTGCGTATCCAAATGGCTGCCCATCATCACAGGCGGCAGAGAATTATCGGTCCCGGGACGTCGCGCAAACATATTGCCCATACGATCGACCGAAACACTGCATCCGGCCGCCTCACACCATTTTGTGAAGAGTTCGCGGCCCTGTTTGTCGAGATCGGTCAAAGTGAGACGTTTGCAGCCCCCCTTCGGCGTTCCGCCGATCTGGGCCATCCCCATCAGCGTGTCCCATAGCCGCGCGCCATCGATGCGATAATTCGACAAATCAGCCATATCCCCAACCCGGCTTTTCAACGCGATAAACGTAACGCTATGATAGATTTGACCAAGCGGTCAATTCTCGTTTGTAAAATTTCGTTGGTTCGTCACGGGTTCAAAGCAGAAGACCATGACCCTCACCCCGCCTCCCCAAAGACCGGCACGATCCGCCGGTCGCGAGCTCAAGGAAAAGGGCCTGTTCGAGGCCGCCCGCTCGGTCTTTGCGGAAGAGGGTTTTAAGGGCGCCACGACCGCGGAAATCGCGCGGCGGGCAGGCGTGCCGAAAGCCAATCTCCATTATTATTTCCCGACCAAAGAGGCGCTTTATCGCGCCGTCACTGAAGAGATTCTGAGTGATTGGCTCGCCGCCGCATCCTCTTTTGACAAGAATGGCGACCCGAAAGAGGCCATAAGCGCTTATGTCGCTGCCAAAATGGATCTGGCACGGGCTGATCCCTTAGGCTCTCGTATTTGGGCGAGCGAAATCTTGCGGGGCGCACCGGTGATTAAAGACTTTCTGGAGACAACGCTCGCGGACTGGCTCGCCTCCCGCGAAGCGATCATGCAGCGCTGGATCGCCGCCGAAAAAATCCGACCGCTCGAACCGCGCTATTTTTTCTACATGATCTGGGCGACCACACAGCACTACGCCGATTTTGAAGATCAAATCAAAGCGCTGAATGGTGGCGCGCCGCTTTCCGACGAGCAATTCCAAAAAGCCAAAGCGCAAGCCATTGATACGATCTTAAATGGCGTGATGCCGTAATCAAACGCTTGTTACGCTTTTGAAAAGACTCTGACAAAGCGAAAGCAGAGCGGTGTCGCAACAGCCCAGGCGAAGGCAAGCACAGCTATCGCATAGACGAAGTTGCCGTGGAGCGTTGCCGCGCCAAGCTTTTCTCCAGCGAGATAGCTCAAAGGCCCGCCCACCGCGCCAAAGAGGACTTGAAGCATAGTACGACCTTCAAGCCATGACAGCGCGCCATCCGGCAAAGTCGCGAAAGCAAGCCACAACGCCAAAATCCATAAAGGCGGAAATGAATTTGACGCGGTGAGACCGCGATAACTGATCACGCCACTTTTTAAGAGAATGATTTCAATCACGATGCCCATGATAAAAATGGCGGCAATGCTGGCTGTAGCCTCAAACCAATGACGATGATTGTTCAAAATGTGAAAGGCAAAAATCACAAGCGCTGGTGAAGACGCGACAAAATCTAAATCATACGCGCCGCCGATAACCGCAGCAAACCACGCGATTTGAAATAAAACAAAGGAGATCAGTTTTTCTACCATAATCTATGCTTTAATCCGATCCGCGTCGCTGTTCGTAAAATTGCCATAAACAACGGCATTAAACTGCGCATTCTTGAAATAGCCGGAGTAGATACGGCGATGTCACAGCATTGGATGTTAAAACGAGGATTGGCATTCGGTACAATTCTTCTGAGCACAATGCTCGTACCGATTGCGAGCAATGCCTCCACCGGTGGCGTTGTGGGCGAGCCTCTAAAAGGCAAAGCGATCAAAAATGCCGTCATCGGAAAGAGAATTTATCTTGCCGTACCCTTAGGTGGCGAATTGCCCCTCTATTACAAAAGAGATGGCGTGGTCGATGGATCAGGCGAAGCGATTGGCCTTGGAAAATTTTTAGCGCCAACCGA
>Ga0194122_10001187_pt1 | contig 32769 bp, 70 predicted proteins | sample TA2MahCa10mmetaG_FD_155487 | JGI IMG/M metagenome (GOLD analysis project Ga0194122, IMG submission 155487) | Freshwater microbial communities from Lake Tanganyika, Tanzania - TA2015021 Mahale Deep Cast 10m | ecosystem: Environmental > Aquatic > Freshwater > Lake | place: Tanzania: Lake... | reverse complement strand
AGCAGACATTCAAGCATTCGGTAATAGTTTAACTTGGGCTATCGATACTGCCAAGGCTCAAGGTGACGAACAAAACTATAAAGAATTATTAATGGTATGGGATTTTTTTGAGGGCCTGCTTGCAGAAGGATATGTGGACTAGATCTCTTTACGAACGACAGTTGACATCTCCCTGACTTTTTGATAAAATCTTATTACGACCCAATAGAAAGGACCCCCAATGCCAAATTGGTGCTACAACTCTCTAACCATAGAGGGTAGCGAAGAACTTATTGCAGATGTAAAGCGCATTCTCAGTAGGCCCTTCACAAAATCACACGACTCATGGAATGCTACAACAGGTAAGATGGAATTATCAGAGACCATATATACTAATCCTGTATTTGCTTTTCATAATATATATAATCATATTCAGGACGGCGTATCAGATGAGGAATATCAAAAACAATCAGACAACAAGCAACCTATAGCAGAAGCCATTATGTTTCAGGGTAATAACTGGTATGACTGGAATGTTCGTAACTGGGGAACCAAGTGGGATGTAGCCGTTCATGACGGAGAAGAATATCCTGATACTGAGATAATGATTGATGCTCCTGATACTCTTGCATACCGCTTCAATACCGCATGGTCTCCGCCAACAGAGGCTATCGTAAAACTATCTACTCAATACCCTGACCTTGACATAGAACTATCTTACGAAGAGGAAACAGGCTGGGGTGGTTTGCTACAGTTTGAAGCAGGCAACATTAATGAGATTGAGAACTATGAGAATAGGTGTAGAGACTGTGATTCAATAAACACAATGGAGTATTGTGACAATGACTGTGGAGAAATCTGCAGTGACTGCCACTACATGGGTGAGGCAGACCTAGACTGTGTCTCAGAGTGTGAGATTCACAAGGTATACCTAGATAAAGACCACCTACCTGAGTATAGGCTTGACAAAATCCGTGCCCAATGAGATAATAGAACAAACCAACAAAGGAGACCCAATGAGGTATGCATTAGACAACCTACAACTAGTAGGTTCATTTTCGGTAGATAGCGGTCAGGCTATGGTAGGCGACCCCTGCTATCTTGACAAGTGGCAGACCAACGAAGGCGAGCCATTTGAGTTAGACGGCAAGCAAGGTGACTACTCGTATCTTGGTGCTTGCGCTACTACCATTTCACAAACTGCTGGTGAGTTAGGTCAAGGCTCATCAGTTGTATTCAATACTGGCTATGGTGACGGAGTTTATCCTGTCTATGTTCAGTATAATGATGAGGGCAGAGTTGCCCAAGTTGTTATTGACTTTGTAGGAGATGAGGAGAACTAGTGGCCATATGGGCAATAGAAGTAATCTTTGAACCAACTGGAGATTACATGAACTTTGAGTATGAAACTGACACTGAGGACGAGGAAAGTATTTATCGTGAGATATCAAATCAGTTATCAATAATACCAATACCATTACAGAAAGATGGGGAAGAATAGCAATGGGTGCACGATGTAACTTTATCTTTAAACAATCAGATAACCAGGCTGTGGTCCTGTACAGTCACTGGGATGAGGACAATATGCGCCAAGTCCTGGCGGAAGCGCTGCAGCATGCTAGGCCCCGTCTACAGATGGACGACATCCCGTATGCAACCCGCATGGCCATTAGTCATATTATCAAGGACTCTGTCCTGGAAGAGACTGGCTACGGAATTTCTGCAATGGACCCGTCGGACCAGGCCTATCTGGATACACCAATCACAATTGACCTAACAGATATGACTGTAGGCAGCGGTGATGAATGGCACAGTATCGAGGATTTTATTCGTTACTACACAGACGGTTTACTTGCGAAGGTCTAGGCATGGGTCACCTAGATCAGGAGAAGGGCAGCGTGGGGTTGCCCTTTTCCCTACTTTTTGATATAATGATGATGGAGGAGGACTATGCGTATTCGCAGACGATTAACGGACGAGGAGAAAGTTGCTAACAAACTTGGCAATCATATTTCTGACCTCAGAGTAGATTTAGAACTAGTGGGACAATACATAGCACAGTCCCAACCTTATGTAGTGTATAATCGCTTACAGGTAATAGCAGAATCAGCAAAGGAAACCAAGGAAGGGACCAATCATGCAATCAACACCTTTTGAAAAGGGAACACCTTTTGAAACTAGGGCTCTGATACTGGGACAACTCTGGTTAAACTATAAAACAGATGACGAGTTATCAGATTTTTTTGAGTACAACGATTTGGGACTGCCACTTGCTTTTGCATTTGCCGAGGGCATAATTAATAGTACTCCTACACTAGAGCAATATATCAACGAGTCTTGGGCTTTGTTGATAGAAGCACTAGGATTAGTAGACACAGGCTTTGAAGACCTCTCTGACATTTTGGAGAAGGGCTAAAAAGCCACGTGAGGTCAATTGAACAAACCATACAACCTCATTACGAAAAGACATTACGAACCTCCAAACCGTAGCCCCCGCTGAACGATTACGATCTCAAACCTTATATCCCCAAACCTTATACCATCAAACCATTATTTTGTCAAACCAGGTGTATAATAATGTCATGCCAAGACATTTTTCTCGTATGACAAAAAATGAATCAATATCTTTCAATCATGATATGAAGGTTTTAACTGGTATGTTGTATTCTATTATTACTCTTAGGTGTTTCTTTCCTTCTAGATCCCCCGCCAAAAACGCAGATCTTGCGGGCGGGCCCGCTCCTTATCCAGTACCGCTGCAAAAAGCGGGGGATAAATAGTAGCAATTCTACCCCTATAAAATAACAAACCTTTTCTCCTGGTTTCCTATATATTTTATAAAGTTTTGTTAAAAAACATTACGATTATCGACAATTTTCCCCTGGTTTTGGTACATTTTTATGGGCATATTTCATGCATAAAAGGACTTGACAAACCATGGTTTTGCATGTATAATGCCCAAACCTTATATCTGGATATGATGGTTTGACAATATCGGGCAAATGTGGTAGAAGGTTTGGGGATATGGGGTTTGGGGTTTGACATTACGATCCCGCCTTAAAAAGCGCCCCCTACTCCACTATCCTCCACTTCACTCCACTTTAACCCTATCTAATAATATTATCAGTAACATTTTTCTGTGGATAACCCTGTGGATAACTATGATACAATATTGCTATTATGATTAGAATACTATGCTACAAGTGCGGAGTCGTATTTGAAAAAGATTACGATACTAAGACCCTATGCCCAAACTGCGAAGATAGGATTTTTCAACAACAATCTTTGTTTAAAGAATAATACAGTGATATAATATTTTTGTATATGGATCAAGCAATGTTAGACCAGATAGCGAAGATCATATCTCCCTATCTTAAAACCAAGCATAAAGAGAAAACATCTCATGAATTGGCAAGATTAATACTTGAGGCATTACAAGCCTCAAAATGAGGGGCATGCTATAATTGAATTATATGAATACAAATCAAAAAGTAGTCATTGATGAGGACTTGTGGTACATACCTAATTTTTTGACGGAATCAGAATCTACTACTTTAAAACAATATTGTGATGAACCCATTGGATGGTATATAACCTCTAGATCTCCATCAATAAGAAATAAGTTTATTGGGGTAATGCATGGTATTCATCCAAAAGGAACTATCTGCCCAACCAGAGGAATTGATCTAAGTTTGAGTGCAGTATTTCCAACAGACGAAGATGAAAGATATGCAGATCCTCTGTTTTGGGGCGTTGACGGACTGTTAGATAGATTAGCATCGGTACTTCCTAAATATCTAATTCGCTTCACAACGCTTCAATCATTTTGGCCATTTCAAGAGGGTATTGACAATCATGGAGCATTTGACTGGCACCATGAAAAGGGAAACCCAGGACAAAAAGATGATGGCATGACTGGTGCTTGGTCGCTATATCTAAACAATGATTTTGAGGGTGGGGAGTTGCTGTTTAAGTACAAGCCAGATATTATTATCAAACCAGAACCAGGCATGCTTGTAAACATTCCAATAACAAAAGATTTTACACACAAAGTAAATCCTGTAACTTCTGGAATAAGGCACACACTTTATGGTGTTTGTTTTGAGGATATTAATTCTGAAAGAACCATCTCTACTGGCGATGACTGTTAACTGTGGATAAAACCAGGGCATAAAAAGATTACGATCAATCCTTTATAGCCTTATTGACCATACGGATCAAACCTCGTCTAGTTATCTTACTAGCATCAAATGTCTCTGTATAACCACCTTGGGGCATATCATCCTTATCCAGGAAATGTCCATACTTATCTCTTAGGGTTTGTAGTACTATGGTTTCTACTGCTCTTGCTTGATCCCGCCGAGAAAAGGTCCAATACTTGATTAATATCCAACCCTTGGTCCTATGGCTTGCAAACCTTTTACCTGACACATCTGATATACCCACCTTTACAGCCTTGTGTATAGGGCTATAGAGGATATATAGTATGGTCATGACCTTATTATACCCCGCCGAAATGGTGTATAATTGATATATGAATAAAGACAAAGTAAATACAAGCATTAGAGGTTTGACAATACTATTGGGCATTTTTATTGCTGCTGCAATTATTGGTGTCATATTTGCTTGACATATAGCCACAAACCTGTCATACTAGTAGTATGCAAACATTTTTGCCTCAGATAGACTTTAGCGTTTCTGCTCGTATACTTGATAGCAAACGCCTCAACAAACAGATTTTAGAATGTTATCAAATTCTCAATGTCCTATCTGGCAAGTCACCTACTGGTGGTTGGCGTAATCATCCAGCAGTATTGATGTGGAAAAACTTTGAGCGTGGACTATGGGATTATGTTCAGGCTATGATTTTAGAAGCCAAGTCTCGTGGTATCAAGACTGAGAACAATGAGGCAAACCTTAACAGACTTAAAGATCAATGTTGGGATGACTGGGGCAATCAGCCACCATCATTTTGGAGTGACGAGAACAGGCTTATCAAGGTTGTAACTACTCATCGTGCAAACCTATTTAGAAAAGATCCTTTGTATTACGCACAATTTCAATATGCTGTTACCAGTATTAATAATGCTCCTTGCTGTCCCGACAAAAAATCGCCTTGTCTATATTATTGGCCAACACATGAAAAAGTAACTGATAGTGCCCTTGTAGGGCAAAGTTAAGTTTACTATTCTATTTTTCGCCGAACTTGAAGGCGTGGTATAATCTAATTATGGAAAAAACCAAGTGTTATTTTTGCGATAAAGAAGCAATATTTTTTGATGTTGTTCTTAGTGGTAATAAATACATAGTGAGCGATGTTTGTTCTAACCACTTTTCCGTCGAATATGTATCCTAGAAAGTGGATGGTATAATAAAAAAATGAAGTATGACGCCTTAGACTATAAAGAAAAAGATATATCCAAACTAAAAGAAATCTGGGAACCAAGAAAAGAATATATTGAAAAAGACCTATGGGTAATAAGAAACTTTCTTTCAGATGAAGAACTAGAGTGGCTAAACAAAGAGGCTAACGACCCTGTTGGCTGGTACGACACCATGAGATCACCCTATGGTGGTAATACTAAAAACAAATTCTTAGGCTATATACCAGATTACGACCCCGTTAGTGGCGTTATGCTTGTTCCTAAAGACAACTCTAAATGGGGATACAGAGATCCCGTCGGATACTTTGAACCAAGATTAGAGGCTGTAATGCCTAAATATTTTGCTGGTGCAGGGGCTCTTCAATCATTCTTTGAAGTACCAGACGAGCAAATCATAAAGGAACTTGGGCATGATGTAGACTATGCAATGGGTTGGCATTACGAAAGAGATGATAGCGATGCCGATGAACAGCAAAAAACTATTGTAGAAAATTCAAAGACTCAAAACAAAAAGATATTAAGTCAAGGCAAGATAACTGCATCACTAAGTGTTTATATAAACGATAACTTTGATGGTGGAATTCTTGAGTTTAAAAATAAAGAATATTCAATTAAGCCAGAAGTAGGAATGCTTGTAAATGTTCCGCTATACAAAGAGTTTGAGCATAGAGTTACAAAGGTTACTAATGGAAATCGACATACCATATATGGAAGATGTTGGGATAGTATAGAAGGAATTTACAAGTCAACAGATGAAGATTGCTAAATGAATAAAAGAACACTTAGAGATGGGTCTCAAGTAAATTCATACGATAAGCCTATTGATTTAATTATTCATACAAAGGCTCCAGCAAAATGGAAATTAATCGATCTTGAAACAGGACAGGAATACTTAGGCTCGGAGATTGCACATGGCACATTTGCTGAAATATTACGAAATAAAGTTTTAAATGGTTTGATCGGCTCATGGCTTAAAACCAAGGGTAGGGATGTTTGACATTAGCAGTTAGATAAGGTATACTGGATATATGGAAGATTTAATATACGCATATGGCTCATGGGTATTGGCTGCTATAGGTGTAGCAGGAATATACTTTATTGGTCGTAAAGATAAATGGGGATGGTTTGTCCTGTTGTTTAATGAGGCACTATGGATAGGTTATTCTGTAGTTACTAAGCAATATGGATTTATTCTATCTGCCCTCGCATATGCAGCGGTATATATTAGATCCTATGTCCACTGGTCTAAAGAACCAGTTAACGAGTTAAAGATTTAGGGGGGTTACCATGATTAGCGTTTTCTTTCTTGTTCCTGCTTTTATTGCTGGGTATGTGGTTTGTTATCTAGTTATGACTTGGGGAGTTGATCAAAACTAACTGTGAGCAGGATTCTAGAGTGTCCGATATGCAAAAAAAAGTGGGAACTAAGATGGGGAATTATGGCAAATGAATCTCTATCTAGACATATGAAAGAGCATAAGTGAAGCCAAAGGCTCATATTTACGATGTAGATGGCACACTTGCAAATGTAGATCAATTCCTACACTATGTTCGTGGTGGTAATAAAGATTACGATGCGTTTCATTATTCCTCTATTGATGCCCTGCCAAATTTTGATGTCATTGAAATGTTAAATAATTCTTATAAGGATAAATATTCAATAATTATTGTTACATCAAGAAAAGAAAAGTATCGTGGCATCACTTCTTTATGGCTGCAAAAAAATAACATAATCAGTCATGCACTTTTCATGAGGGCAGATGAAGACAATAGACCTGACTATGAAGTAAAGAAAGATATATTAAATAGTATTAACAGACTTTGGGATGTGGAACATGCGGTTGATGACAATCCTTATGTGATAAAACTTTGGGAAGAAAACGGCATACCAACAACTAAAATAGGAACATGGGACGGAGATCGTAGTTGACTCGCCTGGTTTACTATGATATGATTAGTATATGAAAAAGAATAACAATAAAATATCCCAACACAAAGCAAAGCGTTATGCAAAAAATAAAAAAAGAATGAAAGATAAGCCGTATCTTTCTAAATTTGAAAGACAACAATTAGCAAAACGAGCAGAAATACTAGGAGCATCCTTAAATGTCTTTAGAAGCAATGCCTGATAGTATATAAAGGAGATAAATATGTTTTGTACATGCGGGTTTTCAACAATGTATCCTCAATGTGTTGGCACTCACAAAATTGTTAAGGCTGTCAAAGATAAGATAATTGAAGATATTGAAGCAATTGATATTTCTGATGGAAAATTAAATGGTCTTGGAATGAAAATACTTGTCATTGAGGCAGTTAAAAAGGCTCAAGGTGTTTAACTGGGTCGCTTTATGTCTCCATGGTCTAGAGGCCTAGGACTCCACCCTTTCACGGTGGCAACACGGGTTCGAATCCCGTTGGAGATACTCCAAAAATGCTATAATAGTGTTAAGGGTGTAGTTGGCCTATATTTGTCGGGAAACACATATAGTCTATGTTGCAACACTACACCCTCCCAAAAATAACACAGAAAGAGATCTAATGAGAAAAGTAAATTTTAAGGATGGGCAGGGGAACAATGACTGAAGACTGTTACACAGGAAATGTATGCTGGGAACCATATAATCATCTAACTAGATCTATATTAATCCTATCAATCATTATAGGTATAGTAGTAACATATAAGGTAGTCAAAAGAATACGAAATAAAGGCGGGAATCTTGGGAATAAGCGTTAACTGGTCAGATACCTATGATATATTTGCTAAGATAATGTGGCTATGGTTTCATGGCATGAGTGTTTTATTTGTAGGCGTAACGCTGTATATATTTTGGGCTACCATTAAGATATGGAGAGAATAGATAAATATGCTACAATATTGTCATGATCAGGGTATTATGCTACAAGTGTGGGGTCGTATTTGAAAAGGATTACGATGTCAAACCAATATGCCCTAATTGCATAAAACTTGGACGGCAGCAAGAATCATCCCTTTATAGCCTTATTGACCAAACCAATTAACCTTTTCTTGGATATCTTCTTGGCATTGAATGTCTCCGTATATCCCCCATATGGCATATTCCCCTTATCCAGATAGTGTCCGTATTTGTCTCTTAGGGTTTGTAGTACTATGGATTCTATTCTTCTGGCTTCCCCCCGATTTTGAAAATACCAACCATTAACTAATTCCCATCCCTTGGTCCTGTGTTGGCGAAACCTTTTGCCTGTGATATCCGATATACCTATCTTTATGGCATTATATTTTTTATGGTAGATAATATATAAAATAGATGGATCCATGAGCCTATTATAGACCATCAAACCTATTGCTCGTGTCGAGCATATAATGTTTGTATTTCTATTTTCCGCCGAATTTTAAAACATTATTTATGTTATAATGACAATATGTTAAATCCAAGCCCGAACCCTGAAAAAACAAAATGGATACAACACGCTGAAGGCGTATACGAAATTGAAGAATTTTTGACTGAAAAAACTCAAAATTTATTTTTATCTATGATAGATGACGATGGATGGGCAACCTTTAGTTATGGCAATATAGCAAAACCAATAAATCCAGAAAATCAATTAAAAATAAAAGAATTAGTAAGTAATAAAATTAGTTCTATGTTTTTAAATGTAAGCGAATTGACTACAATCGGAAGCCTAAGAAAACTCACAAAGGGCGACAATATGGCATTACATAAAGATAACTCACATCAGGATGATCGAGGCACAATAATGTTTGGTATTGTTATTTATTTAAATGATGATTTTTCTGGCGGAGAACTTTTTTATCCAAGTCTAAACCTAAATATAAAACCAAAAGCAAGAAGTTTGGTTGTACATGATGCTAAACTAGCGCATGGTGTTAAAAATGTTACATCAGGCACTAGATATTGTGTAACTACTTTTGTTTTTGGAAATGAAAGTACCAAACTTATAGTAGAATCATAGTTTTATTGTACTTGACATACCCTGTCAAATTTGATATGATTGAATGATGATAGTAAAATTATCTTCAAAAGAAGTAAGAATGTGTACCCTTCTTGCCATTGAAAGATGGATAGAAAAAAGGGGGTCTATTGATAAACCTAACTACGCCAAAGGCAAGGCAATTGGGGCCTTAGAGCATGAACTATTGGCAAATATAAGGTCAAATGTTTGTGAGTGGGCTGTAGCAAAATACTACAACCTTTCTTGGAATTGTCCGTTATATCCAAATGATATTCATAAAGATCGTAAAGATCTTCCTGACGTTGGCATTAATGGGGAAGTAAGGTGTGTTAGGACAAAAACCTCTATACCGTTTTGGTCAAAAGATATCAACAAGCGTATTTATGGGGCAAAGGTTTTAGATACAGAATATTTTTCTGAAGTAGAAATATATGGCTCAATTGACCCTAAAGACTTTATGAAAGATGAATATCGTAATGAATCTGAAAATAGTTGGAGGGTTCCAGTAGAGCACTTTCAACTCCCGCCTAAACACTAAAATATGGTATACTAATGAAATGTCTAAAAATCCATTTGACCCGTCGCTAAGTGTAGAAGAATTAGCAGAACTGTGGGAACCTAAAAAAGAATATATAGAAAAAGACTTATGGGTAATCCGTAACTTCTTAACCGAAAAAGAGTTAGTATGGCTTAATGAAGAGGCCAACAACTTAGAGGAATGGTATACAACAATGCGTTCTCCTTACGGAGGCAACATAAAAAATAAATTTTTAGGTTATATACCAGATTATGATGAGCAAGGTAATTTCTTAGTTCCAAATGCCAACTCAAAATGGAGAAAGGAACAAGACATAATAGCATTAATTGAAAAGAGAATAGAGTCAGTTGTTCCTAAAGAGTTTGGTGGCGCTGGTGCTCTTCAATCTTTTTTTGAAGTTCCTGATGATAAAATTATGGAAGAGTTAGGACGAATTCCAGACTATGCAATGGGATGGCATTATGAAAGAGATGATCATGATGACGAAGAAAGTCAAAAAATTATAGTTGAGCATTCTAAAACTCAGGGCAAAAAAATAACCAGTGCTGGAAAAATTTCAGCATCTTTTAATGTTTATATTAATGATAATTTTGATGGTGGAATATTAGAGTTTAGAGAAAAAGATTATGTAATCAAACCAGAGGTTGGAATGCTTGTGAATATTCCACTATATAGGGAGTTTGAGCATAGGGTTACAAAAGTTACCAATGGCAACAGACATACCATTTATGGTAGATGCTGGGACAGCATTGACAATAAGTATTATTCAACCAACGAAGATTGTTAGTTAATGAATAAGCGCACATTAAGAGATGGTAGCCAAGTAGACTCCTTTGATCATCCAGTAGACCTCATTATTCATACCAAGGCTCCTGCCAAATGGCTAATAATAGACAGAGAGACTGGTCAAGAGTATGTTGGATCAGAAATTACCCATCCCGCTTTTGGAGAGGCGCTGAGACAAAAAGTCATAGAATGCAAAATAGGTTCCTGGATTAAGATAAAAGATAAAAATGGCAAAAATATCAAAAATTGACTTAGTGTATAATGAATAGTATGGTAGATACAGACAGCAAAAACAACAAATCTGTTGTTGCCGATTCCACTAAATACTGCTACTATTGTAGTAATGAGTCAAAATATATTCAGCCAGAATCATTTACTGGTGCCATAATATATGTTTGTGAATCGCACTTTTCTTATAAACATTGGGGGTAGATAATGATGAACACACAAGAATGGTCAAAAGAAACTAAACAAAAGGTTACAATATCTTTCGTACTTATTGTAGCAGCCATTATCATTTTTTCTCTTATTTAAGGGAGAACAGAGATGAGGCAGTCTAACGATATTAGGTCTGAAAGCCAGCGTCAAAGGTATGAAAAAAATAAAAAGCGGATCTCTGATAAACATTATTTGTCTAAGCAACAAAAATGGGAAATCAAAGAAAGGCTTCGCATTATATCTGAGGCTCTTGAGGGTAACTTTACAAAGTAGTCAGTTTGCTGTATAATCAATATATGACGACTAGAGTGGTTATTTGTCCCGTGTGCCAAAAGGAGACAGAGGTGCGTTGGGGCATATTTGCTCATGATACACTTAATAGACACTTAAAGGAGCACAAATGAAAACATATTCGTTTCCAGATCCAGACAACGACAAATATGAAATAGTGATTCCCCCTGATATTATTAAAGATGTTATTTTGCAGCATGTTAAAACTACATTTTATTGGTCTGTTGGTTTGTTTAGTTTAATTATTGGCATTTTGATTGGTATAATTATATGAGAAAACAAGTTGAGTTTACAGAAGAGCCTGATGAGACAGTTATAACATTACGAACCAACTGTCCTGAAAAATATTTACTTATTGACAGAGAAACTGGCAATGTGTTTATTGCTCAATACACTGGAGAATGGGAGTTGATTCGTGATGGGTCGATTAGATAATGCAGTTGTAAAGCATCAGTCAAAGCCACCATTACGATGGATCGCAAATTGGGCGGGATCCATAGCATCTTCTGGGCTGTTAGAAGTATCTTATATGGAAGATGAAGGCATGACTGATACATTTAGATATAAATTTCATGGATGGAAATGGGATACATTCTGGCCTTTATACGAAAAATATGGAACAACATATAGGTTAGATATGGATCTGAGTGGTCCTGGTTGGGATGATTATGATGAGAACGGTGTTCCATATTGGGACAAGTGGACAAAATGGGATTACGAAGACGAAGAAACAGGCGATGCATTTAGGATTATAAAGAAAGGTAATTGAAGATAATGCACCCAGATGATATAAGAACCAAGGCGGGACAAGAATTATTTAACCGTATCAATATGATCTATGGAAGTCACGTCTGGGGAGAAGTTTTGCGTGGGATTATAGAAATAGAAAAGGAGATGGAAAATGATATATCACAAACATTTATTGGTCAACGCTAAAGTTCATGATCCAATTGATACGGAGCAACAAGGTATTGATTTTCTGAAAAATCTTGTAGAAAAAATTGACATGAAGATTGTACAAGGTCCCTTTGCAAGTTATGTTAATAAAAAGGGCAACAGAGGCTTAACTGCCGTAGTTATGATAGAGACTAGCCATATAGCATTTCATATATGGGATGAGGCTGATCCTGCTTTGGTTCAGTTTGATCTTTATACCTGCGGAAGTTTAGAACTTGAAAAAGTGTTGCAGATTTTTAAACAAACCTTTAAAGTTGATTCTTTAGAGTTTGTTTTGTTTGATAGAGAAAATGGATTTGTTGAAGAAGTCTCAGGAAAGGACTACAGATGAAAAAAATATTTATATCATTGTTGGTTGCCGTTGGCATTGTTGCTACATTTATTTCAATCTCTTTTGCTAAACTAGCACGATCAATGGACGACTTGGAAGATGCTTGGGATAAAGAAAAGGAAGATGACGATTTATGAGTATGTGCGGATGTGGTTTTTCAACCGAGTACCCCATGTGCAATGGTACGCACAAGGTTGTAAAAGAAATTAAAGATAAGATCATTGCTGCAATAGAAAAAATACCACTTGAGAATAATGGGGCACAGTTAAATGCTGTAGGAATGAAAATTTTAGTCTTAGATATTATTAAAAAAACTAGAGGAGTTTAATAATTAATTTTCAATCCGAATCTAAGAAAAGCGGAGATGAATTTGAAGATCTTGTTTTTGCAGATTTAAAATCTCGTGCGTTTAAATCAATAAGTAAGAATGTTTATATGCCTGGTACTGGGTGTGAGGTAGACTTTGTTGCTTATGGAGAGAGAAATGAGTATGTTGAGTCTAAGGGCGGTAAAGATAGTGACAATAAAAGACCAGGGGCACAAAGAACTGACAATGTTAAGAAGGCTATAGCAAATGGATCTTTGATTAAACTCAAATACCCTGACATTTATTATGTAGTTTACTTTTCTGCCAAAGCAAATACAGGTAGTTATTCACATGAAATGTTGGAACTTGCCCTATGCAATAAAATTATTGATGAAGTAAGATATTTGCAACAAGAAATGCCTGTAATTGATAATCAATTGCTTTTGTTCGGTATAATATAATCATGAAAATTTACTATTTTGGTGGTCTACTTTCATCAAAAGCAAATAATATTGATCAACTTGAAGATGCCCATTGTGATGGAGTTCTTTTTACGTATAGCCCATCACAAGGAGATTTTTTTGTAAGCATTGCAAAAACCATGAGGCTTGATCAAAAAATAAAATACATGGTTGCAATTAGGCCACATGCGTTATCTGCACAATATTTAACAATGATACATCAATCTATAAACGATATACAAAAAGATAGATTACAGATTAATATTATTGCTGGACATATTAAACCCGAAGAGGTTGAATTTGGTGGACTACTTGGTTCAATGACTGACAAATCTTCAATCCCAGATAGAACAAATTATATGATAGATTATATAAAAGAACTCGACAATATGAAAAAAAATAATATAGATATACCAGACTGTTATATTTCGTGTACAAATGTTTATTCTTTAGAGGCAGCAGCAAAACTTAATTATAAAATAATATTTTCATATTTTCATTATAAGTTTGGTTATTTTTTAGATAAAAGCGTTAAAGGTAACGAAAAACCTGGGGATGCTTTTGATTTGTCGGGTAAAAAAATTATGCTTGCCATTACTCCAATTATTAGAGATACGCAAGAAGAAATAGATAATGAATTTCCTAAAAATGTAATGGTGCATACTCATGATGGAAAATCGTATAAAGATAGGCCAAGATTTGCAAAAGACACAGCATATTTTACATATGATAAGTTTGTGTCTTTTCTAAAAGATTTAGAATTAAAGGGAATTCATGAAGTACTCCTTAATGGCATTCCAGAAAATGAAAGGGGCAGATTGATTAATTATATCAAAAAATACAAAGAGGGGCAGTAGTTGACAATCGGTGGGCTTTGTTCTATAATTAGTATGTAAGTAAACAACTCAAACAGAAAGGCTTTACAATGAAAAAACTTATCGCTATTATTTTTGCAATCTCTTTGATTGCTCCCTTGCCTGCACAGGCAAATGATGATTTAATTAATATTAATGCAGCAGAGGCTTTGTTGGAAAAACAAGGTCTCTCAGATCCAACCTCTGTAAAAGAAATTGAAAAAGAAAGACAAAAACTATACAAGATTTCGGTTGGTCTAAAAACTTCTGATTCTTCTATGGATAGCGGATGGATATATGTAAAGAAATATTTTGAAGGTTATGGAATTTATGAAGATTGTTTAAAGTCAGAAATTGGTAAAACAACAAAATTTACAAGTTTAATAACTGGCAAAAAAGTTTCTGTAACATGTAAAAACTTAGGCTCTATGGGTCTTCGATATGTTGACAAATATTATCAAAGTAGAAGTACAGGCACAAAAACTTCAAATGGTAAATGCTGGGTAAGTGGATATATAAAATCAAATGGAACTCAGGTAGATGGATACTATAGAAAGTGTAGAGGATAATAATATGGCATTAAGATTTAGAAAGAGCATGAAAATCATACCAGGGGTTAGACTTAGTCTAAGCAAGGGTGGAATTAGCACATCTCTTGGAACTACTGGCGCAAGAATGACGCTTGGCTCAGACGGTAAAGTTAGGGGTACTGTTGGTATTCCTGGAAGTGGTTTATCTAATACAGAAGTATTGGGTGCCAGCAAGGGTAAAAAGAAAAAGTCAACAAAGACTACCGAAACTGTAGAGAAAACAGAAAAGACAATTATGACGGAGACTGGGGCAGAACTACCATCTCTTGATAATATGCCAAAATATAATTTAATTGGAGGAGTTATTCTTCCTTATTTTATATTTTATTTTATCGTAGGTTCATGGGCTGGTTATCTTGTGGGTGCATTTACCATACTATACTGGCTATATGTTAAGACAATTAGATTAGCAGTTATGTTTCCTGATTTATTTGGCGTAAAAACCAAAGTAGTTAAGGAATAGTAGCCAAGGATGCTACAATAGAATAGACACAGGCACGGTAGGAATGGGAATGGAAGAACCTATCGTGTCTGTGTCCTATGGTCCAGTAGTTCAGTTGGTTAGAACGCTACCCTGTCACGGTAGAGGTCGTCGGTTCAAGTCCGATCTGGATCGCCCTGGCACTATCGTCTATCGGCTAGGACATCGCCCTTTCACGGCGGAAAGACGGGTTCAATTCCCGTTAGTGCTGCAACGTAAAGTTATGCTATGATAGGCTTATGGAAAAAAAATATTTAGATGAAGATAAGCAAGTTTGGATTATTGAAAATTTTCTTACTCAGGAAGAATTGACATGGTTTAAAGAACAAACAGACGATCCAAATGGTTGGTATCCTACAATGAGATCACCTTATAGAAATATTTTAAATAAGTTTTTAAATATTGTGCCTCGATATGATGAAACTGGTAACATAGAATTTCCCAACGAAACTTCTGAGGTTTTAGATTTACCAATTTTTACAAAACCAGACGGTGTTTGGCAAAGACTTGAATCTGTTTTACCTCCAGTCTATGGAAGACATGCAACATTACAAAGTTTTAAGTATATGACAGATGAAGAGATTGTAGAAGCAGCGAATGAAAGCATGTTAAGAGAGTATCAGGTTAAGCGTGAAGAGATAGATTTTGCCATGTTCTGGCATCAAGATCCCGATCATGAACAAAACATTGTTTGCTCTTTTAGCCTTTATTTAAACGATGATTTTGATGGTGGGGAGTTAGAGTTTGCAGAAGTTCCTATTAAACTAAAACCAAAGGCTGGAACTCTTGCAGTAATACCTGGTGGGCATAAGTATAGGCATAGGGTAAATAAAGTATTAGGCCCTAACTCAAGACATACCCTATATGGAAATTCATTTATAGACCCCTCTAAAATACCCCAAAGCACTAAAGATGACTGCTAAAATAGTGTTATAATAATCCTATAATTATCAGGAGGTAATTGATGAAATCAATATATGATATCGAGTTGACATCAGCCGAAGGACAACCACATTTCTTGCAGCAATTTAAGGGCAAGGCAGTTATGCTTATTAATACTACAGTTGGTTGCGGAAACGCTGGTCAAATGGAGTCTATCCAATGGATACAAGAAGATCTTGGCGGACAAGATTTTTCTGTTGTTGCAATCCCAACCAATGATTTTTGTGGACCAAGCATTACGAAGGGTAAGTGGTCTAAGGGCATTACATGTGGTTTGGATTCAAAGAATTACGGCATAGATGTTTATGGCGTTACATTTCCATTTTCAGAAATGATTACATCTAATCCTGCAGACATTCCATTAGAGGCCCCATGGCTTGGCAAAGGTCCAGGGCTTAATGGTAACGGCGAACCTTTTGGAGAAAGACACGAACTTTATCTAGAAGTTTCAAGACAAGTCGTAGCGATTCAAGAAAAAATAAGAGAAAATAATATTGTACAAAAAACAGATTATGAGTCAAGATATTTAAATGAACACAATGGTGGCGTTACAATGAATTGTAATTTTGAAAAATATTTAATTGACAAAGATGGCTACGTTGTAAAACACTATCCTTGTACAACTTTAAACTATGATGTTGAACGAACACTAAAACAAGATCTTGCAGAAAAACACATTCTTGCACAAATGGGTCCAGACCGATCTCCTTCAATTTTTGAGGAAGAGAATCGGGTTATTCGTGATCATATTAAGCGTCTTATGAATGGTGAAAAATCAATTATCAATCCTAACAATATAGTAATAGAAGCATTTCCCGAACTACTTGCAGTTTAATAAAAATATCAACATTCTCCTTTATGATATACTTAATGTATAACATAAGGGAGAATTTTTTATGAGCATATATAGTTTATGTTTTACGGATAACAATAACCAGAACATAAGTTTGTCAACTTTTAAAGACAAGAACATACTTATTGTAAATACTGCTAGTCATTGTGGTTATACCAGTCAGTACGCTGACCTACAAAATGCACAAAGCAAATCGTTGGTAGTCCTTGGCTTTCCATGTAATCAGTTTGGAAATCAAGAGCCAGGAACAACAGAACAAATAAAACAATTTTGTGAGACAAATTTCGGTGTCACATTTCCTATTTCTGAAAAAATTGAGGTAAATGGTCCAAATGCTCATCCAATATATAAATATTGTAAAGATAAAGCCAAAAACGGACAAGATATTGGTTGGAATTTTGAAAAATTTTTAGTATCTGTTGACGGATCTATCACTCATTATCCTAGCCAATGTCAGGTATCAGAAATTTTAAAAAGTTTGTAAAATTATAATGAATTTAGAAAATGAAATAAAAAACATACTTTTTGAAATTGGTAAAGAAATAAAACTTCATAAATTAATTGATGGCAATCTTATTGTTGAAATTGATTATGACAAATATACAGTTCAAATAATGGAACTTATGACTAAATATCTTTCTGAGAATTAGGATGCCAAAATAAAGAATTGTCTGAATATATTTCTGTATCATAGTTAAAATTTTGATAAATAAATGCCTTATCCAAATCATCAAGTTTGTTAAATAAATTTTCTGATGCAGGATTTTTAAAATATTGTTTGTCAATTAATGAAAAATCTGAATTTAATTTTATTTGTAAATCATCAGACATTTTATTTATTAATAAAGAATAATCCATCGTCTGAAAATCTTTATGTCTAATCATTAAGTTAGTCCTTTTAATTCTTTTATATATTAAGTCAATGTCAAACGGCTTATTGTTGTTGTATTCTCTGCGAGACGTGTGTAAAATATGATCGCCATTGGGCTCTAAAAGAAAGTTCTGGGCTTGAAAATTTTTTAAATATTTTAACTCATTCATAATACTATAAATTTCTTGTTTGTCAATCTCTAAATTTTTTGCTTCTTCTGCAACTATAAAGTTTTGAATTTGATTCATTAATCCTTTTTCATTGACAAGCATATGTGCAATAATACTAACAAAATGCTCTGCAGGATCCCTAAAGATACTAATAATGTAGGTTTGATCATCTATTGCGTTATGCCATCCGCCATGTTTTAAAACAGTTTCTGGCAAAGTTATTAGTTCTATGCCGTTATCTTTTAAACTTTGATTAATAGGATTGAGGATGTACTTAGTTAAAAACCTACCACCAGTTTTTGGTATATGTAAAAAATAAACTTTGTTATATTTTAACATCAAGATTTCTTTGCTTTGCTGTACTCTCCATACTTGCCAAGGACTGCTTTTACTGTTCCATCTTTGCGAAGACGAACAACATATCCATCTTTAATTTGTATTGGATTAAATTTACGATGAGGACTATACTGCCCAGAGGACATTATTTAGCCCTTAATGTTTTTAATTTATGTGCAACGATTGTGTCTGTAGGCTTTCCATCACGATACAATCTAATGACTGCTGCGGGATCTTCTTTAGTACCGCTAACGGTTACGTCTGCTCCTGGAACCTTATACTTACCATTAGTAATAATTCTTGTTATCTTACCTTCTGCTTTACCGCCAGAAGAATTCCAAGACACCATAGATCCAACGCCAACACCCTTAAACATTTCAGTAAGTTGTGTTACTCTGTTATGTGTTTTTGCAAAGTTAGCAAACAATGCTTTATCTTTTTCAGCATTTACGATTCTCCTTGACCAAGAATAGCCAGCATCCCCACCCCATGCTAACCACATAATGTACCCATTAGACGGATTGGATTGATTTGCCCAATCCTTCCCCTTTTTGTCTACTTCATGACGAGAAAAATAAGAATACATTCTTTTAACTGTGCTTAATGAAAGGGATTCGCCTCTGGCTAATTGTCCTGCACGAGTCCATCCTACTGATGTTCCAGCACCTTTTGCCTTGCCTTGTTCTTTAAATCTAATTGCTTTTCTTGCTGCCGACCTTGCGCCTGCTGGCGGAGAATATCCATCGGCCTTTGAAACAGAGTCTGTATCATAAACAACTGTATCGTCGTCTTCCCAAAGATCGTCTGCCTTTTTAGCAGGTACACAGTTAGGAACCATGCGTCCACCGCTTCCTGGCTTCATGCCACGCATTACGTAGCCAGACCAACAAGGGGCCTTTTTCTCTAGTTCTTCTGGACAGCATTCAGACATATTAATAGTATACCATAGATTGTGATAGAATTGTACAATGGAACAAAACCTAACCCCAGAACAACAGGCAGAAATCATAGCAAATCAAATTATTCAGGCCACCAAAAATAGGATTGTTAATCTATTAAAGCCTCAACTAGATCGTATTGCTGCAGGACACCATCATTTTGACCAAGGGCTTGCTGACGCCATTATTAAAGATATCAGAAACGCATAATAAAGGAGCAGTTTATCCACATGCTCAGGTGGCAGTATGACAATACTGTTACTTACTTGATTTTAATTGCTTTGGGCTTCTTCTCTTCGGGAATGTTTCTTTCCACAAAGATATTAAGAACGCCGTCTGCCATTTCAGCACGATCAACCTCCATATACTCTCCAAGAGCAAAGGTGCGTGTGAACTTTCTGGTTGCAATACCCTTATGTAGGACATTTGTAGAGTCCTCTTCTGTTTTCTCACCCTTGATAATTAAACTTCCATTATCTACAGAAACCTCTACCTCACTCTTGCCAAAACCAGCAAGTGCTAAAGATAGTTTGTAGGTGTCCTCATCAAGTTTTACCACATCATATGGTGGATAGGATTGACGAGTTGCCTCACGGTGGATATTTGAAAGACGGTCTAACTCTCTGTTAAAACCAATAAAAAATGGATCCTTAAATAGATCCAATGCAAATGAACTTACCATGTTTCCTCCTTATTAAGCGAGTTCAATTTGTACCCCCCATTGAGCAGGTACAGTATATTAAACGTAATGGGGCACGGAATTATTCCCGACACCCCATTATGATTTTATGTTATAGATGATTTGCTGAAGTTCCGCCACCGCCACCAGAAGATTTCTTCTTTTTGGCTGGAGCCTTTTTTGCAGCAACTTTCTTTTCTAACTTCTTAAGTTCTGTATCAACAACAGTTGCTACCAAACCGAATGTTGGATCCTTTTTGTCAATTGCTCTAATTGCTGGTCCTGCTACTGCAATTGCGCCAGCCAACAAAAGTCCCTCTATTCCAAGATCCGACCCTGGTGCCGTATATGCTGCACCAACTGCTACAACGTATGATCTAGCATAAGACTTTAGAATGTCTTTTTGTTTCTTTGTTAGTTTCATTTTTTCCTCCTAGGATATGAATCTAGTTATGGCATCGTAACCTAGCCACAATCTAATTATACCAGCAACGTCAGCGGGGACTACGACTCGTGCTCTATTATCTTGTCTATTGGAGTAGGCAGCGTGATTAATGTCCCACATTCGCTACAACTACCATCCAAAAAATATAACCCAATCTCGTAATCAACAGGGTCAAATTGAACAACGGCGTTAAAATAAACGCACCCACATTGTGGACATTTACATGTTGGAATACCCCTTGCGTTAATCATTTGGAACATCTTTAGGATATATTTTTTGTAATTTCTGAAACGCTTCTTGAAGCCTAATATGACTAGAGTCGTTGGGATTTTTTAGATCTTCTTCTATCTCTGATTTATACTCCAACAAAGCCTTGTGAACATCTTCAATGTATTTATATGCCATCTCACGGGTTTCGTTTAAAAATGATAACAGATGTTCTTTTTCAACACCACCACCTTTTAATTGTAATCTTGCATATTCTACATCTTTGATTGCTTGATTAATTCCAACCATTAATTGTAGGTTAGTATTTTTTAATCTAATTATAACAACTGCCGACACAGTCAATATTACAAAACCAATTAAAAATATAACAAACTCAAACATTTTTTACCTCATTCTCCTTATATCCAATACTTTATTATAGCAGTTAAAGCCAACACTATCCATAAAATATTAAACCAAATAATTGTTGGAAGTGTCTTGATAGTCGATGACCAAATTAGTGCTAAACTTGATACCAGCGCAAAAATGTAAAGCCACCACCATTGTTTACCAAATAATAATCCTGGGAATATAATTAATATTTTTGTCATAAAAGCAAAAAATTCAACAGTATTGGGTTTGTTCCAATACTTTTTGTGCCCCATAGTTTTTAGGGCGACCATCCATTCTGTTTTAAATTTCATTTTAATGACTTTAAAAATTCTTTATGATCTATACACTCAGAAGATTTATAGTTCTGATAGTTTAAAAAATAATTATATTTTTCAAGCCCGATATTATATTTTTTTATATTATCAATATAATTATTTGTGATAGTTTTATTAATATATTCAATTCCAGATCCTATTAAAAACCAACTTGAGAATGGCCATAGTTTTTGTGAGTCATCTTTATTAGGCAATCTATGTTGCCACAGATCAAGTTTTTCTTTTAACTCTTGAGGCGCATTCTCATAAGAAAATTGACTCCAAAACTCTGTATCTTTGCGTAAACTCATATAATGAAAATATATAAAATTAACAATTTCATTATTTGTTTTTGAAATCATTTTATTAAATTCATCTCTTATTGCAGGAACATTTGTTGTAACCCACTCTGGTCCACTAAAAAGTTTATTGAGTGCAAATACACTTACCCATAGCGAAGTTGCTTCTAGTGGCTCTATAAAACTTGAAGATAGTCCTATGGCAATACAGTTATTAATCCACGACTCTTCATAACAACCAGCATTAAAATTAAATCCACCTTTGTTTTTTCTTGGGTAGACTGGCTCATACCCCAAAAACTCTTCTATTTCTTTTATTGCGTCTGCTTCAGATATTAATGATGAATCATATACATAGCCACAACCAAACCTATTCTGTAATGGTATCTTCCACATCCAGCCGTACTTCATAGCAATGGCTTCGGTATATGATGGTATTTGATCATCCATATCAATAAAAAATGGAACGGCAGAGTCAACTGGCAATATGTTGCTATAACTTTTCCATGTTGAGTTAAACACCTTGCCAATTATTAATCTATGAAAACCGCTGCAATCAAAAACAAAATCACATTTAACAACCTCTTTATTGTCTAATACAAAACCACTAACATAATTACTTGAATCTAAAGAAACTGTTTTAATGGTATTTTCTATAACCTTGATTTCACGACCTATGCCTATTTCTTTTAATCTATCGGCAAGCCTTGTAGCATTAAAATGAATTGAAAAATTTGCTAATTGTTCATAATCTGAAATTTTATTTTTATTGTTTTTATCTTTCAAAATAAAAGGTGCTTTTTTATTTTCTGAAATTTTTTCTGTAAAATCAACTTCATTAATTGTGTTATTGAGGGATAGACTTGCAACTAATAATGGGTATGTTGCTGTTCTTTTAGACATCCCTGCACTTATGTCTAACGCATTATCACTAGTTCCAAAACCGTGATAGTAAAATTTATTATCGTTATTCCAATTAGTAAACTTAATACCATTTTTTAATGTTGCATCACAGTTTTGTATTAAGTCAGTAATTGAAATATCTAAAGACTCAAAGAATTCCACTAACTGTGGAACAGATCCTTCTCCTGCCCCAAGTATTCCTATCTCTTTAGATTCTATTACTGTAACATCAAAATCTGAATATGCTTTTTTAACAGACAAGGCCGTAAGCCATCCAGCAGTACCGCCACCAACAACAACTATTTTTTGAGTCATTGATCCTTACCACCTTCACGAACTAAAAGAACAATGGCTCCATTATCCTCAAGAGCCTTTTTTACCCTTGCCATATACTCTACAGCACAACGCTTATCTTCATCAAGTAGACGCATAAACATCTCTTCCTTGGCCCTAACAGTAATAAAGTTATCGTTGTCTCTTAACTCTACACTAAACCCTTTAGGGGCAAAATGATCTAGAGACCTAAAGGCTTTACGCATGGCTTCTGTATACATTATTTTCTCCCCCACTGTATGTAATCCCAAACACGCTCATGAAAATAATATATAAATATTTTACTTATCATTTCCCCAAGCGCAATTGTTATAGATATTGTAGCATTTTTTGTCACAAGGTATGCAATAATAAGTGTAAAAAAGGTTGCCCATATGCGATAACTTAGTGCCTTAGCCAAGGATCTTGCTCTAGTTACCTTCATGAGGGCCACTCTAATTTATCATTACTTATTAGATCTAATAACTTAGATGCCCATTTCTTTACGTTTTTGCGTAGCCGATATAGCATGAATGTCTGCCCCCAAATCTACTTGCTCAATCTTATATCCCACATCACGACCATAAACAATATTAGTGATATTAGGCAATCTTAATACAAGAGTATTTTTAAAAGGATTGTCCTTCTTAATATAATATTCTACTTTGTTATATGGTAATGGATCCTTTTCTGATGTATTGTATGTGTTACGAACGCCAACGAGAACCTGATCAGTTCTTTTATGAGCCTCTTCCTTGAGTGCCTGATGTCCTTCATGCCAAGGCTGATATCTGCCTAACTGGAGGGTAGTTGGAGCAGACCAATCAAACAATGCACCAACCTGTATAACAGTATCTACCTCTTGTTTCAATGTGTATCCGTCTAAAATTCTAATATCAAATCTTTCTGGATCTTGCCACATTTTATTTGTATCTTCAAACCTGCCCTGTTTAATTCTATCTACCCACACAATAACATCTGCTGGACCAAAGGCTTCTCTGGTTTCTTTGGTAGGACAAACAAAGTCAACAATAACAGGAGCAACACCCTGGTTTGCAATTAGTCGTGCCATCTCCCCCATGCGACGAGCCTGTTCAACCCTATCTTTGGCCGTAAAACCAAGATCTGAATTAACCGTAGACCTAACCTCATCAGCATTAAGATGAATTGCGTTTATTCTTTCTTTAAGCGCTACCGCAAGCGCTGTCTTACCCGATCCAGGCAAGCCCACAATTTGTATTATCATTTGGTGTCTTCCTCAATAGTCAAATGTTTCCACATATTTCCCCAATCAGAATCTGTTTTATGATTATTAAATTCTTGAGAAATTGCGCCAGCCTCTAAATAAATCCCGCCCCAAATGCCATATTCCTTACTTGATACTCCTACAGCAAAGCAGGTTCTGACTACTGGACAATTCATGCACAATGAATCAATTGCTAACCTTAAAGACTGATCCTCTTCATATTTTTCAAAAAATAAGTTAGTGTCATATTCTAAACAAGAAGCATCGTCTTTCCATTTAAGTTTGTGCATGTCCCATGATTAGTCTTTCTGGAATATCCCAACCATTCCTGTTTGGCTCAAAACGCCTTGACATGCGCCATTTGTTTTTAAAATAAACGCCGTATTTTGATGTTCGTGCTTTATCAGATTTATACATCTTGACAACAGTCCAACCATCCCAATAAAGATTTTTGTTTGCTTTAACTATTTCTTCCATTTGTTCTAAAGTGTTAATGTTAATCATTGTTTGACCCACCCTCTCGGACACTTTGCACTTTTTCTTTTTATTGTTGTTTTAGATTTATGTCTAACACAAACTATTGTAGTTTCTATTTTATCAACTATCTTGCTGTTTGTCAACACTGGCACAACCTCTTTATTTATTGTATATATATCGGAGATTAAATACATGTAGTTATAAATTAATGTTGACATACCGCCAGTAGCAACCTCAGTAGGGCCACAGGCATTTCCGCTATTTAAAACACTAACTAACTTATTATTACTATAAACTGGACCACCAGAGTCACCAGTACATACGCCAGCACTAAGCGTTTCTTTAAACATCAATACCTTTTCTTCTGCAGGTAAAATTGTAAATTCCCACGATACATTTTTATCTTTTGGTATTGTCTTTAATGCGTAAGGGGACCCTCCAGTACCTTTATAAACAGTTCTTCCATATCCGTAAAGATGAATTTCTGATTTATTTTTTTTAATTAAATCAACATCTTCTTTGTTAGCAATTTCTATAGAGTAGTTTGAGATTACGTCCTCTTTAAACACAACAAAGGCTAGGTCATCTATTACTGCAGAGTATTCATCCTTGTCTGGATTCCAGGAAAATTTATAAGTATCTACGGCTATTATTTTATCAACCTTGATATTCTTAGAGGCTTTTTGGCCAGGCATTGTAGCCCATACGTTTGACTTATCAATAAAGCCGTTAAGAAAACAATGCGCTGCCGAGACTGCAATCTTACTTGATATTAATGCACCAGAACAAAATGTATCTGTTGAGGTTGCACTATTGGTAAAACCTAGAACCTTTGTATCATTCTCTGCCGAAGTGCCACCATAGATTGCATGTGCTGGACTAATTGACATTGTCATAAACAGTATTGCTGCAATTGCTTTTTTCATTAGTATTGAAATACTCCAAACTCTACGTTGTTTAATTGTGCTTGTGTGACTAACCTTGACTTACCCTCGTTTGGCTTTGACAAGTAGACAAAGTAGTTAACATCTAAAATGTTGTCTAAGATCCAAGAGGGCGCTACTTTAATCATTTTAATTTTTTTACCTCTAGACTTCATACCCTTTTCGGAAACGTTAACAAACTCCATAACCATTTTATTTATATTTGCTGGACCAGCAGTGTAAATATAAACGTGTTCATCTTCGACAGGCATGCTTGATAGTGCAACACCAACGGCACGAAGAAAAACGTTGTAGTCTGAAAAACTACTGGTTCCCTGCACCCCAACGATCATCAAAAGCCTCTTCTCTTAGTCTATCAAGGATAAACATCATTTTATCTAATTGTACCCTATTCATAGTCATTGTGTCAACTGCTTTTGTGGTGTCTTTATCAACAACTCCATTCGCTAGTTCTGCGGTATAAAAGGTATTATCTTTAACCCAATAGGCCTTATTATCCATAATAATGACCTTTATGTTAACATTTTTGTCATGTTTTGCTGACTGAGTATTTTTTTGCCTTCCTTTCTTTCTACGAGGAGGCGTGTTGTTTCTAAATAGATAGTGATGCCTACTTTGCGTAGACTTGACCAGCGTTAAACGTTCTTGTAAAACATCATATTTACCTTGAATAAACACAAATAAACATGCGAAACCAAGGGCTGATAAAAATCCTATAATGTATTCCATAGTAGCACCAGGACAATTATACTACTCTCTTATAAGATTACGTTTAATTTCACTCAAAGTATATTTTTCTTCTTCACTTAACTTAGATAGGCATGATGGATGAAATGCTTTTTTAGTTAATCTAACCGTTGGGTTTTCTAGTGTAACGTTCATATCGATCAGGTCCAACTCCCAAAGCCTCATAACATGTGCATTAAATAGATTATTAACCTCTCTGTGCAAAATGGGGTTAACATCTTTTAGTTTTTCAGTAAAGTTATATAGCATTTCTCCTGTATCAGGGTCAACGCCTGCTACCTCTACAGCACCACTTAAAATTAAATCTTCTATTTCCATATTAATCTCTTATTCTCCAAGTCATTGATTGAGGACCACGCCTGCCCAGTACAAAGATATGATGTTTAAATTGATCTTCTAACTGTACATATAGTTCAGGAGCAATCTCTTTTAGTTTATTGGTTATACTATAATAGGTTTCCCCAGTTTCAATATCAATATCTGCTATCTCAATACCGCCCTGCAGAATTAAATGTTCTACCAGGGCATGTGTTTTAGCGTCCATTTATTGTATTTTCTTTTTTGATAGTTCTCTTTGCTTGGCAAGAGCAGCAAAATCTTTTATTTTGGTCTCCCCAAGATAACCCCATGCATAGCCGTCTTCAATCATGTGATCGTTAACTGACACAGTATCCCCATCTTTATATAGCCAACCTAAAATACGTCCATATTTTTCTGACGAATCTGGTTTTTCTGTTTTAATTACTACCATTGTAGCATCTTTAAGTTTAGATTTCAAGTACTCTTTTGACTCAAGACCTAAAGTTTTTTCAAACTTATCTTTGGTTCGTGATTCTGGAGTGTCAATACCAGCAAGGCGTACTCGTTGGGAGAAAGACACATTGAACCCAAGATCAATCTCCACGTCAATAGTATCTCCATCAACTACATTAGTAATTTTTTTTACTCTATATTCGTACATAATTATCTCCTATCATATCATAGGGCATTATATCAACTAATAAATGAACTCTGTCCGTATCACTATTATTATCTACCCAATGAAATCTATAATTATTTATTTCCCAACATTCGCCAGGCTGCATACTAATTCTTTCAGATCCTACTCCAAATATCACATCGCCAGTAGTAATAACTGGAACATGATTTCTTCGTGACATCATCAAGTAGTTTCCTGTATCTTCATGCATGGCTACATCTTCTCTTGCCTTAAGTTTAATTAATAAAACATTACCTCTAATACCCTTATGTATTCTTTCTAAATCTATAAGTATTGGTTCCACCAACTCAAGTAACTTTTTGTCTTCAGATATTTTATTTGTAAGAAATGTTTCTCCATGTTTCCAATGAATACTGCTAGTATAAATGTAATATGTATTGGTTTGTGTGTGTGGTGTGTTTGGTCTATTCTGTCTGCTTATATCCAACAACCATTCATCTGAAAAATTTTTTACATAATCCTGTAATTCTAAAATATCATATTCTGAATGTTTTTTAAAATTAAAATCTTCTTCTGATTTTTTCATCGATACTCCAAAGTCTCTTCAAAATCAAGGGAGTATCCGAATAAACGAAAATCTAATTCATAATATTTTCTTACAATATCAATTGCAATATCCGTATACGCCTCTTTATACATATCCTTAGTATAATTTCCAACCCAATGAAAACCTATTTCCCAATTAAGATCTTGTTCCAATTCTTTAATATTTTCAAACCTATATAATTTTGTAACCTGAATGTTGTTTTGTGAATCCGTAACATACCAGGCTTGTGGTAAATGCAGCAATGGACTAATAGTAGAAATTCTTTTTTCTAGTATATTGTTTAAATATTCCATAAAGGATATATTGGTCTGATTTGCTTTGTTATATTGGTGCAAAGAACTATACGTACGAGTATAAGGATTTCTTATTGTGGCAAATGAAAATACTTTACTATCTACATTGTTTGCCTGCGCTAAATAAAAATATGGATCATGATGTCTTGGATATGCCCTTGTCCAATTATCTAAATTATTATCTTGTAAAACTTTAGTTATAGATGATCCTGCAGTTTTAGGTATGTGAACATAGAGAACTTTTTCGTAATCCTTATCTAAGATTTTCATGATTAGTTTTTAATCCGAACTTTGTTCTTCTGTGAGCCTGTCTCGCTCATCAATAATCTCTAAAGCAAATTTCATCATGTTGTCATAACCAATTGCATTATCCATTGCTTTATTATAATGATGGGCACAGAACTGAAGGCTTGACTCAGACTTTCCAACTACTCGCACATAGGCCTGAGCAGCACAACGATCACAACGATCCCTTAAGTCAAGCAACCATATCTTTGGTTTTTCCCTGCTCTTTAACATACTAAACATATTATACCTTTCTATTATTATCTTTGGCGTCCCCAAATGCCTGTAAATTTTCTATCTTCAGATTTAAAGCCACCACTTACTGCATGGCACATTTTGTACATATCTGCTACAACAATATCTCCCTGCTTCCACTTATGAACAATCCTTATATCCATATTACTTGATATTTGCTCCTGAATCCATCTCATCATAACTTGATAGGTGTTTTTTTCTTCTTGTGTTGGAACTTTGTCATCAAATCGCCATAACTCTTGATACTCATTACCAGTTTCTTCTAAATGACTAATTCTAAGAACTAATTCATTACTTATCCAATGATGACCAACTAATGGATGTTCTGGAAAAAGACCCTGAGTAACTCCTACTGGATTTATAAGTGTACATTTTTTTGCAAATTCTTTAAAACTATCTGGCATATTATTAAAAAGATTTTGAGTGTCAACAAAATATGTTTTACCACTATTCTCATCTGCCTTAAATAAATGCATATTCCAAGACCCAAGAACAATTGGATTAGCATAATGAGGATGCTCAATATGCCAAGTCAGTATTAAATCATCATTACCCATTTTTTGTTTAAATTGATCACTTACTCTAGAATGATCTTCAAGATATCCTTTTGGACTAAACTCTTCTCTGTGAGACCCTAGACTACCTCCTAGAATATCGTGTAATTTAATATGATCTTCATGAGAAAGATTAGCATTTCTAAATACTAATACTCCATTATCTATAAACTTATTCTTATAAAAAGAAATATTGTCCGAAACATCATTAAGTGTTGTGAAATTAATTACTAATGCATCATTCATATTATTCCTTTCTGTTGTCAGTTTGATAGAACCCAGAGCCATTGAATGTAACTCCTATATCTGAGTATACACGAACTAAAGGTTTATTGCAAATCTCGCAGGTATACCCTGGATCTTCATCAGACATTGCTCTAACCTTTGTATATCGTACAGCACATGCCATGCAGTCATATTCATATGATGGCATTATTTCTTCTTTGTTTTAGCCTTTACCTGCCATACAGGAAGTTTTAATTCGTCTCCAGACCACTCATAGCCTAGAAGTTTGACAACAAACTTAATGATTTTAATACGCATTATTTAAACCTCCTCAATTTAGGGATAATGTTCCAAAGTCTTTCGTGCCAGTAATATGAAATAATTTCCCAGCCCAAGTATGTTAAATATGCTAGGCCAAGAGGTTTAAAATATTCATAGTCCCATTTACCAGTAATTGCATATACTGCTGCAGAAAATATTAATGTTGCAACAGTAACATGAAATATTACAAAACTAAACGACTTTACGGAACTTCTTTTTCTTGATTCCATTATTTCTCCTATATTTTTTTAAAGCAGTTTTTAGTCATGCTTAGGACCATTATACTACTATTTGGAAATATAAGGATAACCTAATACCTTTGAAAATTTTCCAATAAAGTTGTTTATGTTTTTATCTGTTGTTTTATTAACATATATTGATGCTGCAATAGCAGTTGCAATAGAAGTGCCAGTATGATCTACTGATCCAATTTTCTGTTCTCCTTGTGCAACAACATCTAAACCAGGACCTCTGTTGGTGGAAGGACTGATGATTGTATAGTCTTGTGGCAACTTAGTGTTTTTTGACCAAGCCAAGGCTCCTACTCCAGTAACACCGTTCACACAAGATGGGAATCCAACTTTGTCAGTTAGCCTATCGTTTCCTGTAGCAGCAAAAACTGGAATTGACTGACTGTTTAATTGAGATACTGCATTAATGATAACTGTATCATTTGTGCATCGTAACAGATTGCCAGGTGCATTAAAGGATTGACTAATTGATACAGCGTCAATGCTATACTTTGAGGCGTTCTTAGACACCCAGTCTACTGCCTTTGTAATAGATTCTGGATTGCTAACCCCAAAGAATCCTTTTGATGTTATGTGTGCAATTCTTACAAAGACAATTTTAATGTCTGGACTAGTGAGAAGTGCTGTTTGTGTCATGACACGCCCATGATCAAAGTGTCTAATACCAGATCCTCCGACTGGAGTTATTTGTAAATTTGCAGAACCTGCGCCTTCCATAAACCCAGCCCCGTTGGGACAAGATGTATCGGCACCAGACTGTGCAAAACATACTTCATAAATCACAGATGGAATCTGCTTAGAATTAATTGTTGTATCAATAATTGCAAGCACCTTTTGATCTGATGCTTGTGCCACTTGTACTGGCATCAATATAACTGATACTGATAGTAGTGCGATTATTATTTTTTTCATTGTGTTACCTTTCTGTTAGATGAATATTCTTAATACATGTTCGCATGGGTCGCCTCCTGCTTCCCATTCGGCCAATTCTTCCTCACTCATATACTGAATGCCCCCATCATGCGTATGGCAATAAGGTTCGCTAATCCAACCCCTGTCAATGCCGTTACGCAACCAGATACCAAACTCTTGTTCGTCTGGTGACGGCTCTTCTGCAATAGACTGATTCATATATTCAGTATATACCTAAATGCTTAGAATGTCAATAGGGCCCTTGCAGGACGTGGAGTGATTAATCGCAGCATTTACTGCAGTTGCCACTCTTTTTCTTGCATCTTTTTGTTTTTGAGTGGAATATAATGAGCCTAACGCTAAATCTGCGCCTGAGCCCATTGCTAAATAATCTTGTTCGTATTGTGTTAATGACATATCTGCTGCGTTATGCTCATATATTTTTCCACGAATACAAATAATCATACCAAAATCTGATGTTGTAGAAACGTCAACCCACCATTCTTCGTAAAATTTACGCAAGGCTTTTAAAAATTTACTATACATAAACTTATCAATACTGCCACGCCCTTCATATTCTGGCGGTAAAAATAAATGTCTTATTCTGTCCCCGTCCATTGATCCAGCATAGCCAAACAGAAATCCTTCTTTTTTCCATATTTTAGGAGTCAAAGAAGTGCTAATATTATTATCATCGCCTACACCACGATCACCAGCCATCCAAAGTTTACTATTTAAAGTATCACGCACCACAACAATGCAAGTCATATCGATTCCTATTTCTCCCCTTCAAATAGTGTAGCAAATCTAATGGTTTAAGTCAAGGACTACTTTGTAACAGTATAACCTTTTGATGTTAAAAAATCTATAGCCTCTTGTACTTTTGAACCTACCTTAGCAGGTTTTGAATTTGTTTTTTCTGATTTTGAATTGGAGACTGATGAGCCACCAAACTTAGGTCTGCCAAACCCTACAATTGAAATAAAAATATTTTTCTTATTTTTCTTATAGGCACGAAGTTGTTTACAAACCTCTCCGCCATTTCTTTGGCTTCCTTTTTTATTTGAAGAAGTATTTCCTTCAATACACCATACCGTTCCATCACCGTTATCTTCAATAACAATACCAACATGAGATATTCTATCTACCCCGTCAGATGGAAAATCAAAGTAGGCAACATCTCCCGCATCTGGATCTGCCATGTCTCCATCAATCCAGGCGCCTGCCTTCTTAAATGCTGCTGCACCTGCAGGTGTGTATACCGTATTAGGAACTTTTACTCCTGCCTCATTTGCACACCACATAACAAATGATCCGCACCATGGTTGAAAGTTAGCCTTGGCAAACTTACCATACTTAGTTTCATTATCTTTTGGACCTTCAATAGTTCCAACTTCGCCCTTGGCTACTTCAATAAATTTTTCTGCTGTACCTTGCTCTGCCACAACTACCTCTTATCCCAGTCTGTATCTACTGGCTGCTCTTCTGGCATTGCACCGTCTGGCTTTTTAGCAAGTCTTGCTCTAACTTCGTCAAGTTCTGCATCCAACTTGTCCTCTGCCATTCTAATTTCTGAATCTACTTTTTTATTATCCATCTGTGCTTGCATAATATCTTTGGCACCAGAATTACCAATAAGAAGTCCCGCTAGTGTTCCTGTAATAAATGTTGCTACGCTTCCCAACACATTAAAAAACAT
>Ga0194122_10001160_pt1 | contig 33285 bp, 30 predicted proteins | sample TA2MahCa10mmetaG_FD_155487 | JGI IMG/M metagenome (GOLD analysis project Ga0194122, IMG submission 155487) | Freshwater microbial communities from Lake Tanganyika, Tanzania - TA2015021 Mahale Deep Cast 10m | ecosystem: Environmental > Aquatic > Freshwater > Lake | place: Tanzania: Lake... | reverse complement strand
AAGACCAACCAGAATCGTCGCCGCCGACACCCGCTGCAACGCCGCAATTGTCGCAAGACCAACCAGAATCGTCGCCGCCGACACCCGCTGCAACGCCGCAATTGTCGCAAGACCAACCAGAATCGTCGCCGCCGTCGCCGGCTGACCAAATGCCGGCGGCAATGAAAGCGTGGCTCCAAGATGGAGCATCAAGCGACAAATACAAAAAGGCCGTAAAAGCGGGCATGAGTCCAGCCACGCCGGCAAACGGTACGATAAATCGTAAAGCAAGAGCGACGCTTGCGAGGCAAATCAGGAACGCTATGGACAGCGATCCGAACGGTTGGAAACAGTTCATGGCGGACGCACCGCAAGCGGAGCCGGAAAGCGAAGCGCCGCTAGCACCGCCAGACGCCGAGACAACACAAGCGTTCGACGATGCAATAACGGCAATTTTTGGCGACGGATCGTCATCAACTGACACAATAGACATACCGCCGACGATCGAGACTCCGCCAAATGTCGCACCGCAGCCGCAAGCGACAGAGCCGCCGGAAACACCGACAACGCCGCTACAAACGACGTCAAGCAGCCAAACAGGCACATTAGATGAAGATATACTAAGACAGGCGCAAGGCATGCTCGGCGTGATGGACGGCAGCGACACCGCAGCCGAGCCAGAACGACAGGCAGAACAACAGGAACAACAGCCAGAACAACCGGCACAAAATTACATAACCGATCGAGATGCTTTCGTGAATCGGTTCGCTGAACTGGCACGCATTGCCTACGCATCGACGGACAAAGATGACCCGAGGCGGAGGGTGCAACAAGCGGATGCGTTCGATCAAATGCAGCGCATGCGCGATCAGGTCGTTGGTGTCGGCCTGCAGGACTGGGCCGATATCGCCGATGATGAAGTGTTCAACACGTACAGTGAAGACAGCGAAACGCCATCACGATCATACGCAAGTGGATTGAGCCGATCCGTTACAGAATTGACGGGGCATATCGACAAGGGCGAGCCGGTTGGTGTGTCGCTGTACCGGCCGTTGACAATGAGCATACGGAAAAAGCTATCAAATTACGCAAACGATGGCGGCAAGGTGTTTGTGGATTCTGGGGCATTCACGAAGTTTAAGAAGAAGCTGAAGCAAGGCGACAAAGCAACACCTGTGAATTGGGGGGACGTGCTGTACGGGTATCGCGAATTGCTGAACATGGTGCAGCCCGACAATCGCGAAAACGTCACAATAGTGTTGCCCGACGTAGTCGGAAGTGACGAGCAAACAGTAGAACTGTTGCACGATTTGCGAGAGCCACTTGAGAACGTCACGGCGCTCGGGTCAAACGTGATGGTAAACGTGCAGAAGAGCAGAACGAGTCCGAGAAGCATTTCGCATACATGGGCCGATTTGACCGATGCACTCGATACGCAGGTGGCCGAGCGAGCAATCATCGGAATACCGTACGGCGCAGAAGCATGGTCACAAGATGACGTGCTGGAGTTTATGCGATACAGAGAGCGGCCGACGCAAGTGGCCGCCGATGGCAGTCTGCGAGCGTTTCATTTGCTTGGTGGAGGACAAACAAAACTGGCGGCACTGTTCAACGCGGCTGAAACGCTCGGCTTGTCAACAGAAGACATAACGTCCGATGCGCTATCAGAAGCCATCAGTCGGCGACGACGTGGCGCACCGCCGCGAAGCGGCGACACGAGCGAACAGGACGACGCAGCACTGCCAGAACCACAGCGCCCCGAATATGAGCGAGTAGCGGCGGAGCTTGAAACGGTAATAAGCGACGAAGGTCAAAGAGAAGCAGCATTGGCGCTGATGACGAGTCGTGCAAAACGATGGGTACGCGAGGGCGATGAGGAGGGCAAGCAGAGAACGGTTGAACAGTGGTTTGAAAAGATGACGGTGCGACTCAGCAACGAGGCGGACATCGGCGAAGATGCCTTGCGGCAGCCTGGACAGCCGGCACAACGGTCGAAGGTGTATGACTTGCCGCCAGAAGACAGATTGCTGCTGCGAGCCAGAATGACGGATCTGGCGATGGAAAACGGCGCGGCAATGCCAATATCAGAGTGGCGGAGCCTTGCGCCTGGTCTGACGAAAGAGCAGTTTGACGCACTGTTTGGCAAGCTTGTGCAGCAACGCAAAATCGAAGGACACTACGACGATTGGCGAAATCCGCCAGACAGCGAGAAAGCCAGATATTACTATGACCCGCAAAGAGAAAGATACCTCACAGCGGCGGCATTGAAACGCGAAAATGGCAAAGTGACGATACCGCCGCCAGGGGCGATGTTTACGTCGCAGGATCGCGTGCAGTACATCGAAAATGGCGACGAGCTATTCGATGGCCCAAGCCAGCAGACGGTGGACACCAACGCGGCAGGACAACGACCGGGCAGACGCCCGCGAGTACCCGAGCTGCAACAAATGGCAAAGCAGCTCGCGGCCGGTAAAGTGTCGAAAACCGAGTTTGCCGCCGCCGTCGATATGCGGCTGCCTGTGCGAACATTTGCGGCAGCGCCGACGCCGACGACCGAACAGCAGGTAGAAACACTGCGGAAGACCATCAAAGAAAAATGGAAGCAACACACGCTACCAGGGCCGCAACAGCTCCGAGACAACCAGCAGGTGTGGCTGCGGCTTGATATTCCGTCGTACGAACAAAAAAACGTATGGGTGAATGCCATACACTACCACGGCACCGATTACAAGGAGTACACAAGTTATACGCCGATAGCCTACGCAGCAAATGCCAGTTTTCAGCAAACTGAAAAGGCGCAAAAAGGCGCACTGGAAATTGCTCAGGGTGGGCCGAAGGGACCATTCGCAACAATTTCCGCCAAATGGCGGACGATGGCGACCGACGTAGCGCACGCCAAAATGCAAGGCATCATCAACGGCACGGATCCCGAAGCCAAACTGTGGACGCAAGTGGGGTACGATCCAGAGCGACACGGGTATTTTTACAATCGCGCAAATCATCGCCAAGTGGTCGAAAGCGCGACTGAGGTGTTGCAAATCGGGCCATTGGTATTGGCCAAAAATGCGGTGATGACAACCGCAGATATGCCGAGTATTCTGTTTCAACAGAATCGCGGCGCCGTGGAGTTCTTGGCCAACGGCAAAGCCATTATCCATGTTTTCAAAACAGGCGACATATCAACGATCGTTCACGAATTGGCGCACATTTTCCGACGCGACATGAGTGCGTTTGATAACAGCGTAGCAGCAGAAGCCTTGGGTGTATCGAAGAAAACCGCGTGGACACGTGACGAGGAAGAGTTGTTTGCCTCGTCGTTTGAGCGGTATCTATACGACGGCGAAACGCCAATCGAAGCCCTGCGACTTGTGTTCGCGAAGCTGAAGGCGTGGATGCGAGTTATTTATCAAGCAATTACCGGGACACCACTGGAAAACGAAATATCCGAGGAGGTAAAGGCGGTATTTGACAGCCTGCTCGGTGGCCAATCTGCGGCGTGGTCCCCAGCGGTGGAGAAAGGCCGAGAGGAACGAACGCGGACGGCGGCACGCAAGCGAAGGTCCGAACCACAGGACCAGCCTAAACCCGAGGCAGAGCCCGAGGCAGAACAAGAGCCTGAAGCAGCTCCAGAGGCAGAGCCGGATCCACTGGAAGGCGTGGCTACGGTGCTGACGCGCGGCGAGTCGCAACCACGGTATTTTGTGTATGACGACGGGACAACAGGCGAGGAGGGCGGTCCACGGCAACAAAACACACTGTTTGCCGATCGCGATGTCACACCAGCACTCAGGCCAGTTAGCCGACCAGACCAAGTAACGGAAAACGCTGACGGCACCATAACGACAACACTACTGCCGCAACAAAGGGTAGTGGTGCAGCCAGTGAAGAACAATCCCACGCAGGTGCTGATCGTTATTCAGCAAAAAGAGCGGACGGTCACCCAGCGAGTAGCGCCCGAGCTGCCAGAAAATCCTCCAGACTCGGGATTGACCGACGAGGAATGGGCTGAAACAGTGCCGTCAATGATCGAGAACGGACTGATTGATCGACCAGAAGCACCAGCCCCCGAAACGAGCGAGCGATGGGTGCCAATGGGACAAATTGTCGCAAACACGACACCGCCAGATGACGCGGGAGCATGGATCGTGGAACGGCGGAACCCCGCCGACTTGAACGCAATCACGCCGCTGCCCGGCAAGATCACAGGAACTGAAAAGAACCAAACAGCGGCAGAGCCAGAACAGCCAGAACAGCCAGCAGAAGCAGAAGCAGAACAGCCTGCAATAGACGTTAGCGACGACGACACGACGCCAACTACCGATGACGAGTCGTCACCACGGCGAACGGTCAAAACAGCGGTATTACGACACATCAGGCGGCAAATCGAAAAAAGCTATACAGGATTCGTAACGCGGGAAGCAGTGCGCAGTGAAGCACAAAAACTGTGGAACGCCGTAAAAGCCAAAAACGCAGAAACAGATTCGTTTTTTTTGGACAATGCGGAATGGTTTGAATCGAACACATTGCGGAACATGGTGCCGGCATTGTTGAACGCCCTGTTGCCGGCAAGCGATGCGCAGACGGCACCAAAACTGCGACAAATAATCCGCGACGGCGGTGGCCTCGTATCCAACGAAGACACAGACCAGCAGGGATGGCGGGAAAGCGGCATGCTGAGTGTAATGAACAACAGGGGAAGAACGATCGATGACTGGGCATCGGAACTGGTTACCCGTGGACTACTGCGGGTGCCGGAAAACAGAAACCCTGCAGACTATTTGATGGAGCAGTTGATAGCGGACGCGGAGGTGGCAAACGCCAACTACACGGACGAGGAAATGGCGGCAGCGGAAACAAACCACTACAGGAGATTAGCAGATGCGGCCAAAGAAACGGGAATCTCGCAGGAAGATATTGACCGAGCTAGCGCTATCGGCAGCCAGGTTGGCGAAACTGCAGCACAAACAGGGCAGGACATCAACAGCAGGGGGTTCGGCGAAGAAGTAGAAGACGCGCTGATAGCAGACGGTGTTCTGGGAGACATGGAAGCTGACGCGACAGCAACGGGAGAACCAGACACGTCGTTCGATTTTGGCGCCAACGCGAGCGAATCATTGGTGCCAGAAACGGAGCCGCCGGTAAACGATTGGGCAGATGTGCCCGCGTATTTTCGATGGGCATTTTTGCAGGGACGTGCATACAACATCCGCGAAGCAAGAAACGAAATAGCTCCCAAGCTAGGCGTCGAAATCACGACAAGCGGCGCGAGCGGACAAGAGGCATTGGCAAACACCCGAAAGCTTGAGGAGCATATTGAGGTGGGGGTGGTGCTCGCAGCCCGCAGCATCATCGAAAAAGCCAAGGTAGACGGATTATCGCCACTTCAGACGTTTGACGCATTGTTGAAGCTGTATGATCAGCAGCCACGACTGGGCACGCGATCCAGCGGACAGGTAGAGCTGCAACAGTACAGCACTCCAATTCCGTTGGCGTATCTCGTGTCGCGTCTCGGGCAAGTAATGCCGGAGGATGTGGTCTACGAGCCCACGGCCGGAAACGGCATGCTGCTGATTGAGGCGACGCCAGAAAACACCTATGCGAATGAACTGGACCCAGCACGAGCGGCCGCACTGCGCACACAGGGGTTCAACGTCACCGAGGACAACGCCATTACGCACGACGTGCCTCAAGTGGATGGCGAAAATCCTGACGTGATGCTGCTCAATCCACCGTTTGGAACGGTGCAAAAGAACGGCCAAACAGCCGCGTTTGTGGTAGGCGACCTCGTAACCACGCAGCGCGACCATGCAATTGCGGCAAAAGCTTTGGCTGGTTTACCAGAGGGCGGAAGCGCGGTGTTGGTGTTGGGTGCCAAAGGAACGCCCACTGACGACGAACTTACCAGAAAATTGGCATACACACGAGGACAAAATGGCCGGTTTTACAAATGGCTGTTTAATACGTTCGACATTACGCATATGTTCACTGTGGCTGGCGATTTGTATAACAGGCAAGGGACCAAATTTCCGGTTGATGTCATTGTTGTAAGGCCGTTGGGTACGGTGGCGGTCGGCGATCGCGTCCCACCATTAACCATAAAAGCGCCATTCATTTACAATACTTGGGAGAACCTGAAAAATGACTACTTCGTGGATCCTGCCAAACTGCCCACCGATCGCATTCAGGCCGCGAGGGGTGATGGGGACGGTGGACGGGGCGGAGGTGCCGATACGGCCGGAGACGACAGTTCTGGAATGGCACGAGTACCTCGACCTGCTAGCACTGAAGATCAGAGCACTGGAGGAAATGGAGGATCCGAGGGTGGCCGTCCGCTTACTGAAACGCTTCTTGCTACGGCAAGGGGGGTGGGGAGGCGGAAACGCAGAACAACCGGTAGCGGACCAAATTCGAAATCCAGCGTTCCTGGCAGCTCTGGACTCACGGGGGCTGGGACCGATGACGTTCCCGCAACAGATTCAGGACGGGGATCTGCTGACGGGGGAGGAAGCGGAGGAAGCAATCCTGGGGGAACTGGAGTCGTGCCTGCAGGAACTGGGGGAGGCACCAACAATGTAAGCGCCGGCGACGCCGGCACGAATACGACAATCATGTCGTTTGTCAACGACATGATTGAAATTCTGGGTCCGCCGGGGTCAACGACACTTGGCATGAACTTGCCACTCACGACGGAGCAGTCGAAAAAACTGCGCGACATGGCGCTGGGTTTATTGAAGACGATCGTAGACACAGGTGTGAGGGGATATCGCGCTGTCATTGCAAAGCTCAAGACACTAATGACAAGCGACGTTATCCTACGACTGGGTGCAGAACTGGAGAAAGCATGGAAAGTGCTGTCGGTGATGCAAAAGGCGACATACGAAAAGCTGCCGACAGCATCCGCCGGCATGACGGTTACGGAATCTGTGCTTGCGGACTTGGCCATCGTTGACGCTCAAAAGCAGAGTGGCACAGAATTTCAAACGCCGTACATGCCAGCAGTGGATTCCCCGCATGAAACGGTAGGCGTGCTTGTGCCGGTAAACATGCAAGCGGCATTGATTGCAGCGACAGATGCGCTAATCGAAAAAGTAGGGCCGCTGAGTGCGTTTGTTCGCAACGAACTCCAATACGAAGAAAACGATCCAGATTTTGCGGCGTTGTCAAAGGAGCAGGTGCAAGCATTTGCGTTTGCCATAGCAGCGCACAAACGAAACAGCGGGATGATCATCGGCGATCAAACGGGGGTCGGAAAGGGGCGTGTGGCCGCTGCAATGCAAAAATGGGCACGGCTGAACAACATGGTGCCGTTGTTTGTCACGGCGAAAGCAGCGTTGTTTTTCGACATGTACCGAGATATGGCCGACATTGGCGAAGACAAGCCAGATGATTTCTACGTTGCGTTGATTACCAACGACATGAGCGGTAAAGAAAAGCAAATAAAAATTGAGCTGAAAGGTGCCCCCGATCGCATATTGAGAGGCAAGTCGTCGGAAGCTGAAAAAGAATTGCGACACATAATCGGGCAATTGAAAGATGGCAAAAGCATAGCGAAAGGACAGGTCAAGCTGCTCGACGGCAAGCCACTGGACGCGATTTGGACCACATATTCGCAAACAGTAACGCACAAAGGAAAGGAAACGGAGCGTCGCGATCTGCTTCGTGAGTTGGCTCCGTACGCGTTCATTATTATGGACGAATCACATACAGCCGGTGGACAAGCGGAGACAGGCTGGAGGAAGAAAAACCCAGATGGTACATACGCGGCGCCGAACCAAGCCGCATTTGCACGCGAATTGTTGCGGTCAAGCAAGGGGCGAGTTTGGCTGTCTGCCACGTGGGCAAAAAACCCTGTGGTGATGTCATTGTATGCCCAAACGTCCATGAGATTTGCGGTAGGCGGAAACGCCAACAAATTGCCGACACTGCTGGACAAATACGGTCGGCCAATGGCGCAGGTGATGGCGGAAATGTTGGCACGCGCTGGTGAGATGATGCGTCGCGAAAAATCATACCAAGGCATAGAGTTCACGGTCGCCGAGGTGAAAGTAGACTTGGACAAGCAGGACGAGCTTACGGGTATCTACAGAGATTTGCGAGACTTCGACGAACCGCTACAAAAGCTGATATACGCTATTTCGAATGATCTGCTGGGAGAGGGCGGCGCTTCACTAAAAGAGGATGGCAGGTTTTCTGGACAGGTCGCGAGCATACAGTTTTCGTCGATGTTTTGGCGAGCCGTAGACAACATGCTGTTTGCATTGAAAGTAGACACGGCGGCCGATCAAATCATCGAATCGGTACGGCAAGGATTTAAGCCCGTTATCACATTCGCAGCCACGATGGGCAAAATGCTGGAGGAGTATGTAGCACAGAATGAACTGGAAATAGACGCGCCGATCGACATAGCGTTCAACGATATTATGCGGCGGCAGGTTGAGCGGCAGCGATGGGTGACACTGTCAATGCCACAAGAGCCCCCGCTGCCTAACAGATCGGTGAGGGTGTATTTGACTGACGAAATGATGTCGATTCCAGTGACGTTGAAGGGGCCAATTCCGGGCCAAGAGCACATGATTGGGGAATATACCGTCATTCCACTAGACGAATATCGCAAAATCATGCGTGCCGTGGACGCAATAAAAATTGACGCCCCAGCCTCGCCGATCGACTGGATACACTTCCGATTGAGGGAGGCAGGCATTACTACGGCGGAAATAACGGGGCGAGACCTGTATGTTGAGTACAGTCGCACTGGACCGTCGATGTTGCGAAAGAGAGCGAACGTAAACAACGTCACGATCAACAACGCATTCAACAGCGGCGACACAGATGCAATTTTGCAAAATTCGTCGGCGGCGGCAGGAATATCGCAGCACGCATCGCGAAAGTTCAAAGATCGCCGTCGCCGAAAAATGTTTGTTTTGCAAATGTTACGCAACATCGACGATCAGATGCAAATGCTCGGGCGAATCAATCGTACTGGGCAAATAGAACTGTTGGAAGATGGAACAACGGCACTGCCGATGTATCAGTGGGTGCGATCAAACTCGCCTACCGAAAAAAGACTGGCGTCGATGTTTGCGGCGCGAATGGCAACACTAAATGCCAATGTGACAGCAAAGGCTGCTGGCGCAGTCGATACTGGAGCGGTCGAAGTGTTGAATGCGGTTGGTGGGCGGGTGATGAAACGGGTATTCTTGAATAATCCAGAGCTGAGAAACAACGCGTATATTTATGCAGACCCTGACGTTATCTCAGAAACACCGCAAAACGAAAGCGAATACGAAGACTATGCGCTAGCCATTACCGGACAAATGAACTATTTGCCGTGGCGCGATCAAGCCTTGTTTTGGGAGCTGGTAGAGAGGAACACAAAGACGGAAATCGAGCTGCTGGAAGCCACGGGGCAAAATCCGTTGTCCGCAAGATTCGTTCCGCTGGACGCCACGGTACTGCCGCAGTATCCATCAGTGCCGCTGTTTACGTTCGATCCTGATTCGTTGCCGGACGAGTACACAGCCGAGCAAAGACAGGCGGCAAAAGACAGTCCGTTTGCCGGCCCGGCGGTGTATCAAATCATGGACGTCAACAATCTAGACAAACCGCTGACGCCAGAGCAAATACGCACGCAGCTTCAGGAATCGCTTGGGGAGTATTCAGGACCGCTCGACGCACCGCCACCAGCGGCGCTGCAAACACTATGGCTAAACGGCGTGATTGCCGAATATGGTCCGCTCGTAAAAGCGGCACGGGCGAAGGCTCTCGCGGCATCGCAAGACGCAACATTACCACCGCTACAACGTGGCGCTGCCGGCTCGCATTACGAACGCTTGCGCGACCAATGGGCGTTGTGCCAACGTGTCATGGAGCGGTTCAGCCCAGGGACGCCGGTAGAGTTGACGATGATAGAAGCTACGCGGGCAAGCGATGATACAACATCTGACACGCCTGATGCGCCGCGTTCGCGGCCTGCTCCAATACGAGGTGTGGTGGTATCGATCAAACGCGATGCCATGAGTGAAGGCCAAAGTCCAGCACGGCCGACTGCATGGACCGTGACGGTGGCCGTGGCGGCACAGATGAAGTTATTCAGAACAACAATCGCAAGCCTCGATCCCGAGTCGCCGGAGGTGGATGCGCGCTACGTGATGAACACGTTGACGCTGGAAAACACGCCATCCGAAGCAGAGAGACTGTTCGGGGAAATAATGGCTGAAATGCAAAACCTAAACGCCACAGACCGCGAGCAGCGGTGGTTGGCAACAGGTAATATTCCAGCAGCAGCAGACAAGATAAGTGTTGGCGAAATCGTGTATCACACAAACAGCGACGGAACAGCGCAGTATTCAATACTGCTGCCACGAGATTTTTCGCTCGCAAACACAAAAAAATTGCCAGAGCTGAATTCGGCGTCGCAAATAGTTGAGTTTTTTGCGATCGGCGGGGCCGTGCTCCAGCACGACAGCATACAAATTACACGTAAACTCAGAAAGACGAACGCTGGCATTGTCGCGTCGCTGGAAGTGCAGTTCGATCCACGAGGAAAGCAAAAAACGGAAGTCAGCAAGATTCTGGGGGTGACCTATGAGCGTCGCGGATCAAACGGCATTCTGAGAACAGAGAGCTGGCTGAAGGTCAACAACCAATGGCGCATTATACTGCCGCCGATACCGGTTAGAGAGCAACCGGCGAACAGTTTGACGTATACGACATTTGACGCGAGCAACAGTGATTTAGCAGTCATACGCGACTTTTTTGCCCGCCTGCTGCCGGAAATGAAAGCACCAAAACACTTCACGCCAGAACCAATACGTACGGATTCCAGAACACGTCAAAATCCGTATGCTAATGATATGTCGCTGGCTCGCCTTGTGGTGCGAAACCCAGACGTAGATGACGCTGCAGACCAAGCACAGCAGTTACTCGAAAATCAACGTGAACGGCAGCAACGACTGCGACAGGAACAGCTCGACTTGGCAGACGAGCGATTTGAAATTGCCAAAGCCATTTTGAAGCTGTTGCGAACCTCGTTGGGCGCAAATTTGGGGAACCTGTTGACGCCAGAAATGGCAAGGTTGCTAGCACAATTGGCACGCAACGCAATGCTAACGGGCGTGAACACGTTTCAGCGATTTGTGTTCGAAATGCGCAGAGCCCTCGACGAGCAGGGAGCGCGGTCGGAGGAACTGAGTGACGAAAAAGTGATAGCCGCTATGAAAACGGGGGCTGTGCTAGTTTGGAATCAGGTACGCCAAAAAAAGACAAACCTCGACCAAGCCACGGAAGCTGCGTTTGATGAAGCCACAAAACGCTACGACGACGCCAAAATCTCAAATGCGATCGACGACGGATACAACAGTGGCTACAAACCACCATCTGGTTCCGCTGGTGGGCCGATCGGCGACGAGCTTTCGACGAAAAACGCATTTACAGATGCATTGCGAAGCGCCAGAGGGCTGCCGGCCCGAGTCGTGCCAGATACGCAACATCGAGCGAGCAGCCTCGAACAAGCGCGAGAGTTGTCACAAACCGAATACGGTCGGCAAATGACCAATGATTTGATTGCCGAGCTGGTAGAGCGACCGCGAGCGATCTCGCCGCTGGAAAACGATTTGCTGCTGCAACGATTGGCGATCGTGGATAACGCCGCAACGGCAGGACTGGAAACGCAAGTTGACGGTCAGGAAGTGGGGGACGACACTCGCGCTTCGACTGGGCGAACGATGGCGGCGACAGCGTTTGCAGAATACGAGCGACTGTTAGAGGCTCTGGCAGTGGCCGGAACGGCTTTGGGACGGGGATTGCAGGCTCGTCAGGCATGGATTACGCGAGATGGCCGATACGCACTAAATCGCATGATGCTAGAGTGGCGAGCGACGCATCCCGGTAAAGAAATGGATAACGACCAGCTCGCAAAACTCGAACAACAGGTGAAAGACTTGGAGGCAGAGGTTAAGAGATTGCAGGAGCTGCTTGAAAAGCGAGATGCCGAGTTTGAGACAGATGACGACGCGTTGAAGGAATCACACGACGACGCGCATGACGACGTGTATGGCGGCCAAGGTTCACAGCCGGAACCGGTTACTAATGTGCCGACATCGCCGCCAGTGGTTGACGGGCCGACATTGCCTCCACCGCCAACTGGCCCGACAGGAGGCAGGGTCGGGCAAGAAATAAAAGACGGATGGGGGCGACTAAGAGCGTTGCTGTCAGCAAATCGGCTTGGATCAGACCTTGTGCCGGGAGCGCAGTTGCTTGGAGAACTGACGAGCATTGCATTGAATCTGTTTCGCGCCGGTGTGCTCGATGCAATTGAGTCAGCGCAAACATTTGTTGCGTACGCAAAACGCGAACTGGCGGATTTGTGGAACGACAGCATGCAGCCGACTGTCGAACGGGCATACAGTGACGCAGAAGCCGCGTATCGGCAGGAACAGGCGACAACAGGCGAAGAGGACGCTGAGGACGCTGAGGACGCTGAGGACGCTGAGGACGCTGAGGACGCTGAGGACGATGAATTTGACGGCGACATTCCGCTGGACGACTCCGACCTGCCTCCTCTGATTTTGAGATATTTGGATCGGATAAATATGCTCGACGACGACAGTATCGGGCGAGTTGCCAGAGAGCTGCATCGCGAAGCGATCAGAATGCACGATCTGACGACCTCGGAACTCGACAGACGCCGCGCAGTCCGCTACGTCCATGAATGGTTGTCGCGCCGGGTGCCAAGCATTACGAGGGCAGAAACAGCGCGGGCAATGTCTGGTCTCGGCGTGTATCGGCTGCTGTCGATGGAAGACGTGGAGGTAGTTCGCCGCGATCAGAAAACAGCGTTGCGACTGCTTGAGCAGCTAATGCTGTGGACGCGAGGAGAAGCGCCACCAATTACAGGCTTGCAGTCGGCGGAACTGTCAGCCGAGCACCGAGCACTGCAGCGAGCGGTAAACGACGCAAAGAAGAACGCCAATATTGGCAGCGGTGGGGTTTTGTTCCTCAAGTCGGCGCTGGACGCCGCTATGAGGCAGTTGCGAAACCGCATCGAGGACTTGGAAACCGCAATAGATACGGCCACGCCAATTCTCCAGGGCACACGGGCACTTGTAGATGACGGATCGGTGCAATTTGCCGAATGGAGAGGTCTGAAACGGCGACGCGATGATCTGCAAGCTGAGTACACTCAGTTGTTTGGTAAGCGAGAACTGACTGATCAGCAACGAATTGCACGCACGGAAAAAGCGATCGATGCTGCGATCGCGCAGCTTACGGCAGAACTGAACGCGGGGCAGTTGTATCGCGACAACGTCGCGCCGCCTGTGACGTCGCCGGCGATCGTGGCAAAGAAGTCACAATTGAAAGCATTGCAGGCCACGCGGGATGAGCTGCGAATCACATCAGGGGAGGCAGAGAAAAGAGCGGACGCATTGTATTACCGCTTGCTGCTCGAACGAGAAGCCGAAATGGACCGTCGCATTCGCGACAAAGACTTTGCCCCAAAACCACAGAAAGCGAAACGCCTGACGTTTACGCCCGAGATGCAGGAAGTGCAAACGCGGATCAAACGAAAAAAGGAGACATTAGACAGGCTGCGGAGGAAGTGGCGACGCGAAAGTCAACACGTGATTTACAAATATGGAGTCAGCGCAGCATACACCACGGCGGCCGTAGTGCGACGAGTGCTGACAGCATGGGATCAGTCGTTGATTGGGCGACAGGGCGGCTTGCTCGCCGTCACCTCGCCAAAAGGGTACGTACAGGCGATCAAAAACGCTTTTGGTGATTTTGCGAAGGGAGAGTTTTTCACGTCAGAAAACAAACTCGATGAGATCAATCGCGAGTTTGAGGCCGATGAACAGTGGGTACGACTTGAGAAAATTGGAAAACTGGCAGTCACGCATGGATCTGACTCGGAAGGGAACCGCGAAGAGGAATACGCTTACCTGCCAGACTGGCTGGCGATGGTGCCAGGCTTGGCAGCGAGCGAGCGATCGGGTCTCGCGTTTATCAACACGATACGACGGGTGGCGTTTCGTCATTTGGTTGAAAAGTTGGCTCGCCGGCTGGAACAAGACTCAGCGGCACTATCAACGGCAGATTTGCGATTGATAGCAAACTTCGTCAACGTGTGTTCTGGACGTGCCAATCTCGGGCAACTTGAGCAGGCTGCCAGAAGCCTGGCGCTAGTGTTTTTCTCGCCGCGATGGTGGGCGAGCCGTGTTCAGTGGGTGACAGGGCACCCCGTGTGGGCAAACAATAGCTGGACAACTGGTAACCCTGAAAAAGTGTCACCAGAAGCAAGGCGGGTGGTGCTTGAGGAATGGGCAAAACAGGCTGCTGCGCAAGCTGCGGTCATGGGATTGGTCAGTCTCGGACTGCTTGTCGCCCAGGGAGCCCCCGGCGACGATGAAGAATGGGACGCGTACTACGACCCACGACATTACGATTTTGGCAAGGTGCGAATTGGGCGATCATTGCTTGACATGACGTTTGGAATTGGGCAACACCTCTCGCTGATGACTCGATTGGTGTTCGGTGAAGACCAGCGACGATGGAAAGTCACGGACACCAACAAACGCGAGACGATCGTGAATTACGGGCGAGGAAAACTGTCGCCGGTCGGCTCGGTGTTCGGCGATGTGTTTTTATCACGCGACCAAACGTCACTGGGTGGTGATCCCCTGGGCTCGTCAGCGTGGTGGATAGGTAAAGTGACCCCGCTGATTGCGCAGGACATAACAAACTCCCTCGAAAAAGAGGGACCGGCAATGGGCGCAGCGCTGGGCGTGTTGACGTTTTTTGGAATTGGTGCTCAAGCGCGGGAGCAAAGAATCACAGAGCGTGTTGACTTGGAAAACGAGCTGCGGGCCGGTCGCAAGCAGGGACAATCAACGGAATCGCTGAACCGCATAGCCGAGGAGCATTTGCGGCTCGCGGCGATAGAACGGGCGAATGAACAACTTCGCACGGCGGATCCAGACGACGTAGACCGACTTGAACGCATAGCTGCGAACAACTCAGACGAAATGCCACTTGCGGTGAACGAGGAGCGAGGCCGCATCATCATGGCCGCGATTGAACGGTTGTCGAGTGAAGATGTCACAGGCCAAAAACAGGACACCAGAGACAAGGCAATCACGACCGCGAGGGCACTCGTGCGAAACGTGGCCCCAACGTACGACGAGGCGTCACTGGCATATCGCGAGGCGTACAAGCGACAATACGGCACGATCACCGAACCGGTCGGCGGACAGTGGCGGCTGAAGAAAAACGTCCTGCAAGCACTGCAAAGGCTGCGACGCCTGTACCCTGTAGAAGAGGCCGTAAGCGGCAACGATGACCCGTAGCCTCCGATCAGGTAACCAATTTGGTTACCTTTTAGTTACCTGCGGTCGTTGCAAATCGAACGTGGCAATTGCGCGGCACGCGGACGACGCACGCCATTTGGCACGAATCCGCCATTTGTCGCAGTGTACGAACGTGCATATGCAGTCGCGGTTAAAGACATTTTGCAGCACAGTTTTTGAATTCTGCTGCAGTTTGTTCTTGACACCACAAAAATGGCCGCAAGAATATCGACCACGACGCAACAGCACAGAGGGAGCAAAACGTGGGCAAACGCAATTTGGTGTTAGATCAGGCGTGGGAAACGAGAGCAATCGAGTGGGTTGCAAAAGAAATCAAACGGCATGGGTTGAGCCTAGACAAAGCGGGCATATTGCAGTTGTCTGCCGAGTATTCTGGAGGCATGGGGCAGCGGCTGGCACACTTGGTGACGGCTGGTAACGAGCCCATCAGCATCGAAGTAGTCAATATACCATACGAGAACGAATTCGTTGTCGAGGTCCATCCCAACCAAATGGATCCGTACGAGACATTGATTGTCGTCGATAGCGGCTGCATGTCGGGGCGGAACTTTACCGCCGTGTCAACAGTGTTGACAAACTACGGTTTTCCTGACGGCCGTGTACTGTACTGCTGCCTGGTGTGCGATTTCGGCTCGGCATTCCGGCCGGATATTTGCCCTCTGTATTACGATGGGCACACCACCATGCCGCATTTTTGGTGGGAATGCAAAACGACGAGATTCAATCACAAATGAACAGACGAGGCCCAAAACCGATAGCACGAACGCGAGTCACGGTCAATTTGCCACAAGAATTGATGCCGTTTGTGGTTCATCAGCCAGGGTCGTCGCTGTCAGCCAAAATTACCAAGTGTCTGCAATCGTTGCAGGCAATAGCAGTGAGCGAAACAGACGAAGGGAGTTGCAGTATGTTGGTACTCGGGCGTTGCGTCGAGCAGACAATTTGCGTTGACGTCAATGGGGATCTGATCGAGTTCCGGATCCTTGATATTACCACAGAGGGCAAGGTAAAGGTTGGCATAACGGCAGCCAAACAGCACGACGTTTGGCGAAAGGAAAATGGGCGTAAGAGGGAGGAATCAAGTGAACAGTGAAGACAGCACAGGGAACATGGATCGGATATGCAAGCGGCTTCAGGAGCCGTTTTCCGCCGACGATATTGAATGGCGTGCCGGGTCCATTGGGGCCGACCGTCACCCGCGAGTGCAGGTGATGGCATATTTGACAGCTCGCGCAGTGCAGCAGCGATTGGACGATGTTGTGGGTGCGTCGAATTGGTATAGCACACAAGCGAGCATGCTGGAATTTGCGGGGATCGTGATGCTGCAGGTGGGCATAGCCATTCGCTGCGATGGCGAGTGGATTACGAAGTACGACGCCGCCGAGCCCACGAAAGTTGAATCAGTAAAAGGCGGGTACTCTGCGGCGTTCAAGAGGGCGGCTGTGCAATGGGGCATTGGGCGGTATCTGTATCACCTAACCAACATGTACGCCGAAGTGCAGGTAGTGGGGCGCGACGAGTCGCGGCCAAGAGGTGAGGGGTGGAGGTATCAAAAACACAAGGTGGATGGGCTGACCGTGTGCTGGAAACCGCCACAACTGCCGTCGTGGGCACTGCCAGAGTGGGATGCGCCGATTAGTGAGGAGGAACTAAAGCAGTTGAAAAGGGCGTGGCACACGAAGTTTGGGCGAAACACAACAGGGGCAGAGGCCGGTGGGGCGTTCGCGCGATTTGTGCATGAGAAGGTCGGGCAATTCCCGCACAACGACTACCGGGCGTGGACCAAAAGAATGCACGGTATAATTGCTACGAAAATTGAACAGACGTCCGCCAGTGGCGGAGCAACAAACGACGTGCCATTTACGTAGGCGCGTAATGGCGTGTGAGTGTTTTTTCACAAAGGGGCTATGGAATGTCGAATACGCATACGGTGGTGGCGGAAAATCTTGGGCCTATTGAAAATCTTCAGTTTTCATTGCTGCCCGGCGTTACGGTGTTGACGGCACCAAACGGCTCTGGCAAAAGCATCTTGCTAAGTGCGATGCAGGCCGCTGCCGCCGGCAAAGGTAAGCTGCCGTTGAGAGATGGCACGAAGAAAGGCCGCGTCGAGGCGTTTGGTGCGACGATTACGATTGGGGCCAGTTGCCGGCACACGGGAGGGTTTGAGGTCGAGAACATTGAGGGACGATTCGATCTTGCTATGCTGGTTGATCCGGGGCTGCAGACCCCACGAGCTGCTGACGCCGCGAGGATAAAGGCGTTAGTGACACTGATGGGCCTTGACGCTGATCCGGCAATGTTTCGAAATCACGAAGCGTTTACCGATTTTGATGAAGTGGTTCAGTTGCCCTCGGCACCGCAGGATTTGGTGGCACTTGCTGCACAAATTAAGAGGTGCTACGACACTGCGGCGCTGAAAGCCGAGCGGAATGCAGACGCGGAACATGCCAGTGCGACGGCGCTGATTCAGCAGGTCACGGTAGACATCAACAGCGAGGATGATGCCGGCGTTTTGCAAGCTCAATACAATGCAGCTCGGGACGCGAATGCGCGTTTGCTGCAGACGGCACAGATGGCGACAACTTACGCAAGTAAGCTGGCTGCAGCGAATTCGATGCTGCAGGGCGTCAATATTTCGGAGCAGGAAACAGCCTTGAATGCACTGCAGGCGCAGCTTGAAGAAACAAAAGAGGCGACAACGGTCCTACAAAACGCCATACAATTGCTGGGGCAAAAACGCCTTGCGCTCGACGATGAACAAAAACAGTTGCAAGCACAGCTAAACCAAACAGCGTTTACTCGAAGCAGCCTTCAAACGCAAATTGAGGCAGCTCAGAGGCAGAAAGAAGCAATCGAAAAAGCCGAACGGGCTATCAGCGAGGCTCGCGTGGATGCGCCTACAGCAGCAGAGCTGGACGCCGCGCACAAGGCTGAACAGGCGGCGAGCAAAGCCGTACAGCATGGCGCTTTAGTGAGAGCCGCCAAAGAATCTATAAAACAAGCAGAATCGCACCGACGCAGCGCGGAGATGCATCGGCGAAAAGCATTGCTCCATCGCGACGCCGCGAAAGCTACGGATGAAGTGTTGTCGAATGCCATTCCGGGGGGCAAGCTTCGAGTGGAGTCAGACGGGGACACCGCACGACTGATGACGGATACTATCCGAGGGGCTACCCCATTTGGGGACTTGAGCGAAGGTGAGCGATGGAAACTGGCAATTGCCATCGGAGCGGAGCAAGTTGGTGCAGGTGGCTTGCTCGTGATTTCACAGGTTGGATGGGAAGGCATCGACGGCAAAAACCGCCGAGACTTGCACGCCGACGCCGTCCGGCTGGGCGTGTATATTTTGACGGCAGAAGCTGCAAGCGATCCAGACGCAACAAGGGCAATTGTGGCGGTGCCGATGCAGGACGCGGCACAGCCAGCAACAAGACGACCTCCAGTCGCCGACACAAACGACGAAGAAATACCGTTTTGACATACGCGGTGTATGTCTGGTAGCGTAACAAACAGCATTAGCGAGGGGCGATGATCATGGGCATAAGTTTGCAAAGCCTGTTTCTGAACGTAGAAAACGGCACACGATTCGACGAGTGGGAAAATTTAGGCGTGATGCTGGTACACTGGCAGCAGAACGTCAACTGGTGGATAGGCGATGCTGCACTGCACGCCGAACGGATGTTGAAACCGGAGCAGCAGGAGGCGTATTGGCCTCCGTACGCCTCTCCGGGGCTCGTTGCGCGATGCAAAGCGGTTGCGGCCGCGTATCCGCCGAGCGACCGAAACACAGATGCCACGTGGTCAATTCACATGAAGCACGCAGGGGCACCGAACAGGGTCGCGCTCGTGCAAGCTGCGGTTGATGCCGGGCAAACCACTGACGAAAACCGAGCACGGCCCGCAATGCCAGCAGAGGCAGCGAGTGAAACGCCATCCGTCATTGCTGGCAGTGCAGACACCGATAACGGCGCAGGGGCGACGATGTTCGGCAGGCCGTTCGCAGACTTGGAGGGGTGGGAGCGCGAATGGGATCTGTACGTGCGGTCGCGCATGGATGGGAACAAGCCGGAAGACGCTGTACGCGACCCCTCGCAGTGGTTGTTGGCAGTAGATGTCAATGGGTGGCTTGCCAGCTTCTTTCACGCTGGTGCGGAGACGGAGGCCGCAGGTCAGTTTGTGCAATGGTTGCAAAATTTGGTTCGTCGGCTGCGAGGCAAGGGACTAACGCAGGTCGTATGTGCGCTTGATTCGCCGCAAAGTCACCGCAAGACGCTGACACAACACTGGGAATCGCCGTATAAAAGCGGGCGAACGCAGAAAAACAACGAACTGCAAGCACAGATTCACTTAGTTGAAACGCTCCTTCAAAATCGAGGTGCGGATGTGTGGCGTGTTGACGGATGGGAAGCGGACGACGTGCTGGCGTCGTACGCCGCGCAGTTTCAGGGCAGGGTGACGCTTGTCACAAAAGACAAAGACATGCGACAATGTCTTGGACCGGGGGTGAATCTTCTCACCGAGGTGACATGGTCGAACGACCCCGACACCCAGGAGTCGATGCCCACGTATAACTGGATAACTGCTGACAAGCACGTGGCCGATGGTGTGACGTATGGCAGTGCGGCTGTGAAAGGAATCACCCCGACACAATGGCCGCATTTCCAGGCGATTGCAGGCGATAGCTCGGACACGATAAAAGGCGTCGATGGCATCGGCGGCACAGGTGCCGCAGATTTGATCAGACAGTTTGGCTCAATTCGAGGCGTGCTAAATGCCGTGGCAAACAACGCGTCTGGCCTGACGCAAAAAAAACGGGACGCGGTAAGGGCATTTGAGCCGCGAGCGAGACAAACGCTGGCGCTAACGCTGTTGAGGGAAGACCTGTGGGTGCCAACGCCCACCACAATCAACCTGCAAAACACGGAACCAGACGCATGACACTTTGCGACGTTTGTGGTTGCCAAACAAAGCGACAACGCTTTTGCAGTGAACGATGTAAAAAACAGCACGAGTTTACGGCGTGCGGTTTGACGCGAGCACGCAGAAAGGTTGCTGAGTTGTTTCAGAGGATGATTCGCGCGGAGGCCGGCGCGCAAGATGATAAATACGTGCGAGTAGTGCGGCACGGGCAGATCGTTGCCGTTATGAGGAGTCGCGGCCTCGTCGCTTGCGTGACGTGCGGGCAGGTTACGGCATGGAACGCCGGCATCGGAAAAATTCACACCGGGCATTTCGTGCCTGGGCGATCCGGCAGTATCTTATTTGACGAACGCAACGTATCGCCGCAGTGCTGGCATTGCAACATTCATCGGCATGGAGCGACAGCCGAATACCGTCAATGGATGGTCGATCAATGGGGCGAGACTGTAATCGAGGAACTGCAGCAAAAACGACATGAACCATGCCATCTGACACGTGTGGACCTCGTGGACAAGTGGCTACATTATTCAGAACGATTGAAACGAGCACTTACAAAAATGAAAGCGAAGCAACAATGACGAATAACCGCACAGCGAAAGCACCCAAAATCCAAACACTTCCCGTTGAATCAATAGGACGGTGTACCGAAAACACGCAGGTCCGGCAAAAAACAGATGCGGCCACCGTCGAGCGGTATCACGCCGTTTTGCAGGCACGGGAAGAAGCCGGCGACGGCGAGTTTCCATTTCCGCCACTTGTCGTATTCAAAGAAGACGGCGTAGACGCATTGCACCTCGCGGACGGTTTTCATCGCCTGCAGGCCGCAATCAAAGCGGGATGGACCCTTGTGCCATGTCATGTTCACAATGGCACGGCACATGACGCGAAATTAGCAGGCATACACGCCAATGCTAACCACGGCCTGCCACTCAGCGCTGCCGATCGCACGTTGTGTGTGGCGTATTTGCGTCAGACTACGGACATGACGATAGCGGAGATTGCGCGGGTACTAGGGGTATCGACACGCACGGTAGATCGCGCATTGCAAAGCACAAAGAACACACCGACACACACCAGCACGACCACAACCGACACAGCCGCATCGTCAGCCGCATCGTCAGCCGTAGCTGGCAGCGACGACGCGACCGGCGATGCAAGTGACGAGCGTGACGTTACAGCAAGTGGGGCGGTTGCGGCAGCACCACCATTGCCAGTGTATCGTGATGCCGTGGGCCAACCCGTGCCCGGAAATCTGCTGCAGGCGTTTACCGGCGCGATCGGCCTAGTCAATGCGGGGAGGCAGGTGGACGCCATCCGCGCAGCCGCAAAACAATTGCACGGAACCCCTGCGGGGGCGTGGTTGGACATGCAGGACATTGACGCGACCGTGCGAACCCTGAAACGACTGCTGACAAAGGCGGCGTTTCATGCCGTCTGCCCAAAGTGCAATGGTGCAGCGTGCTCGCACTGCCACATGCATGGATGGACCCCCGCCTACATGAAGGAGTGAACCGTGTCCTCGTTATTCGCGGATTTGTTACCTGATCTGCAAGAAGTTGAGGTAGAAACCGACGTTAAATCGCGGCCTTATCAACAAGCCGCCATTGACGCCGTGTTTGAGCAATTCAAAAGCGTAAGCGCGACGCTGGTGGTTTTGCCAACGGGAACCGGAAAAAGCGTGGTGTTCGCAAAAGTCATGCAGCAATGGCTGCGGCACCACATGGGGCGAGTTTTAATTCTGGCGCACCGAAAAGAACTGATTTTGCAGGCCAAGGCACATGCGGAAGCGGCCGGGGCCACGTGCGACATTGAAATGGCGGATCTGCGAGCGGGTAAAAAAGCGAGGGTTGTAGCCGCGTCAGTGCAGACGCTAAACGCAAGCTCAAAGTGCTTTCAGTGCGAAGGCGTAAATGCGCACGAATGTGCTGTCTGCGGTGGTAATGGAAAACTCAAACGCATGACGGTGTTCGATCCGCGTGATTTTGGGCTTGTTATCACGGATGAAGGGCATCACGCTACCGCTGCCAGTTATCGCGATGTGTATACGTGGTTCGCAAGAAACTACGACAATAAACGGCTTTTTGTGACAGCGACGCCGAAACGCGCAGACGGACAGGGCTTACACAATGTGATAGACAGTGTGGCGTATGAGATGGATTTGCCAACCGCGTGCGATGAAGGGTGGCTGTGCGTCCCACAGCAGCAGTTCATCGAAGTAGCTGATCTTGATTTGTCGAGCGTATCAACGAAAAACGGCGATTTGGCAGACGGCGAACTGGAGCGGGTGTTTATCGGGGAAAGTGATGAAGAACAGGAGCGTCTGTTACATGCGATCGTGCGACCGGTGCTGGAAATTGCCGCAGGAAAGCAATTCATCGTGTTTGCGTCCGGTGTAAAACATGCTCAATTGCTGCAGGCGGCATTTAACGCGTATCGCGGCACGGAACTGCAAGCCTCGGTAGAAACGCTTTTAGGCAGCACGGACGCGTTTGAGCGAGTAGACATCGTGCGGCGAATAAAAAACGGCACGACACAAGGACTGGTAAATGTAGGAGTGGCGACCGAGGGCTTCGACTGCCCTGCGGTGAGTGTAATTGCGATTGCTCGTCCGACAAAATCGGAGTCGTTGTATCTGCAAATGATTGGACGTGGCACGCGACCGCTGCCTGGCGTCGTCGATGGCCCAGAAACCGCCGAGGCACGGTTAGCAGCGATTGCGGCGTCTGAAAAGCCGTTCTGCGTTGTTTTGGACTTTGTTGGCAATAGCGGCCGGCACAAGCTGATGACTGTGGCGGACTGTTTAGCCGGCGCAGACGTCGATAGACGCGATATTGACGAGGCAATTCGCGTCGCAAGACAGGCAAACAGCATTCAGGACATGGCGGCGCTTGTCGAACAGGCAAGGGAAGCCAGAGAGAAACGGCAGGAGGAGGAGGAGCGCCGACGTCACGAAACGACGCACTTTATGGCGACACGCGCCGATGTGCAACAGGTTGCAGTGCCTCTGTGGGCTGGCGACAAATTTGATGCCTTCGTAGATTACACGCCACAATACTCTGACAGCGCGACGCAAAAACAGGTGGCGTTTTTGGTTCGGTTAGGCATATCACCGGAGAAAGCGACAACTACAACGAGACGTCAAGCCGGTGCCTTGATTGAAAAATTGAAAGCGCAAAAAGGCGGACAGTACATTCTGGCGTTTGGAAAACACCAAGGCAAAAAATTGTCTGAGGTGCCGCGTGACTATCTGGAATATATTGCAAAAAACGGCATGGCATCCGGCACGGCGCTAGGAGAAATCCGTCAATTCCTAAGCGGGGAAGCGATACTGCAGGGCAACAGAGCATCGCAGAAACGTCAGGGCGAGGGGGAATAACGTGACACAAAGTCGATGGAGCGAGATTCACGAGCAGGAACGAGCGCGGCGAGCTGCTGAAGCAGAACGACTGCGGCAGGTGGTACAACAGCCCGTAGATGCGTTTACGGTCGGATGGATACAACGCCAAATGGCGGAGTTTCATCAGCGTCAAATCGGCCTTGAGTCGATGCTATTGCGAGCGGTCAGTGACTTGGAGGCAGCACATGGGCGTTTGAATACGCTGCACGAAATCAACAGCGAACTCGTGGCAAAGCTCGGTGAGCTGACGGCACGCATGACCACGACGGAAGATCGCGTAGAGAAAATGGCGGCGTGGGCAACAAAGGTGCGAAGTCAGTTAGAGGGAGGGCAGCGGGACGACGCCACAGGCAAATGATGCATGTTGAATATCGTTATCCTCACTTGGCGAGGAGAAGGCGGCAGCGACGGCTGTGCGGCCTGCCAAGTACACAGCGACACGGGCGGCGCTTGATAAGTGAGGTTCGCCGAATTGCTGGAGCGTTGCCGCGTAGCTCAAAACTGCGGGCATTGGCCAGGGCACAAATCGCATTTGGTGTGCATGCAGACAAACAGCAGTTCAGGCGTCGAAAGGGAGGATGCCGAATCCTCGGGTCGTTACACGACAATTGCCGCGACGAAAAACAAAGGGCGGGGTCAAGGAGCAATGCGCTTCGAGCGTGGCGAAACGCAGCAGCGCTGCCATTGCAATCGGGGGTTTTCGCTGCTACAGTAGCCGGCAGCCGGAAATCACAAGCCCTAGCAGCTCGGCACCGGGAACAGGAGCATCACGTGGAAAGCCCCCCCCGCTATGCTCAGTTAGTACGGTGCCGAGCTGCGGGGCGCAGTGTGTTGCTGAAAGTGGTGTAGAGATGGCATGGAACTATGAGCATGTCGAAGTGATCAGGGTGATCGACGGTGACACTGTCGAACTGAGGATCGATCTCGGGAATCGGTGTCACTGGCAGGAAAAGTTTCGGTTGTACGGGATCGATACACCCGAACCGTACGGGGCGACCAAAGAGGCTGGTGAGGCTGCTGCGAATCGATTCCGTGAATTGCTGGCTGGCGGCGTGACACTGGCTGAGACATTCAAGCCGGATAAGTACGGCAGAATGCTTGTTAGACTCACGGTTCTTCGCGATGGATCGTGGTATAATGTCGCCAAAATTATGATCAGCGAAAATCACGGCAGGGAATATCTGGGAGCAAAAAAATGAGTCTGCCGCGAGAAGCCTTCGAGCATCTGCCTGTCTACACCAGCGGCGATGAGTTGCCGGTTTGTTTGAATGGTGACAGACTGGTGTTCCTGACGGATTGCATTGTGCAGCTTCCGTGGAAAAATTTCTCGGGGCATCTTGTAGAGTTAGAGGGCAACAGTTGGGACGGCGCAACGATTCCGTGGTTTGCGTGGAGTGTGATTGGGCACCCACTGAAAAAGGAATTCCGTTGGGCCAGTTACTGGCACGACAGGTTTTGTGAGCAGTCGGAGCACGTGGAGGATCGCACGGTTGCCGATGCGGTGTTCCTGAAGTTGCTTCGAGAGGCTGGAGTGGCAAAGTGGCGGCGGCTGGCAATGTGGGCTGCCGTCAGGTTCTATGGTATTTTCATTTGGCGTTTGTGGAGGGATAGATGATGTCAGTTCAGAAAACGACGAAGTATTGTTCCGGCGTCCAGCGGCGTGTTGGCTCTGGGTTTGGCAATCCAATCATTGCCGCGCTGATGCCGATCGCGACCCAACTGTTTGTGGGTCTGATCGGGAGAATGAGGTGTCTGCAGCCGAAGCCGGAGGTTGAACCGGTGACACCACAGGAGGCACTGGCGGCAGCGTACAACAGAGACCCGCAGGGGACCATTCGTCGCGGTATCCCCGAGATGAAAAAGGCGTTTCGGGAAGCCGGCAGGCGAGAATGCAGACTGAAAGGGCAGAGGTACAGGGCAGCGGACTATGCGCTCGAAGATGAAGACGCCCGTCATCTCGTAATCGCGAACATTCAGGAAACCATCGGAATGCGGCCTCAAGACGTGAACGACTTGGTCGGCTACGTCCAGACCTCGCTGGGCAACGAGCCGGTTGCTGGTTGATTTGTGTATCCGTCATAAGTCGCTGTCTGTTCACTAGGTGGAGGGCTGGTAAATGCGGTGGGTTTTGTTGTTTTTATTGCTGCAGGATCCGCCGGGAATTGTCTTCCCGCAGGATACTGTTCCGGCTGTTGTTTTGGTAACTCCGGCACCTGTGGCAGTACCAATCAATGTGCTCAACCCGGATGAGTGTTTGGTGATCGTGTCGGCAAAGCCGGCACTGGTTATTGCCTCGCCAGACGGGATTGTGCAGATTGAGCACCAAACGGGTCCGTTAAAAATCTACGCGAAAAAGCCGGGGGAATCGCAGGCATCGTGGAGCTTGTATGACGACCCGGATTTTCCGCATATCTATCTGGTGACTGCGAAGTCCGCCGGATCAATCGAGCTGATCGCGGCGGAATCACTGGATGCGGCGTCACTTGTGCGCAGACGTTTGACGGTGTCCGGTGGCGGCCCTGAGCCGCCACCGACCCCACGGCCGGAGCCAAAGCCAGACCCCAAGCCAACACCCGTACCGGAACCTGCCCCAGGGGATCTGCGTGTGATGCTCTTGCTGGATGAGTCAGACGCGCCGTCAGCGTCTGTTGCTGTGCAGAGCAAAGCCGTTCGAGACTGGCTGGATCAGCACTGTGTGAAGGTCGATGGGAGGGCTGAGTACAGGGTTTACGACAAGTCCACTGTGGCCGGCAGCGGCGAACTGGACGATGAGATGGAGGTCTGGCGGCGGCTGTATGCGGCGGTCAAAGACGATCTGCCCGAGGGTCCAGTGGCTGTGATGGCGAGCGGGACCGAGGTCGCGGTGAAGAAGTTTGCGAACACTAACGATCTGCTGGCAGCGTTGAAGGGCGGTGTGAAATGAGCGGTAGTAGCCGTCTGTACGAGAGTGAGGTGATTCTTGACGACGCCACCAGCGACGGCCAGTTGATGGACATGATGCAGGGATTCGAGCGAGGGTATGATCCGGAGGGCCGGCCCGAGGGGTACGGCTACGGCAGCTACGCTGCGAAGTTCGACTCCAGCCTGCTGATCCCCGAGAGTGAGTGGCAAGCCCGGATTCAGGAGGCAGAGCAGCAGGGCAGCCGGATCAGCGATATCCTGACTCGGTTGCGGATCCCTCATAAAGACCAGGCCAGCACGAATTACTGCTGGGCGAACGGACCATGCCATGCAGCGGAGACGCTGCGAGCAATGCAAAACCTGCCGTATGTCAGCCTGAGTCCGGCAAGTGTGGCGGCACCAATAGTCAAGTTTCGGAATGTCGGCGGGTGGGGGCTGGAGGCCGTTAAGCGAGCAATAGCCATTGGTTTTGTGCCGAGCCGTCTGTGGCCTGACAATGCCATCGAACGGCGGTATCAGACGAGCGAAGCGATCTCCGAGGCGTCGAAGTTCCGGTTCCGTGAGTGGACCGAGTGCAAGCCGCGAGCCAGGGCGGAATTGATTTCAATGGCCATTCGCGGAAAGCCTGGCTCACTCGGGTTCAACTGGTGGGGCCACCTGGTGATGGGGTGTGAGGCCGTCTGGCTCGATGGCGAGGTGGCTCTTAGAATCCGCAATAGCTGGAAGGGCTGGGGTGCCAATGGGTTTGGGATTGTGCGCGGAGCAAAAATGCTGGCAGATGACGCCGTGTATCCCGTGAGTGTGCGAGCCAGTGCCGGCGATGCGAAGGATGCGGCTGGCACGTAGTGAAGGAGAGGCATCATGGTTTCAGTCCCGTGGTGGTGTGTGCTCTGGCTGTGTTTGCTGGTGTGTTTTGATGATTGGGCGTTCAAAGTTCGTAGGCAGCCGGCGGTGGTGCAGCCATCGGATAGCTCCTCTGCCATGAGCGACGGCGTACCGGGCACGTCAGCTCACGCGGAGTTACCGCCGCCGGCTGCAAGCTTGAAACCTGAAGACTTTTATGTCGTGATGTATGGCAGCACGACCTGCGGACCATGCCGCAATTGGGAAACGACGCAGCTCCCGTTGCTCAAAAAAGCTGGCGTCGGTGTTACCGTGGTGCATTGTGATCGGGATCCGCAGTGGCTGAAAGACCGGCGGTTGACGCACCCGGACACTGGACAGCAGGTCGTGCTGCCTCGCGTCACGCGGTATCCTACGTTTGAAATCGTTCGACGCCGTGACTCGTGGCCTATGAAGCGGTTCGTGGGATCGACGACGGCTGACGCGATGCTGAGGCAGGTCAAGCAATTGCATGATCTGGCCAGTTCGCAATGAATGTGCTATTGTACTGCCATCTCAAGGAAGGCGGACAATGAGCGAAACCAGCAGCGAATCTGAGACAAATGAACAAAATTTGGTCGTCGAGGTCGGCACACGCGGAGCAAAAGCAAGTGTACCGCCGAAGTTGTTTGTAGAAATTGGTCCGGTCCTCAAGTATGCAGTCTTGATTCTGTCGTTTGCCGGCGCTATAGCGATGGTGCTGAGTGCGTTGGCGCTAGTCGTAAAGGCCTGGCAATGATCATGCTCGAACTGTTTCCAAACGTAATTGTCGCCAGTTGTCTGTCACTGGCGGTCGCGGTGTTGTGCCGCGAACTGTTTGCTGATCGAGTGATTCATTGGGCAGGGCGAACCCTCGGCCTCAGTGGCTGGATGGTGCTTGCATGCTACTGCTGGGCTTTGGTGGCACACATGCAGGCGCAAGAAAAAGTGCCGACGTTTTCGGACGCCGGCACAATCACACATTCGCATCAGATACCTGCGGTTATGGCTCAGGCACGATAGCGTCACCTGTTACATCGGCACGGACCACAAACCCTGCAGGCTGGTCGCAGTCAGGCTCCAGCCGCTCAATCTTGTACAGTGCCACGTTTTGCCCCTCCCAAAAAACGCCCGTTGTCCCTGTCAACCGAATAACAGCCCCTGCCGCAGGCCGTCCTCGTCCGGCTCGTCGTCTGGCTCTTCCGGCGCTAGTCCTGCCCATCGTCGCCTGCTCAACTCTGCATACTCGGGGTTCAGTTCGCAGCCGATGTACCGCCTGCCGTGGTCTCTCGCCACCACGCCAGTTGTGCCCGCCCCGTTGAACGGATCGAGCACTGTGCAGGGCACGGGCGAGACGCCGCAGGTGCAGGCGGGACGCCAGCCAGTGGTGTGGGATTGGACGCACGGACCCATGCGTATATCCGGCGTGCTGTTTGTTTCACTGGCGGATAGATCCTGCTTGCCAGAGATTGGGTTGCCGCTTCTCCCAGATCCGCTATGAAATGTCTTTGTCCGCTCCACCACCCGCTCCCACGGCGTGCCGCACATCGAGCAGCAGCCGCGCTCGCTCGTCCCCGCCAAGATGCACGGCGTTATCAGTGCGGGCGGGAATGTCGCAAAATGGGCGCCGCTGTAGGGCTTCGTCGTGATCGTCCAGACGGAGCGGCGGTTGCTCTTGGTCGTGTCGTGTTCGTATGCAACGCCGCCGCCGTTTTCACCGCGCTTGCGTCCGTCTATCTGCCATGCACCTTCACTGCCCATCGGACGACGCTTGTCGTGCGGGTACTTTGCCTCTTGCTTCACCGCCTCCGCGTCGTAGAAATACCGCGCGCTCTTGGTGAGCAGGAAAACGTACTCGTGCGCCCTCGTGCAGCGGTCCCGCACGCTCTCGGGCATCGGGTTCGGCTTGTGCCAGATGATGTCCTGCCGCAACCACCAGCCGTCAGCCTGCAGGGCGAACGCGACACGCCACGGGATGCCGACGAGGTCTTTGTGTTTGATGCCGCTGCCCTTCAAAGCGTGCCGCAGGTCACGCTTTTTGTAGCCACACTTGCCATCGGCTCCTGTTGCGCCGCCTCGTTGCTTGCCACCCAACCCAGTGCCGTTCTTTGACGATCCGGCGTTGTTGTACGAATCTCCCAGATTCAGCCACAGCACGCCGTCATCCCGCAACACTCGCCTGACTTCGCGGAACACCGTGACCATCTGCTCGACGTATGCCTCCGGCGTCGTCTCCAGTCCGATCTGCTCGCCGTGCCCGTAGTCTCGCAGCCCCCAGTATGGCGGGGACGTAACGCAGCATTGTACCAACTGTTCCGGCAGCGTCTGCAACGTCTGCCGGCAGTCACCCTCCAACAACGTGAACTGATCCCCTGCCATCAGTGCCCCCGCTCGATAAAACCACCGATCTCAAGTGCAATCCGTCTCGCCGTGTGGCGGTCAAATGCAAAACAGACACCACCGGCGAATCTTTCGCACCGGAGTATACGAGCCGGCAGCGGACCTCTTCGACTGCTGCAGTGGTGCCTGTTTGCGGTTTACGTCGCGCGACGCGGACGCCCTGGCTTGCGCCGTGGGGCGTCAAGATACGCGCGGATCTCGCCAAGAGTGATAACCCACGATTTCCCATGCCGACCGCGAGTGTATCCAAGTCGTTTCGCGCGGCAAAGCCGAGCGATCAAGGAAACATCAACGCCAAGATGCGCGGCAGCTTGAGCTGCCGTAAAGGTTTGTTCTTGTTCCATGATCACATGTCCTTGTCACGAATACTACCGCTTCGGCGGCAAGCACTACCAAGTGCTCGCATCGCGCCACGCAAAGCATCAAACGCTGGTGTAACATCGTTTTTGAACACGTCGCCCCGTTCGTCGTCGGCAACGCCTTCGAGCGAATCAAGTTCGGCACTCAAGGCACTGATGGCCTCACTCACGGTGGTTACAGCTTCTTCAAATGTCCGTCTCATAAATGTTTGCTCCGTTGTGTTGGTTCGTGTGGTAAATGCGAGATTTCTCGCCGTACTCGTCCAGAATACGACGCATCCGCCTCTGCTTGCGTCCGACCGCCAGCCACGCCACCAGCTCGCACACGCACCACAACGCAATCATGCCCCAGTACGCGCTAAACGCACTGCAGATGAAATAAAATTCTGTTTCACTGTGCATAGTCAACCCCTAAAAAATACCCAAGGCAAAAAAAAGCTGCAACACACCACACGCATAACAATGTCATGGCATATTCCTATTCGCAATTTTGTCAGTGTCGTCCGGCATTGTTCGTAAACGCTCGCGGCCAGCCCACCGCAATTGACCGTCTTGTTCCTCAATTTGATACAGCGGCTCATTGCCCCTGGCGATCAACACTCCGCAAACAACGGCGGGCATCCACCTGCTCGCTTGTGCGTCGCACACTCGCAGCTCTACACGCTGCCCTCGGTACAGCTCGATTCTGTTCCAGTTCATTCTGCCAGCCCTCCGTTGCGTGTTTTTTGCCACAGCTTGACAGGCTCGGGCTGCACCGGCTGCTCGCGGATGTCTGCCCAGCGTGCGCGCGTCAATTGCTCAGGCCATTCAGCTCTAATTTCGGCTGCACGCTCCGCGATTTCCTCCGGTGTCGGATCAACATACATCACTCTATGACGCCTCACGTCGATGACATTCGCATCATGCAGCATGCCGTCATCGAGCAATATAGACCAGCGTTTGCCAGTCTCGTCAAGTCGCCTGCCGATGTTGCCCTCATACGGGCTGCCGTCGATGTTGACGATGACCCGCTCACCTGCCGCAAAATTTTTCGCCCTCATGGCTGATACTCCTCAAGCTCGTCTCTCAAAATCAACACTGATTCATCGGCCTGAACATTTAGCTGTGCCCAACCGTTGCCGACTCGCACGACCGTCACCCGAATCACCTCGCCGCTGGCGGTCTTGATCCGGACTGCCTCATTCTCGCACCGCTTGACGGTTAGGCCGCCGCGTCCTCGATTGCTCACCATTGCAATTCCCTTCAAAAGAAAGCCACCGGCCAATCCATTGACGCGAGCATGACTCGCCAGCGTGCCTGATGCTGTGCTGCGGTGGTGTGTTACTTGCCTCACAGCTTTTGTCTGTCAATCACGGCCTGCAAATCCTCCGGCACCTGCAGCCCCAATTGCAGCATGACGGCCTTGAGGTGTCGTGCCACAATGCCTGTTCGGTCTTGCCACCGCGTGTGACCGCCAGCCACTCGCCGCCGGCTGATGCTGTTGGCTTTGAGCAGATCGCCAACTGTATTGACCCCAATATCAATCCCAGTGTCTGCCAACAGTCGCACTTGCAACATCGCCTCAGTGCTGCGCTCACATTCCTCGCGGTTGGCCTTCAGCCACTCGCTGATGCGGATGATCTGCTCAAACGTTGCCCGCCGCCGTTTTATCTTCACCATCGTCTTAACTCCCAGTCGATTCACCATCAATCAAACGCCAGACCATCCGGCGTTACTTGCTCGCCCTCGGCTCGTGCGACTTTGCCCACGCCCGCACGTCTCGAATGTTCACGACCAAAGACCCGCAGCCAAATGTCCGCGAAGGAATCCGCCCCTGCGTGACTGCTGATTGCAGCGTCGTCCGGGGAATGCCGACGTGTGCCGCAAGAGCCTTGCCCACGGTCCAGTGTTGTTTGTCTGCCTGTGTCACCGCCTGCCCTCCAAAATGCCCGCCAGCACTCGCTGACGGGCTGTTGTGTGTTGTCTCAGTCCCGATATACGGCCCCGAATTTTTCGTCCTGCCAGATGGTGTACGCGACATCGTCAGCCTCGACAATGTTGCCGGTTAGAAACCCGTCTGCGTCAACCTCTAGGTACCAGCCGTCACAGCACCATCCCTGCGGGATGTCTTCTACGCTGTCGCCCTGATATTTGACCGCCAACATTGCCAGTTCTCGCTGTGTAATTTCCCGTGCCATTGCCCAACTCCCAGTCAGAAGAAAAATGCCCCGCCGCACTGTGCTGCAAGGTGGTGTGTGTCATCGAGTCCAGTAACCGTAAACGCACCGATTGCCCTGACGGCTGCTGTCGTGCGTGTCTTGAATCACGCCGTCAATCACCGTGACCAGATGGTGACTGCACTTGCAAACAATCGTGCCGGATGGCAGATCCGCAGCCCGCAGGTGTGTCTGGCAGCCGCTGCCGATCGTCATCGTAGCAACCCACCGCCAACCGCGTGCGGTCAAAAACTCGCGGCTGATGTGCTTCGGCACGCCGGTCCTTGCACACGCCTTGCCGGCTCGCTTGTTGACCTCGGCATAGACTGCCGAATAGTCCTCGCCAGTCGCGATAGCCAGTGCTCGCGTCACGCAATCACCGGCCAAACCCTTGTATCCTGCTGCCGCACGTCCACCGTCGTTGAATGTCCAGTTTGCCATCGTCCTAACTCCCAGTCAGAAGAAACCCCGCCGGACTGCCCGGCTGGGCTGTTGTGTATCAGGCTGCCAGAATCTCGGCCAGTGTCAGGCTGAATGAGTCAGCGTGAAACGTCGCCACCCGCACCACCTCGGCTTCGTCGTTGATCCCGTCAAGGTCAACCATGATATACTCGGTTGCATATGCCAGCACTGCTTTGTCGTCTCTCTGGCCGGCGTCGTATCGTCGTGCGTCGTTGTATCGGGCGGCTGCCAGTGTCATGATTGTGTGTGCTGTGCTCATCGTCTCAACTCCCAGTCGTTTGTTGTTGTTCGTGCCCTGTGTGATGTATCTTATCGGCAGATTGCCGACAAGTCAGCAGAGAATCTGCAAAAAAAATCAGCCCCGGTTTTTGCGGGGCGGCCCAGAATGCCAGTTTGCGACCTCTGTGCGATCACCGCTTGCCCTGCATTCGAGGTACGACTGTACT
>Ga0194122_10001147_pt1 | contig 33559 bp, 24 predicted proteins | sample TA2MahCa10mmetaG_FD_155487 | JGI IMG/M metagenome (GOLD analysis project Ga0194122, IMG submission 155487) | Freshwater microbial communities from Lake Tanganyika, Tanzania - TA2015021 Mahale Deep Cast 10m | ecosystem: Environmental > Aquatic > Freshwater > Lake | place: Tanzania: Lake... | reverse complement strand
AATGGTTGGGCATCATGCAGTAGGTGATCACCTCCAACCCGGTGAAGGCCGAGAGCGCCATCAGCAACTCGGCCAGTTTCTCCCGGCACGCCGCATCCAGCAACTTCTCCCCGGCCACCGTCCGAGAAATGCAATGGTACACCGCCGAAGCCCCCGCCTCACCCTTGATCCGCGCCAGCCTCATGAGAGAAACCCTCCATCAGCGGAGCTCCCTGGTCAACAACTTTGAACCTGTCACTCTATTTTGATTCAAAGCTTGCAGAAGCGGCTAGCAGTCTGCAGTTTGCGCAGAGATGAGGTCTGCACGACCAGAGATTCCGCGAAAGACCGTTTACAGGCTGTCGCAGTATTTGAGATGCCTGCAGCGTTTGAAGGCGAACGGGCTCCAGATGGTGAGCAGTGAGGCGCTGGCGAAAGCTGCAGGGGTGAAGCCGACGCAATTGAGGAAGGATCTGACGTATCTGGGCCAATTTGGCACGCGGGGGTTGGGCTACGATGTGAGCCAACTGGCCGGGACGATCACGTCGCATCTGGGCACCAATCGACTGCAGCCGGTCGTCCTTGTCGGGGTCGGCAACCTGGGAAGCGCGCTGCTCCAGTACCGGGGGTTCGAACCCGAGGGTTTCGAGATCGTGGCAGCGTTCGATGCCGATCCGGAGCGACCTCGGGAGACTCCCCTGAGGGTTCCGCTGCTGGGCATGGAACGGCTCGAGGATGTGCTCGCCGAACACCACATCCGGATGGCCATCCTGTCGGTGCCAGCCGCGGCGGCCCAGGAGGTGACCAATCAGCTCGTGGAGGCCGGCGTGCTGGGGATCCTCAACTTCGCCCCGATCATGCCGGTGGTGCCGGAACACGTGGTGGTCAACCATGTGAATCTGGCCATCGAACTGGAGAACCTGAGCTATTTCCTCAATGATTGACCCACGAGGGCCGGCGCAGGAAAACCAACCGGCGCCTCTTGCTTCCATGGCCATGACCCTCTCGGAAGATCCCGGGAACCCTCGATCCCCGGCCCGAAGGCGCGACATCCGGGACGAGACACGGGCGACGATCGCGGCGCAATTCCTGGAATGGAGGGAGCCCGATTACCGGGTCGATCAGCTCGTGGATTGGCTCTATTCCCGCCGCTCGGAATCGTGGGACGCGATGTCCAACCTGCCCGCCAGGCTCTGGTCGCTGCTGGATGGACGTTGGAGCCTCGGATCGCTCGGGCTGGTCAGGAAACAAGGTTCGAGAGACAGCACACAGAAGTTCCTGTGGCGCCTCCACGATGGGGCGATGATCGAGAGCGTGCTGATCCCGGCCAATCCCGCCCTCTACGGCGAGGCGGCCGATCGCCATACGCTGTGCGTTTCCACCCAGGTGGGATGCGCGTACGGATGCCGTTTTTGCGCCAGCGGTCTCGAAGGCTGGAAGCGCAACCTTGCACCATGGGAAATCCTGGGACAGGTCCTCGGGGTCGAACGCTGGCAGGCACAGCAGGCGGCCTCCGAGGGCACCCCCAGCACCCACAGCACCCACAGCACCCACAGCACCCACGGCACCCACGGCACCCACGGCACCCACGGCACCCACGGCACCCACGGCACGCGTCTGGTGAACAACCTAGTGATTATGGGCATGGGCGAACCCTTGGCCAATTACGACCACCTGATGAGAGCTCTCCGGACGCTCAACGCGCCCTGGGGCCTTGGCATCGGCGCCCGCAAGATCACCATCTCGACCAGCGGACTGGCCCCGAAGATCCGCCAGTTGGCCGAGGAACCGGAGCAGTTCCGGCTGGCGATCTCCCTCCACGGGGCGACCGACGGGGTCCGGGACCGGATCATGCCGGTCAACCTGCGGTTTCCCCTCGCCCAACTGACGGAGGCCTGCGCCCACTACCTGGAGAAGAAGGGCAGGATGATCACCCTCGAGTACATCCTTCTAGACGGAGTGAACGATGCCCTGGCCGAGGTGAAACCCCTCTCCGAACTCGCACGTCGACTCCACGCCAAGGTGAACCTCATCCCCTACAACACGGTCGACGGGCTGCCCTGGAGTCGCCCGGATGAGGCCCGCTGCCAACAGTTCGCCGAGGCATTGTCGCGGACAGGGGTGACCTGCACGCTGCGTCTGGAGAAGGGGCACGACATCGACGCGGCCTGCGGCCAGTTGCGCCTGAAGACCGAACGCGCCCTCGAGGCCAGCCCAGCGGCCTCCGGGGCGGCCGTCACGCCCACCCCGGGGATGACGGCGAGCCCGGCCCTTTCCACCATCGACCCTCCGGGCTGCGGCGCGTAGGCTTCGCCCGGTGATCGCCCTGCTCGATTACGATTCCGGCAACATCCGCAGCGTCGAGAAGGCCCTTCGGAGGGCCGGCGCCCACGTGGTGCGGGCACGCACGCCGGAAGCCATCGGCGACGCCAAGGGGATCGTCCTCCCCGGGGTGGGAGCCTTCGACGACTGCATCTTGGCGATGGAACGCCAGGGCCTGCTCGAGGCGGTCCGGGCCTGGATCGCCGCCGACCGCCCGTTCCTCGGAATCTGCGTCGGATACCAGGCCCTGTTCGAGCGCAGCGAGGAGTTCGAGTCGCGTGCCCGCGGCCTCGGGGTCTTTCAGGGACCGGTGATCCGGTTTCAGCCCACCGCCGAGATGCCCCGCCTGAAGATTCCCCAGATCGGTTGGAACCGCGTCGAGTTGCGCCAACCCGACTGCCCGCTCTACCGGGGCATCCCGGATGGCAGCTGGTTCTACTTCGTCCATAGCTATCATCCCTGGCCGACCGATCCGGCCATCGTGGCCACCGAGACCACCTACGGACCCACCTTCGCATCGTCCGTGGGGCGAGGGAACACCTTCGCCACGCAGTTCCACCCCGAGAAGAGCCAGGAGAACGGCCTCCGCCTGCTGGCCAATTTTGTCGCCCTCGCCGAGGCGACCCCTGCGACGTCCCGCTGAAGGGTCGACGTCGGTTTGGAAACCGACGAAACCTTCCGGCTTGGGAAACCTCGTTCTCCCGGGGGCCGTGCCGGGGCATGAATCCCGCCCGGTCGTGGTCGGTGTCGAAGCGAATCCTGCTTTGAACCGCTGGGCCTTGAACGCTCGTGACATCCACCGCAAGAAGGAAGAAATGCCGACGCGGCCACTTCGGAGGAACGAGCCCCTGTCAGCGACGGTTTGAAAAGCAACGAAACCTGGCGGTTTGAAATCCAACTTTCCCGGAAACTCGACGGATCATCGATGCGGTATCGGCTTTTTGATTGTCGACGCGGATCTTGAGTAGGCCTGCCGGGCTTGGAAGGCTCTTGGCCCCAGTTTGAAGAAGGAAGAAACGCTGGCGCTGATTCCGGAAGAAAACGTCCTCATGGACACGGAAAAAGCGTGGATTTCAGTCCGGCAACTTTCTACGGGTTTCGGAATGAGGCTGACAGACGCGGCCACTTCGGAGGAACGAGCCCCCAAGAACCCGGCAAAACCACGGTTCAATACCAGCAACGTTCCGTGGGTTTCGAAACGGTGCCGAGACGGGAGGTCCCGCCACCCACCACGGGTAGACATTGTTTTGGAACCCGCCATGGCTCACTCCGGACAGGTAAAGAGGGGGAACAAGCAAGATCGGCCGCGAACTGAGGTCCGCCACATCAACGTGTTGCCCAAATCCACGCGCAGGAACGATGTCGTTCTCACCCGCCCCTCTGGGTTGAGACCTCAAGCCCCGTGCCAACACTTCGATGTGGCGCACGGCGCTTCGTGGGAGGTTCGGACGCCAACCCGCTCCCTTCCGGCTCGGAGTGACCGACCGAGGTCCCCAAAAAAAACGGTTTACGCATGGTTCATGGTGTTGGCACGGGGCTTGAGATCCCCATCCAATGGGGGGTGGAGAAGAACGACCGCCGTTCCTGACGCGTGGATTTGGGTCCCGCCGGCGGTCTGGGATTGTGGGCTCAGCCTCGGGCTCCCGTGCCCACCGTCTCCGCCCAGGGCGAGAGGGCGGCCAGGACCGACTCCGCCGGGACCGACGCCATGATCCGGGTCAATTCCTCGGCCGTTCCCGCGATCGCCCGCCCGTCGTACCGGTAGAAGTCGAGATGCCGACCGCCGATGGCCGGGTTGGGGATGAGGACCCAGTCGTCCCGTCGGGGATGGACGGGCGGATTGAAGGTGGGCGTCTCGATGACCCATTGGCGGGGCACACCCATCGCGGCGGCCACGTGCATGAAGACCGTGTCCACGCTCAGGAACCCGCCGGCGTGACCCACCAGGGCCATGGCCTCGCGCAATCCGGGGGTGGCCGCCTCGGTGAACTCCACCCCGGCCGCACGCAATGCCGCATGCAAGGGCCGCTCCTCGGCCGACCCGAATAGGACCGCCGGCACGCCGGGATGCCGGATGCGCCATTCCCGCAGGAAGTCCGCGAAGTGCCCCACCGGCCAGCGCCGAAGGGCCAGGTTCTTGGTGCCGCCCGAACCCACATGAATCCCGAGCCACGGGCGCCCGGCCAGACCGCGCTCCGCCAGCCAAGCCCCGGCCCAGCCGCGCTCGGCCCCGGAGAGGAACACCTCGTAACCGGGACGCGCCAGCCGGGGCGCGAGGCCCAGCGTCGCCAGCAGGCGCACGTTGTTCTCCATCACGTGCACCGAGTAGTCCTGGGGGATCGACCGGGTCACCAGGCAGCGGTCCAGCCACGACTGGTTCTCGTAGGCATGGCTGAGGCGCTCCCGGGCCCCGACGAGAAAGGCGATGAGACGATAGGCCCGGCGCCCCTGGGTATGGGTGTTGATCGACAGGTCGTAGCGGCGACGCCTCAGCTCCAGACACCGCGCCACCGAGGCCATCGGCCCGGACCGCAGGAAGTCGTGGCGCAGAACCTCGCGCACGTGCGGATTGCACTGCAGCACCTCCGCCGCACCCGCCCACAGGACCAGCACGTCGATCGCCGCGCCGGGATGTTGCAGGCGCAACTCGTGCAGCAGCGGGGTCGCCATCAGCGTGTCGCCGATTCCGGAAAGGGACAGGACGAGGATTCGGGTCACCGGGACCGAACCGTAGGGAGCCGCCGCCCCGGCCACAAGGCGCGGCCAAAGGCCCTCGTTCCACCGTCGGTGCGGAGGGCCCGCCGAGGCGGCCGGATCCCCCGGGCCCGGTTGCGCCGGGCCCCGCGCCGCCGAGCGCACGAGCGCACGGGCGCACGATTTTGTCCCCGCAAATGACTTGCGGTGCCCCCGGTTCGGAACAATGTTAAAGCTCCGCAGGCGACGATCCCTTCCTCGGAATCGTCCACTTTCCCCAGGTCCCATCCCCGTCCGGAACTGCGTCGGCGCCGTTGAAGGCACCCCGAGGGAACCCATCCGATCCGAACCGATTTTCCACATGCCGCGCGCACCGAAAGATCCGTCCGCCCCGAAGAAGCCCCGGGCGCCCCGGAAGAAACCCGACGCATCTGCCGGGATCGCCGAAGACCCGTCCGAACCCACCTTGGCCGGGCCGTCTGCGATCGACATCGCCACCGGCGGGGTCACCGGGGACACCCGGCATCCCGGGAAGTCGGCCGGGAAGCCCGCGGACCGGGTGCCGTCGGGCGCCGAGGGCGGCGGGAAGGCCTCCGGGGATTCGCCCAGCCTCCAGGACCCGCCGAAATCCCCGGAGTCCGGGCACGCACCTGCCCGACGGGGCCGTCGTGCGGCCGCCGACGACGGCAACCTGCTGAGCAGCGTGTCCGCCCCGCCCGCAGACGCACCCGTGACGCGTGAGAACGAAGACGAACCCCTGGTGGTCAAGGCCTCCCCGCTGCCGCCGAGGGCCCCGATGGCCCCGCCCAACGAGGACACCCCGGCCCCGGAGGCTCCCGAGAAGGCCACGGTGGCGATCGAACCCCGCACGCTGAACCTCCACGAGCTGCAGCCGATGCCCATCGGCCCGCTGGCCGAGGTGGCCAAGCATTTCGGCATCGAGAACTACGGCACCCTCAAGCGGCAGGAGATCATCTTCCAGATCGTCCAGCGCAACCTCGGCGCGGGCGGCATCATCAACACCCGGGGCGTCCTGGAGGTCATGCCGGAGGGCTTTGGATTCCTGCGCTCGCCGGCCTTCAACTACCTGCCCTGCCCCGAGGACATCTACGTCTCCCCGTCGCAGATCCGCCGCTTCGACCTGGCCACCGGCGACGACGTCGAGGGGCAGGTGCGTCCACCCAAGGACAAGGAGAAGTTCTACGCCCTGCTCAAGGTCGAGCGGGTGGCCGGACTGGATCCCGACAAGGCCAAGGAAAAGACCCATTTCGAGAACCTCACCCCGCTCTTCCCGAACCGCCGGTTCCTGCTCGAGACCACGCCCGACGAGTACAGCACCCGCGTGGTGGACATCGTCTGCCCGGTCGGCAAGGGCACCCGCGGCCTGATTGTCGCCCCTCCACGCACCGGCAAGACGGTGCTGATGCAGAAGCTGGCCAACGCCATCCTCAAGAACAACCCGGACTGCCACCTGATCATCCTGCTCATCGACGAGCGCCCCGAGGAGGTCACCGACATGGAGCGTTCCTGCCGAGGCGCCGAGGTCGTCAGCTCGACCTTCGACGAACCGCCCGAGCGCCACGTGCAGGTGGCCGAGATGGTCATCGAGAAGGCCCGCCGGATGGTCGAACACAAGAAGGACGTGGTCATCCTGCTCGATTCCATCACCCGTCTCGCGCGCGCCTACAACACGGTGCAGCCGCACTCGGGCAAGATCCTTTCCGGCGGCGTCGACGCCAACGCGCTGCACAAGCCCAAGCGGTTCTTCGGAGCGGCCCGGAACATCGAGGAAGGCGGCTCGCTGACCATCATGGCCACGGCGCTGGTCGACACCGGCAGCCGCATGGACGAGGTGATCTTCGAGGAGTTCAAGGGCACCGGCAACATGGAGATCCACCTCGACCGCTCGCTGGTTGATCGCCGCATCTTCCCGTCGATCAACATCGAGAAGTCGGGCACCCGCAAGGAGGAGCTGCTCTACCACCCCGACGAATACCAGCGCATCTCGGTCCTGCGCCGAGCCCTGGTCGGCGTGCCGCCGGTCGAGTCGATGGACCTGCTGCTCGGCAAGCTCAAGAAGACGCCGAACAACATCATGTTCCTGCTCTCGATGGGCCCGTCCTCCCGGTGAGGCGATCCTCCGCGGTCTTCTGAAATAGAGCCTGACAGAGGGGCCCGCCGACAGGACATGCCGCGGGCGGACCATCCTTGGGGAACCTCCCAGAAACTCAGGGGAGAAGCGCCTGTGGGGCAGGGCGCTCCCGGCTCCGGTGTGTGCCGTGTGGCGGGTGCCTTGTGCCGTGTGGCGTTGTTGGCGTCCTGTTTCCGCATCACGCCAGGTGGACCCGGGTTCAGGCCAAGCTGAGCCAATCTGAGCCGGGCCAAGCGGGTCCATGGAGGCCGCACCGACTCCCGCTCACCCGCGGCCGAACGTCCCGCCCGGAGTCTCTCCCCTCAGCCGGTTGAGCTCGCCGCGGAGATCGTCGAGACTGCCCACCCGGGTGGCTCCGACCGCCTCGATCTCCTTGCGGTAGGCGTTGCTGGCCCGGCCTCCGACGAGGATGCGGGTCGTGGCCGGCAGCAGTCGGCGAAGCAGCTGGAGTTCGCGCGACACGCCCGGGTCGTCCGTGGGGTGCACGATGCTCAACCCCACCGCACGCGCACCCTGCGCGATGGCCATGCCCGCGATCTCCTCGGCAGGCAGGCAGGCCCCGCCGTACACCACCCTCCAGCCCAGACCGGTGGCCGCCGCCGCGACGATGATCGCCCCCAGTTCGTGGATCTGGCCCGCGGGCGTCGTGACCACCAGCACCGGGGCCCTCGGGTGCAGGGCGATGGGACGGGCGATGTTGCCAAGGAAGGTGCGCAGCACTGACGTGGCGACATGCTCCTGGGAGACCTTCACCTCGCCGCGCATCCATCCGTCACCGATGCGCTCCACCAGAGGCACGATCACCTCGGCCAGCAGGCGCATCTGCCCCATCGCCACGGAGGCCCGTTCCAGAAGGCCCTCGAGCCCCGTGGCATCCATCCGGAGCACCGCCTGGAAGGCACCCTCCAGGAATCCGAAAACCTCCCAGGAGGCCAACCCCTCCCGGAAAGCCGCCTCTCCGGCGGAAGATCGATCCCTCGGTGCATCGGGCACGGATGAAGGCCGCGCGTCCCCTCCCGTCGCCTCCGCCGAGGAGGCTGGCCAGCGCCTCGGAAGGCTGACCGTGCCGGCAATCCCATCGGGTCCAGGGGCGCGACCGGCGCCGGAGACCAACCCACGCAACGACTCGACCGACAGCGAGGCAATCGTGCCAATGGAAAAGCCGGCTTCGGTGCCCTGCCGCAGGAGGATCAGGCGTTCGATGTCCGACTCGGAATACAAGCGTTGCTTACCCTCCGATCGAGCCGGACGGACCGTCTGGTAGCGCTTCTCCCACGCCCGGATCACATGGGGACTCAACCCCGTCTGCCGGGAGACGGTCCGGATCGAATGTCGCACCATGGAATCGCTCATGTGAGGACAAGGTTGATCAAAGATTGAACAGAAGCAAGACCTTGACGTCCACACTTGGACAAAGTCTGTACGCCTGCTCAACAGGCAGCCGGAAAACCGCGAAACCGAGGCATCAAGAACCCAGAAACCTAGACAAGCGAACTTTGATGTTGATTTTCTGTCTAACTCTCAACTAGCTTTTTCCCGGCAACGAACTACAGTCCTCCGGTCAGGCATCAGGGCCTGCCTCCGACACCCACTCCGATGAAATCCCAGAAATCCCCCTGCGTCCCCGTCAACGCCACCCCGAAGACCGGCACAGCCTCGAAACGGGCCACGTCCCCGTCGGTGAAGAAGGCCAAACCGGCGTCGGCGACATCTCGAGGCGCCAAAAAGGTTCGGGTGCCCTCCTTGAAGGCGTTGCGACCCGCCCCGGCGCCCCGGCAGAATCGGCCCGCCCCGACCTCCAAGTCCGCCGCTCAAGTGACCGGATTCCGTCCCGGGGTGCAGGTCGTCGATGGCATCCCCGTGATGCCGACGCCGGCCGAACCGGTCCGGGACATCTACGAGTCCAAGAGCGCCCTCAACCTGTACATGCGACAGGCCGTCGAGGTTCCGCTGCTCACCGTGGCCGAGGAGAACGCCTTGGCGGCCCGCATCAAGAAGGGCGACACGGTGGCCCGCGAGCACATGATCCGCGCCAACCTCCGCCTGGTTGTGAAGATCGCCAAGGATTACGACGGTCTCGGCCTGCCCCTGCTCGACCTCATCAACGAGGGGAACATGGGGCTGATGAAGGGCGTGGAGCGATTCGATCCGTCCAAAGGCGGCAAGTTGTCGACCTACAGCTCCTGGTGGATCAAGCAGTCCATCAAGCGGGCGCTGGCCAACCAGTCCAAGACCATCCGGCTGCCGGTCCACCTGGTCGACAAGATCTCGAAGATGCGCCGGGTCTCGATGGAGCTTCAGGAGCTCTTCGGCCGCGAGGCGACCGACGAGGAGATCGCCGAGGAGATGCAGGTCCCGCTGCGCAAGGTGCGCCTGTGGCGCCGGGCCTCGCTGCGGACCAGTTCCCTGGACGAGTCCCTCGGGGATGAGGACTCCAGCCGCTTGGGCGACGTCGTGCCCGACGAGTCCTGCCAGACGCCCTACGAGGACCTGGAGAGCCGCACGACGCACCAACTGCTGCAAAACAGCCTGCACATCCTCGATTCCCGGGAGATGACCATCCTCCGGGAGCGGTTCGCGCTGGATGGCGGCCAAGAGAAGACCCTGGACGAGATCGGCCAGAAGTTCGGCGTCACCCGCGAGCGCATCCGTCAGCTGCAGAACATCGCACTGGCCAAGCTGCGGAAGCGGATCGAGGCCGTGGAGGCCGTCCGCGATCCCGAGGTGGCCGAGGACGGGGTCCGCTGATCCCGAAGCCCATCCCCGGGAGACCTCTCCCGGCAGGCATTCGTCCCACCCGAGGCCCCGCCCACGCGGGGCCTCGTTCGATGTGTCAGGGTGCGCCCCCCTCCAGAATGGCCACCGCGACGGCATGCCCGGCTGTGTGGCTCAGGTTGAGATGGACGGCCGAGGCCGACCGCCGGTCAAAGAGCGCCCGGCCGGCGCCATGCAGTCGCACCGACGTGGACCCGGCCTCCGAGCGCACCACCTCGATGTCGAGCCACCCGATCTCCCCGCCGATGCCGGTGCCAAAGGCCTTGCTGACGGCCTCCTTGGCCGCGAACCGGGCGGCGACATGCGTCGTCGGGTCCGGGTGCCCGAAGCAGTAGTCGTACTCGGCAGGCAGGAGGAACCTCCGGGCAAAGCGTTCCCCGAGACGCTGCAGGGAGTCGCGGATGCGACCGACCTCCACCAGGTCGATGCCCACCCCGAGGATCATGCCGCCGGCATGGGCCGGGCCGGTCCGCCGTAGCCTTCCATGGCCCCCAAAATCTCCTTCACGGCCCGCTCGAGGCCCACGAAAACCGCCCGGCTGATGATGGAGTGGCCGATGTTCAACTCTTCGAGGTGCGGCACCACGTGCAGCAACGGGAGGTTCTCGAGGTTCAGGCCATGGCCGGCATTGACCCGGAGGCCCGCGCGGTGGGCGTGTTCGGCCGCGGCGACCAGACGCTCCAGTTCCCGATTCCTCTCGGCCTTCCGGTGGAACACCTCGGCGTAGGCCCCCGTGTGCAGTTCGATGAATCCCGCGCCGACCCGGGCCGAGGCCTCCACCTGAGACGGCTCAGGGTCGACGAAGAGGCTCACCTCGATGCCCGCGTCCCCCATCCGCCGAATCGTCTCGCGCAGGGCCGCCTCGTGGCCCCGGACATCCAGACCACCCTCGGTGGAGATCTCCTCCCGCTTCTCGGGCACGAGGCAGACGATGTCCGGACGGACCGCCAGGGCGATCGCGACGATCTCCGGCGCGTTGGCCATCTCGAAGTTCAGGCGCGTGCGGACGGCCTGACGCAGGGCCGTGATGTCGCAGTCGACGATGTGCCGGCGATCCTCCCGCAGATGGGCCGTGATGCCGTGCGCGCCGGCCTGCTCGCAGAGCCGTGCCGCGGCGACCGGATCGGGCTCGCCCCGTTCCATGCCCCGGTAGCGGGCCTGACGAAGGGTCGCGACGTGGTCGATGTTGACGCCAAGCTTGAGCATGGGTGTCTCAGGGCTTGGGCTTGGCTGCCGGGGCGGACTTGGAGGCCTCTCGGGCCGGGGCTTCCGGAAGTCCCATCGGCGCCGCCACCGGGGACGCGGACCTTCCCGGGCGCTGGGCCCGGCTGGCGCGCGGCAGGGCGGGATCCAGCCACCTTCCCAGCAGCACCCACTCGAAGGCGGTCAACCCGGCCGGGGCCTTGCGGCTCCAGGAGAACGTCCCCGGGCCCGTCTGGCGGACCTGGGTGACGGTGTTGTCGACCTTGGCAAGGCTGTCGCTCAGCCATTGGCTGGCCGGTCCGTCGCCCGGGGCGGGTCGCAGCCCGAGGGAGATGTCCCGGACCTGGAGGTTGGCCCACCAGTGGGTGAAGTTCTCGGAGGTGATCTCCCAATCGTAGAGCACCAGTCCCGGCTGCTGCAGCTGCTGCAGCAATTCCGCCGGGACCGGCTGCACCGAGCGTTGGCGCCGGAACATGCTGAATCCCAGGAATCCGGGCCCTCGGTTCTCCGGACCCGTCAGCATCGGCAGTGGTCCGGGGGCGCAACTCAGGCCGAGGATCTGCTTCTCGGGATCGTACATCACCATGCCGTCAAGACGGCCCGGTTCGCCGTTGGTCGAGTAGAGGCGGGCCAGTTCGGCGTTGGCCGAGTCGAGCACCTTGGCCGGCTGGCCGACGTGGACCACCGCATAGGTCTGGAAGGGGGATTCCTGCTGGGCCCACTGGTAGGCCTGGCCGATCTCCTGGCCATGGAAATGGCGGTCCAACCCCAGCAGCGACAGGAGGCGCGGCGACACACCGCGCACCGCGGTGAGCGACACGAGCGGGTCGTAGATCGCGTTGGTCGGGTACTGCCAGGCATCCAGTTTCAGCTCCGCCATTCCGGGCTGGGTCAGGGTGCCGGACCAGGCGACGGCACCATTGGTCGCCTCGGCCACCGCCCGAAAGCCGGGGAAGGCCCCGGGAGCCGTCTCGAGGTCGAGCAACCGCGAGGGGTTGGCCACGGTGCCGAGGACCCGGGAGCGGAAGGTCTTGGCGCGGGGGGAATCCGACGGGCTGACCGCGAAGAGCCATCCCTTCTCCGCGCTCACCCATGCCCCGGCAAGACCGGGGGCCAGGGGCTTGACCAACGCCGGAAACCGGTCGTTCCAGAGGGGCGCCCGCTCGGCCGTGATGCGGACCGCGACGAAGACCTCGCGGGCCCCGTCGCCGCGTCGCCACACCTCGCCGGCGGACTCGTGGTCGAGCAGGTCGGCCACCAGCGGCTGGGCCTGGGTGACCGTCGCGTCGGCGGCGGCCGACCCAGCCAGCCATTCCAGCGCCGCCCGCGCCGCCTTGGGCCGCAGACGCCCGGCCAGCACCGGCGCGTTGCTGTGGGACAGGAGCAGCCGCAGGCCTTGGGCGCCGGTCTGGCTCCGAAGGCCGTCGGCCCCCGCGGAGTGCCAACGGGCGGCCAACTCGGGCGCCTCCTGGCGGCAGCCGGCGACCAGCGCCATCAGCATCGCGGCCAGCAACGAAGGAACCGTGCATCGTCTCGTCATCCGGGGAACTTTGGTGCCAGAGAAGCCCGCGCGAAGCAATCCGCCATTGCACTTTGCCCCGACTCCGGAGCGGGGGCACCCTTTCCGGACGATGGGCGACGCATGGCATTGGATCCGATCGGGGGCGGGGGATGCACCCGGCAACATGGCCTGGGACGAGGCCCTGCTGGAGGCGGCCGCCGGCCTCGCCACCCCGGTATTCCGCAGCTACGCCTGGGAGGCGCCGGCCGCGACGTTCGGCTACTTCCAGCGCCATGCGGAGATCGCGGCATGGACGCCCCTGCGACCGCTCCTCCGACGCCCGACCGGCGGCGGCCTCGTGCCCCACGCCTCCGACTGGACCTACGCGATCATCCTCCCGCCGCAGCACGCATGGTATTCGCTGCCCGCGGTGGAAAGCTACCGTCGCGCCCACCGGTGGCTGCAGCGCGCCTTCGGCCTGTGCGGCGTCGAGACCCGGCTTTCCCCGTGCTGCGACCCGGCGGGCCCGGGCCGGTGCTTCGTGGGTGCGGAGCGGGAGGACCTACTCCTCGGGGACGGCAAGGTCGCCGGGGCGGCGCAGCGGCGCAACCGGCTGGGCCTGCTCATCCAGGGCAGCGTCCAGCCGACGCCGGACGGCCTGGAGCGCGCCCGCTGGGAGGAGGCCCTGATGGAGGCCGCCCGCCTCGACTGGCAGGCCTCGTGGAGCGACCTGCCGACCCCCGACGAGGCCTGGCTCCGGCGACTGTCGGAGCTGCGGACGCGGTACGCGTCGCGCGCGCACAACGAGCGGCGTTGACGGGCCGGTCAGTCCGCCCGCCCCCTGCCATCGCGACTCTGCCGGAACCGCGTCGGTGTCATGCCCGTGGCCGCCCGGAAGGCCCTCGAGAAGGCGCTGTGGTCGTAGAAGCCGCAGGCGTGGGCGATCTCGGCGACCGGTTTGCGGCTGTCCTCCAGGAGACGCGAGGCGGCCGTGAGACGCGTGTGCGAGATGAGTTGGCTGGGCGTCGTGCGGAAGAGCCGCTTGATGAGGCGGGCGAACCGGACCGGCGGGATGCCCGCCGACGCGGCGAGCGACGCCGGGGTGACCTCCTCGTCGTAGTGGGCCTCGAGATGGTCGAGCGCCGCGGCCAGACCGGCCGGGATGCGGCCGGCTCCGGCCGGCACCTGCAGGTCGCGGGACAGGCCCACCAGCCCGATGACCCGTCCCCGCTCATCGCGGATGGCGAATTTGGTGGTGAAGCACCAGCCGGTCCGGCGGCGCGATTGCCAGTGCAGCTCCAGCTTGCCAACGATGGGCCGTCCCGTCCGAAGCACGGCCTCGTCCTGCCGGGCGAACCGGATGGCCAGGTCGGCGGGATAGACCTCATGGACCGTCTTGCCGATGAGGTCCTCGGGTCGCTGGCAACCGACCCGCTCGGCGAGGGAGCGGTTGACTGCCGTGTACCGTCCGGCCGTGTCCTTGACGAAGAAGGCCACGTCGGGCACGTGGCCGAAGATCTCGGCGAACAGGCTCACGGGCAGATGGGTCACCGGCGAGGCCGTCCCGGAGCCGCCTGTGCGGACTTTGGCGGGCATGGGCGGAGGGTGCAGCAAGACAGGGCGCGCGGCGATGCCAGAGTCGTGGCTCCATGCGCCCGCATCCCCGTTGGAATCACCGGCAGGACCGACGTCCGCCTGGGCCCTGCACCTGCCCAGGTCTGCCATCCCTGCTGACCGTGCTGTTCGTGCTGCTCCTGCTGGCGACCGACCGACGGGCCCTGGCCCAAGGCTCCCGCGACGACTACCGACGCGCCCTGGGCCTGGCCCAACGCACCGAGAACACGGTGTTCCGGGCGACCGTGCAGCCGCAGTGGATCGCCGGAGGCGACGACCGCTTCTGGTACCGGGTGACGACCGGACCGGATCGGCAGCAATACGTGCTCGTGGACCCGGAGCGCGGCGCACGCGAACCGCTCTTCGATCACGCCGTGCTGGCGAAGCGCCTCGAACAGGTCGAAACCGCGCCCGGGCCGGGCCGGCCGACGATCCCCCCCGACGGCCTGAAGCTCGATTCCCTCACCGTGGAGATGGACGGCGGCACCCGGGTGCTGAGGTTCCGCCAGGGCGGCAAGCGTTGGAGAACCCGCATCCCGGTCCTCGCTCTCGAGCCCGACCCGGCCCCGGAGGCCCTCCTCACCCCCTCTCCGTCGCAACGACCTCCCCGCCGATCCCGCACCACCGGTGACGAGACCGAGATCGTGCTGGTGAACCGCACGACCGAGGACGTGGAATTGTACTGGCTGGACGACCAGGGAACACGACGTCCCTACGGCCGGTTGCGTCCCGGAGCCGAACGCCGGCAGCACACCTTCGCCGGGCATGTCTGGCTGGGGACCGACCGGAACGGGACCGTCCTCGGGATCTTCACCGCACCCGAAGGGTATGGGCGGGCCGAGTTCGTGAGCCCGCCCGGAGGCTCCAAGGAAGCCGCCGCGCCCCCGGAGCCGGCCCCAGAAGCCAAACCGGGCCCGCATGATTCCCCCGACGGCCGATGGACGGTCGAGGTCCGCGACCACAACCTGTTCCTGCGGCCCAGGGCCGGCGGCGAGGCGGTCCGCCTGAGCCGGGACGGGGTCGCCGGAGACGCCTATCACCCCGAGGTACGCTGGTCGCCCGACTCGTCCCACCTGGTGGCCCGACGGGTCCGGGACGTCCCGCCCCGCCGCGTGTCGTGGATCGAGGCCGCACCGAAGGATCAACTGCAGCCCAAGCTCCACTCGCACGACTACTTCAAGCCCGGGGATCCCCTGCCCCACCCGCGGCTTCGGGTCTTTGCGGTCGACGGATTCCGCCAGCACGACGTGGACGAGGCGCTGTACCCCAACCCCTTCACGGAGAATGGCGCGCTCGACGTCCAGTGGTCCCCGGATGGACGCGAGTTCTACGTGGACTACAACCAGCGGGGACATCAGGTGTACCGGATCCTCGCCGTCGGCCGCACGGGAGCGGTCCGCACGGTGGTCGAGGAAGCCCCGAAAACCATGGTGGACTGGACGGCCAAGACCTGGCGGCACTGGCTCCACGGGCGGGGCGAACTGCTGTGGATGGCCGAGCGCAGCGGTTGGTGCCACCTGTGGCGTGTCGACATCGCCACGGGTGCCGTGAAGAACGCCATCACCCAGGGCGACTGGGTGGTCCGCTCGGTGGAACATGTCGACGCGGAACGCCAGCAGGTCTGGTTTTTCGCCGGGGGCATCCGGCCGGACCAGGATCCCTACCACCTGCACCTGGCCCGGGTGAACTTCGATGGCACGGGGCTCGTGGTGCTGACCGAGGGCGACGGCACCCACAAGGTGCAATTCTCGCCCGACCGACGCTGGTTCGTCGACACCTGGTCCCGTGTGGATCACCCGCCGGTGACCGAGCTGCGCCGCGCGGACGACGGCCGCAAGGTCCTCGAGCTGGAGCGGGCCGACATCGGCCGACTCCTGGCCGCCGGGTGGTCATTGCCCGAGCGCTTCACCGCCAAGGGGCGCGACGGAACGACCGACATCTTCGGCCTCCTCATCCGCCCGTCGCGCATGGACCCGGCGGCGAAGCTTCCGGTGATCGAGGAGATCTACGCGGGCCCGCAAGGGGCCTTCGTGCCCAAGGAGTTCGGCCGCCTGACCCGACAGCATGCTCTGGCCGAATTGGGATTCGTGGTGGTCCAGATCGACGGCATGGGCACCAGCCAGCGCTCGAAGGCCTTCCACGACGTGGCCTGGAAGAACCTGGCCGACGCGGGCTTCCCCGACCGGAAGCTCTGGATCCGGGCCGCCGCCACGACCCGGCCCTGGATGGACCTGGGTCGGGTGGGCCTCTATGGCGGCAGCGCCGGGGGCCAGAACGCCCTGCGCGGCCTGCTCGACCATGGCGAGTTCTACACGGTGGCCGTCGCCGACTGCGGCTGCCACGACAACCGCATGGACAAGATCTGGTGGAACGAGCAGTGGCTCGGCTGGCCCGTCGACGACGCCTACCGGCGCTGCTCCAACGTGGAGGACGCGCACAAGCTCACCGGCAAGCTGCTCCTGGTGGTGGGCGAGGTGGACACCAACGTGGACCCGGCCAGCACCCTGCAGGTCAGTGCCGCCCTCGTGCGCGCCGACAAGGACTTCGAGCTGCTGGTGATGCCCTCCACCAACCACGGCGCGGCCGAGACGCCCTACGCCAGTCGGCGGCGCATGGACTTCTTCGTGCGGCACCTGCTCGGCCGGGAACCCCGCTGGCATTGACCGCAAGGCTCCGGCGGCCAAACACCGACCGGGCCAAGCCCCAACCCGGAGCAGTCTCGAACCCAGCCGAGGTCGGCTGCAGTCCCGGAGCCTGTCCTGAGCTTCCGGACAGGCTCTCAGGCCAGCAGCGCCTGGATCGGGTGCGACTCTTCGACGCCGGTGAGACGCTGGTCGAGCCCCTGGCTCTTGAAGGTGAAGCGCCGGTGGTCCACGCCCATGCACTGGAGGATCGTGGCGTTCAGGTCGTTGATGTGCACCGGGTTCTCCACGACGTTGTAGCTGAAATCGTCGGTCTCGCCGTACGAGATGCCGCCCTGGATGCCGCCACCGGCCATCCACATGCAGAAGTTGCGCGGATGGTGGTCGCGGCCGTAGTCGGTGCGGGTGAGCTTGCCCTGCGAGTAGACGGTGCGGCCGAACTCGCCGCCCCAGATGACCAGGGTGTCCTCGAGCAGTCCACGGGCCTTGAGGTCGTGGATGAGCGCCGCGGAGGCCTGGTCGATGTCCTTGCACTGGGCACGGATCTCGGAGGGGAGATTGCCGTGCTGGTCCCAGCCCCGGTGCAGGATCTGCACGCAGCGCACGCCGCGCTCCACCAGGCGCCGGGCCAGGAGCGTGCTGGCGGCGAAGGTGCCGGGTTTCTTCACGTCGTCGCCATACAGGTCGATGGTGGCCTTCGACTCGCCGGAGAAATCCACCAGGTCGGGCACGCTGCTCTGCATGCGGAAGGCCATCTCGTACTGCGCGATGCGGGTGAGCGTCTCGGGGTCGCCCCAGCGCTCGTGGGTCCGGGCATTGAGCCGGTTGAGCGCGTCGAGCATCCCACGGCGGTCCTCGCGGCTGACGCCCGGCGGGTTGTCGATGTACAGCACGGGGTCGCCGATGGACCGCAGGGCCACGCCGGTGTAGCGGGTCGGCAGGAAGCCGCTGCTCCACATGCGGGTGAAGAGGGCCTGCGCATCGGCCTTGGACGACCAGTTGGGCGTCAGCACCACGAAGGCGGGCAATTCGTTGTTCTCGCTGCCCAGGCCGTAGGCGAGCCAGGCGCCGAGGCTCGCCTTGCCGGGCACCTCGCTGCCCGTCATCACGAAGGTGCAGGCCGGGTCGTGGTTGATGGCGTTGGTCTGGACCGACTTGAGCACCGCCAGGTCGTCCACCACCCGGGCCGTGTACGGGAGCAGTTCGCTGATCCAGCGTCCGCTCTGGCCGGCCTGATGGAACTTGAACATCGTGGGCGCCACCGGGAACCGGGACTGGCCCGAGGTCATGGTGGTGATGCGTTGGCCATTGCGCACCGAATCGGGCAGGTCCTTGTCGAAATACTCCTGCAGCTTCGGCTTGTGGTCCCAGAGGTCGAGCTGGGACGGCGCGCCGTTCATGTGCAGGTAGATGAGGCGCTTGGCCTTGGGCGCGAAGTGCGGGAAGCCCGGGAGGGGAGGATGGACCCGGGCCACCGGCGAAGCGCCCGCGGCGGCGGCAGCAGCCAGCTTGCCCGCCCCCAAGGTGGCCAGCGCCAGTCCGCCGAGGCGGATGCCCGTGTTGCCGAAGAACTGACGCCGGGTCTGGTTCAGGTGGAATTCGAACAGGGGATTCATGGTCAGTTGCGGGTCACGGTTTCGTCGAGGTTGAGCAGCAGGTTGGCCGTCAGGGTGTAGGCGGCCAGTTCCGTCTCGGGCAGCCCGGCCCTCGGTGCCGACTCGCCGACGCGGACGGCCTTTCGGGCGGCCTCAGGATCGGCCTGATAGCGTTCCAAAAACCGGTTGAAGGCCTCACGGACCACCCCGGCCTCGTCCGGGCTGGGCGCGCGGGAGAGGACCGTCTTGAAGGCGAAGCCGATCCGATCCTCCAGGCGGGTCCCGCCCTCGGTCATCATGCGGGTGGCCAGGCCGCGGGCGGCCTCGAAGTGCTGCACGTCGTTGAGCAACTGCAAGGCCTGCAGCGGCGTGTTGCTGCGCTCGCGCCGGGAACAGAACTGCTCGCGGTTGGGGGCGTCGAAGGTGGCCATGAAGGGCGGCGGTGCCGTGCGCTTGAAGAACACGTACAGGCTGCGCCGATAAAGGGCCGCACCGGATTCCTGACGGTAGGTCCGGGTGTTGGAACCGCTGTAGCCCACCGGCTCCCAGATGTTCGGCGGTTGGTAGGGTCGCACGCCCTTGCCGCCGAGGGTGCCGTCCAGCAGGCCCGAGACGAACAGCGCGTTGTCGCGCAACTGCTCGGCATCGAGGCGGAAACGCGGGCCGCGGGCCAGCCAACGGTTCTCGGGATCCTGCTGCAGGAGGGCCGTCGGGACGGCCGCCGACTGCCGGTAGGCCGCCGAGGTCACCAGGGACCGGACCAGCGCCTTCCCGTCCCAGCCGGATTCACGGAAGGACACCGCGAGCCAGTCGAGCAACTCCGGATGGCTGGGCGGCTCGCCCTGCGACCCGAAGTCGTCGGCGGTCTTGACGAGGCCCACCCCGAAGAACTGCTGCCAGAACCGGTTGACGGTCACCCGGGCGGTCAGGGGATGTTCCGATGACACCAGCCAGCGGGCCAGATCCAGACGGTTGGGGGTCGGTCCCGACGGCTTGAGCGCCGGCAGCGCCGCGGGCACGGCGCGGCCGACCTTCTCGCCGGGCGCGTCGTATTGGCCACGCACCATGACGAAGCTCTCGCGGGGCTTGTCCATGTCGCGCCAGATGAAGGTCTGCGGGATCTGGTCGCGGAACTTGTCCCGCTGCTGGCGCAGGTCGGCGACGGCCGCATGGAGCGGGTCGAGCACCGGGCGGGTCTCGGAGCAGACCCGGGCGAGGTAGTGCTCCTTCAGCAGACGTGTCTGCTCGGGAGTCCGCTGTTCGGGCGTCGTGTCCTTGAGGACTTTCCGGAGGGTCTCCGGGACGTCCTTGTTCTCCTTGCCCTGATGCTGCGCGAGCCAGGCCGAGAACGAGGTTCGCGGATCGCGGGCCGGGTCGATGCGGCCGGTGATTCCCGCGCGGTCCCAATGCGCCAGGCCTCCGTTCTGGGTGTAGGCGAGGCCGGTGACCGGCTGCCCCGCCTTCAGGCCCAAGGCCTCGGTGTCGAATTCCAGACGCACCCACTCACCGGCCTGGGGGAGCGGACCGGCGTGCCGGCGGCTCGGCTTGCCCTTGGTGCCCCAGTCGGTGGCGTCCACGTCGCCCCAGACCACCCGATGCTCCCAGTCGCCCTGGAAGAACTGGAGCATGATCATCTTCGGGAGCGCGGACGGGTCGAGCCTCACCCAGGCGAACACCTTGGCGGAGGCCGGCACATCGAGCGAAAAGCCCTCGTAGACACTCTGGGTCAACCCGTCGCCACGCTGCTTCAGCGCAGACTGGCCGAACTTCACGGGTCCCTCGGAGGATTTCACCCAGACGGGCGAACCCTGCACGCGGGCGCCCGGCGGGGTGCCGTCCTCCAGCCAGACCGCCTCGACCTCGCGCGCCTGCGGCGGCGGGTTGAGCGTGGCCGGATCGGTGTAGGACAGGCCCTTCACCCGGGTCTCGACCGCCTGCTCCGCCTCAGCGATGCGGGCCTCGAACCCGGCGAGCCTCTGGGCGTCCTTCTCGGACGTCACCGGCACCACGGGCGGCGTGCGCAAGGAATTTCCATCCATGGCCGGGTCGGCGGCGCTGTGGAAGAACGCGTAGAGCGAGTAGAATTCTTTCTGCGAGATGGGGTCGAACTTGTGGTCGTGGCAGACGGCGCATCCGGCCGTGAGGCCCATCCAGGTCTGGGCGGTGGTGGCGGTGCGCTCGACGGCGTAGCGGAAGATGAACTCGGCATCGATGGCCCCGCCCTCGCCCGTGGTGACGTTGTTGCGGTTGAAGCCGGTGGCCACCAACTGGTCCTGCGACGGGTTGGGCAGGAGGTCGCCGGCCAACTGCTCGATGGTGAACTGGTCGAAGGGAAGGTTGCGGTTGAAGGCCCGGACCACCCAGTCGCGGTACGGCCAGATCTGGCGCTCGTTGTCGAGGTGCAGCCCGTGCGTGTCGGCATAGCGGGCGACATCGAGCCAATGCCTGGCCATCTGCTCGCCGTACTGCGGGGTGTCGAGGAAACGGTCCACCGCACGCTCGTAGGCTCCCGGCCGGGTGTCGGCCACGAAGGCATCGACCTCGGCAGGCGACGGCGGCAGGCCGCGCAGGTCGAAACTCAACCGTCGCAGCAGCGTCGGGCGGTCGGCCTCCATGCCCGTCGGGAGAACCCCCTCCCTGCGCCACCGCTCGGACAGGAAGGCGTCGATCGGCGAGGAGCCCTGGACCCCAGCGGGCGGAGCCCCACGGGCGGGGATCTCGAAGGCCCAATGCTTCTGGTAGGGGGCGCCGGCCTCGATCCACCGACGCAGCAACCCGCGCTGGGCATCGCTCAACGGTTTGTGGGTCTCGGGCGGCGGCATGACCTCGTCCGGATCCTGGGAGAGCACGCGCTGCCACAGTCCGCTGGACTTGAGGTCGCCGGGACGGATCGCAACTCGTCCCTCCCGGTTGGGAGTCAACGCCCCCTCCGCCGTGTCGAGCCGTAACCCGGCCTTGCGTTTCTTGGCATCGAATCCGTGGCAAGAGAAGCAGTGGTCGGAGAGGATCGGACGGATGTCCCGATTGAAGCTGAGGTCGGCCGCGGCGACGGAGACGAACGACACCAGAAGCCATGCCGGAATACGGCGAGCCACCCGGAGGCACACCCTCGCGACTGAGGTAGTTATCACCATTCAATAGAGTGTGCCGCTTGGCCCCCGAGTTTCAACCCCCCAGCCGGGCTTTCCCATTCCGACCGCACGATTTGTGGGTCCGCCCCCCGGAGGCGCCACCGAGGCTTCCGAGCCGGGATTCATCTGGGCCGTCCTTGCCGACCGGACGGTGCAGGCGGCTAACTCACGCCCATCGGATCCAACACCTCGACCTCGCCAGCCCCCGAAGGCCGGGTTCGCACTCCAAACGCCGACAAGCCCCCTTCGACACCCATCGTTCCGCCTTCCCGCGAAGCCGGCAACCGGTCGCATGCAAGCCGCCCCTCCGGCAGAACTGGATTCCGCGCCGGGATCGCCCCGCTCAAGAGCCAGCCCCATCGAATGCAAAAAACCCAAGGCCAAGACCTTGGGTTTTCTAGAATTTTTTTTCGGAGGTTTTTTTGACGGGCCTCGGCCGGCGTGACCGATGCCGGCCCGTCGGATCACGGCTTGGTCGGGGAGGCGACGACCTCCGGCCTACTCGGGACGATACCCTCCGAGGTGAGCTGGAACGTGGGGTCCACCTTCTCGGCCACGAACGCCTTGTCGCCGAAGGTCTTGAGCAGGTCGTTGAACTTCTCTTGAGTGATCACGTCGCCCTTCTTCAGGCCCGGGACCTGCAGCGGATCGCGGATGACAATCACGCCACCCACCGGCACCGGCTGACCGGACACGTTGCCCGCCCCGTAGGTGGCAACCGCCTTTTCGAAGTCGGCTTGGGTCAGGACCTTGCCGGCCTCGAGGACCACCTTTCCGTTCACGACGACGTCTCCCTTGATGACCACCGTGCCAACGAAGTTGCCCGGGTTCGGCTGCGGGCGAGTCGCTGCGACCGGCGCAGTGACCTTGACACTCGCGGAAACCTGGGAAGCGGAGGGCATCGCGGCGATGACCGGCAGGGTGTTGGCAACCACCGAGGAGGCCGCCGGGTCGAACATCTGGCCGCCGCAGACGTCGTAAGAGACCCCGCGGTAGGAGACCGTCACGCACCCGGACCAGACGGCCACGGTGCCATTGTCGGTGACCTGGTACTCGGAGGTCCGGATGACCGCGCTGACGGTCGGACCCTTGACGATGTAGGAGGACTGGGAAGAGGTCTTCTTCACATAACCGGCCACGGTACCAACCTTGAGGTTGATCTTGGTCGTGACCACCGTCTCGGCCCCGGACTTGTCGAGGGTCAGCTCGTCGAACGAGATCGAGGAGTCGGGGAGTACCACCACCGTCGGACCGTTGTCGCCGAGGTAGAGGTTGGCCTGGGCGCCAGCGCCCGTGGAGATGGACTGACCCGGCTTCACCGAGTCACCGACGGCGGCCGGCTGGTCATCGACCTTGACGCTTCCCTTGATGCCGGTCAGCTCGGCCTTGCCCGTCTCGGCGGCATAAAGGGAGGAACTCGCCAGGATCGCGGAAACCGCGAGGAGGCTGGCGAAGCGGGGATAGATCCCGATCATTTTCATGGTGGCTCGTGTGAGAGGTTGAAATTTCTGAACAGAAAGATGGGGAGGGCCTGCCGGGAAGTCAACCGGTAATTCCAGCGAATCCATCCGCGGATTCCGCCCGATCCCACGCCCCCCCATTCGCTACCGGCAACTTGACAGGATCCGGCGCCGGATCAAGGCCTTGATGCGATGAGCCGGGCGGCCTCGGTGGACCACTGGTCCCACGATCCCAGAAGGGCACGGACTTGACCGGCATCCGGTGTCCGCAGGGGCAGGCGGACCGGGCCTGCTTCCACGCCCAGGTGGGACAACACGGCCTTGAGCGAACCGAGGTACCCGTGCCGGGCCAGCAGATCGACCATCCGGACTGCATGGAGTTGCGCCTGCCGGCCGAGGCCCCAGTCCCCGGCGGCGACCGCCCGTTGCTGCGCCCGAAACAGCGGGGCCGCCAGATGGTAGGTGGAGCCGACCGCTCCGGTGGCCCCGAGGGTGACGGCCGGGAGCAGCATCTCGTCGCATCCGAAGAGCAGTTCCTGGCCGGGCGCCAGCGCGGCCACGCAGCGCTGCAGGAGGACCAGGTCCGGGTTGCTGAACTTCAGGCCGGCCATCGTGGGGATGCGGCGGGTCGCCTCGGCCAGGAAGCGGTCGGAGGCGAGGTGGATGCCGGTCATTGCCGGCAGATCGTAGGCATGGAAGGGTAATCCCGGAGCCCCGGCGGCGATCCGGGCGCTGCAGTCGACCCACGCCTCCACGTCGGCCGGCTTGAAGTAGCAGGGGGCGAGGGCGGCGATGCCCGAGGCTCCGATCCGCTGGGCATGGGCGGCGAGTTCGGCGGCCTCGTCGACGGCATTCGAGCCGACGTGGACGATGCACCGGAGGCCGGAACCCCGGAGCACCGACACCCATCGCTCGGCCAGTTGAAGCCGCTCGGTGGTCTTGAGCGAGTGGCTCTCGCCGGTGGTGCCGTTGATGAACACGCCGTCCACCCCCTGCCGCACCAACCACCCGGCCAGCGACTCGATGACCCCGAGGGCGAGGTCTCCCGACGCGGTGAACGGCGTCACCGGCGCGGTGATGAGGGGGATCCGGTCGGGCAGCGGGGCGTTTTGGGACATGGCTCGGGAGGAGTCTCCGCGCTCCGGGCTTCGAAATGCAACGCGGGAAAACCGCCTGGGACGGGCCCGCGGAATCCCCTCGCCCGTCGGTGCGGTGCGGGTAACGGGCACTTTCCGGGTTTGAAAAGTACGGATACGTACTATCCTGCGGGACAAACGAGTTTCCTATGCCCATGCCCACCGTCGCTCCCGAAGCCGTCGCCGCCGCCAAGGCCCAACTCGACCAGCACCTGCTGGAGATCCTCGAGTGGCATTTCAATCCCGCCACGGGTTGCCCGTTCTGGCTGGATTGGGCCCGCAAGAACTGGGATCCCCGCAAGGAGATCCGCAGCTTCGAGGACATGCTGAAGTTCCCGCACTTTCAGGACGAGTCGCTGCGTGACCTGCAGCCCGAGGTCTGGGTCCCGGCCGAGTTCAAGGGCAAGCCCTTCAACATCTTCGAGACCGGCGGCACCACCGGCATGCCCAAGCAGCGCATCGGCTGGAACGACTATAAGGTCGATTACTCCGAGTTCAGCGACAAGATCGACGACGCCCACTTCCCGCGCGGCGGGGCCTGGCTGATGATGGGCCCGACCGGCCCCCGGCGCCTCCGCCTGGCGATCGAGCACCTCGCCAACGTGCGGGGCAGCTCGTGCTATTTCATCGACCTCGACCCGCGTTTCGTGAAGAAGCTCTTGTCGAACAAGCAGTACGACGTGGCCAAGCAGTACATGGCCCACGTGGTCGACCAGGCGGCCACGATCCTCAAGCACCGCAAGGTCAGCGGCCTGTTCACCACGCCCAAGCTGCTCGAGGCCCTGGCCGAGCAGGTGAACCTATGGGACGCCGGCATCCGTGGCGTGTTCTGCGGCGGCACGTCGATGAAGCCGCAGGAGGTGCGCTTCATCGTCGAGGAGCTGCTCGAGGGCCGCATCGGGTTCTACCCCACCTATGGCAACACCCTGATGGGCCTCGCCGCCAGCGTGCCGCTGCAGCCGGAGGACGACTTCAGTGTGACCTACTACGCGCCGCAGCCCCGGGCGGTCCTGCGCGTGGTGAAGCCCAACGCCACCCAGGAACCCGTGAACTACGGGGAGTTCGGTCGCGTGGAGCTCTCCACCCTGACCCGGGAATTCTTCATGCCGCGCTTCCTCGAGCGCGACGAGGCCATCCGCCGCGCCCCGCGCCCGCCCTACGCCTGGGACGGCGTGGGTGATGTGCGGCCCTTTGGCGCGATGGAGAAGACCATCGTCGAGGGCGTGTACTGAGGTTCCGGGGCCATTTCATCCCGAACACCCAACCACAACGCCGACTCCGTGCGCTCCACGGGTCGGCGTTTTTGATGTCAAGGACGGACTTCCACGGAGGCCTCCGGTGGCATCCGCGTGGGCACTCACGGTGCAGGGGCCGCCTTGGGCACCGAGTTCGTCTCGGGCTTCGCTGGATCAGCCTTCGCTCCGGCGCTCGTGTCGGGGAAGTGATGACTGTGTCTCAACGGCTTCGGCAGATGGGCATCCAGCTTGTCCGCCCACCGTTGCCACCCGAGGAGGACCACGACGACCAACGCCAGGTAGAGCTTCCACGGCCGGCGGGTCTCCTCGAACGGATCCACCAGGTCGCGGGTGGAACCTGGCGGCAACTCCGCGATGGCCGTGAGTCGGGTGCCGAAGGGCACGTTGATCCGGGCCTTGGCGTTCACGGCCCAGCCGTTGGCATCGAGGATGGGGCCCAGGTTGCGCTTGCGCAGCTTGATGTAGGTCATCACCAGCGACGGGCCCGAGATCAGGGCCATGACACCCACGATGGCCCCGATCATGGCGAAGGCCCCTTGCGCCCACAAATCCTTGCCCAGGGTGGCCACCGCGGTGAAGAAGCCCCCGATGGCCCCGAAGGCCACGCCCAAGGCCGCCACCGTGCCCACATCAACCTTCTGGGGGGCCGCCCCCGCCGGCGCGGCGGCCTTGGAAGCCGCCGACGTGGCGACTGCCGCGAGCTTCTGGCTGGCGGCCGCATCGGCCTCGGCCGCCCGCTTGGCGATCTGCTCTTCCACCCAGCGGACGAAGCGCTTGTAGGGCAGCCAGAAGGCCTGGCGGAGGCTGATGGGGTTGGCCACGGTCTTGGTGATGGTGGCGTCGTAATCGAGCCCCTTGCGGTCGTAGAACACGCCGTTGCGGCCCACCATCAGGTTCTCGTCGTCGCCCTGCGAGAAGATGGCCACCACAGTCAGTTTCTGGCCGGTCGCCTTCCGCACGCAATCCACATAGGCCAGATAGGCCCCCGCCAGGCTGGCCATCACCGCGTGCTTGGCCGGATCCACCACCGTGATGCAGAGATTGCAGGACCGCTGGTCGAGATAAAGGGTGCCAGCCTGGAAGATCGCCGGCGCCCCATCGTCGTAGAGGTCGCGAAAATTGACGAAGTTGTTGGCCAAGAGAATCAGGTCGCGGTGGAAGCGGACCAACTTCTCGACCAAGGCCACTCCCGAGGCCTCCGCCTCCAGTTCACGGTCCCGGGCGATGAGCGCGGTGATCGCCGATCGAGCCGGGCCCCGGAGGATTTCCCGCACCCGGGCGATGCCCAACGACTCGACACGCGAGCCGGCCTTGGCGGCCATCCAGGCGGCGTAGGGCGCCAACCGCGCCTGCAATGCCACCCAATCGTCCTCGCCAAGCGCCTCGCGCGAGCCCAGCAGCGGCTCCACGGCGGCCGAGCGGAAGGTCGCAATCGCCTGGGCATGGGCGGGATTGAGACCTGAAACCAGCGACAGCGGTTGGCCCGGGACGATCCGGGACACGGGAAACCCGGAGACCTCCTGCGCCGACAGGCTCAGGTCCTTGGTCAGAAGCGCCTTGTACTCGTCCTCGGTGCGGTTGAGCAACGGTGACAACCGCGCCTCGAAGGCCGCCAGGCGACAGCGCCCGAAGTAGTCGTCGATCTTGGCCTTCACCGCCTGCATCGCGGCGGCGGCCGCAGCCGTCGCGGGTCCGACCGGGAGGATCTTGGCCGCGTCGGATTCGGAAGTGCCCGCCCAGGCGTCGAACCGGGCCGCTTCGGTGAAGAACTCCTCGAGCTTCACCGCGTCGATGCCCGGCTTGCCGCTCCGGTCCATGACCGAACCGACCGCCGCCATCGCCTCGCGCACGACCTGCTGGACCGCGGGATCGTCGGCCGATTCGGGAATGATCACCCCGTCGCCATTGAAGACGGTGTTGGCGAAGCTCTGGGTCGCTGCCGCGGCGTCCGAAACCGTGATGACATCGGCCTCGGCCTTGCCCAATTGGCGGAGGATGATCCGGGCCGAGCCCAGGATCTGTCGCCCCTCCGGAACCCCGTCGTTGATCGCACCCAAGGCTAGCCCATCGCGGCCCTTCACCAAGTCGTCGGCGTCCTTGAGCACCGATCCGGCCCAGCGGAGGGCGGCGATGAGCTCAGCAGCCCGGATGCGCCCGTCTCCGTCGGAGTCGATGAGCGCGGCGGTCTTGAGATCGAACTCGATGCCCGCGGTGGGACACGCCAAGGCCACCCAGAGTTTCTGGTCCAGTTGGTCCAGATTCAGCAGGTCCGCACCCGTCTCCAGCTTGACCTGGTCGAATCCCCCGGCTCGGAAGAATTTCCAAGGGTGGAGGCTGTGGGGAGCGGCAGTTGGGGACGGGATCATGGCGTGTCGAAGGATTGGTCTATGCGACTGAATCATCCCGGACCACGGATTTCCACCCGACTCTTCGCGGGGCGCCCCGGCGGCGGCTCAACGGGGCCGCGGTATCTCCGGAGGGGGCGGGGATTCCCGGAGGCGTCTATGCCATTCCGGGTCGGCCCGCTTGGGGATCTCCAGGCGATCCACGGCGGCTGGCCCGTCGGGCCCGCCGGAATGGCAGGCGTCGAGGCGGGTGTAGGGCTTGAAGGACTGGGGCAGACCGATCACCCGGGCCCGGTCGGCGGACCACTCGGCCACCGGGCGACGGTCGAGCACCAGCCAACTGTAGGGCAGGCTGCGCAGGTCGATGCCGGCGCGACGTCCGAACTGGACCCACTCCCCGTCCGTGAAGGCCTCGGTCGGAGCCTTGGCGAAGAAGTGGCACCAGTCGGATTCCCTGCCGGCCGCCTGGAGCCCGCACGCCTGGCGATGCGGACATGGTGCGACGATGTGGAACTGCCCGCGAAGCTGTTCCCGCAGGGTGATGAGGCCACGACTGCAGGCATGCGTGCCGGGCTCGAGCCACAGGACGCATTGGGCCGCCCGCAGGGCCTCCATCAGGCGCGGCAGGTCGTCGCGGTGCAACTCGTTGAGCACGTGGCTGATCACCAGCGTGGTGCAGGGCCCCTGGCCGAGAGGATCGGCCTCGGCGCGAAGACCCGGGAACCGGGTCCGGGTCCGGCCCGAGGCGAATTGCATGGCCGGGACGGACCGGTCATGCAATCGCACTTCCGCGAAATTCGCCGGACCGAAGGCATCGACCACGCAGCGCGAGGCCACGCCGCTGCCGCAACCCCAGTCGAGCAGTGGACCCGCAGGAGGGGCCCAACCCAGGCGCAGCAACTCGGACAAGGCGGCCCCCCACTTCCAGGCGATGCGCTGGGCGTAGGTGAAGTCGTAGCTGGCGAGGTCCGACAGGCTGCGCCAGTAGGGTTCCCGCACCGGCTCGGAGCGCAGGAACAAGGCCCTCAGCCGGTCCAGGGAGGCCCAGTCCACCTCGTCCCACGTCATGGCGTGCCCGGATTCCGGGCCGGATTCTGGACCGCATACTGGCCGTTTGCCTCCGGCGCGGCAGGCACCAGGTCGAAGCCCAACCGCTCGGCCAGGCGCTGCCGGACGATGCCGTGGAATCGGGCGAACTCGGCGACGGCCCGGGCGCGGGCCTCGGTGTCGACCGGGGATTTCCGGCGGACGGCGGCGATCATCAGGTTCTTGCCGGTGTGCTCGGTGGAGATGAACTCGAAGACCCGCGTCTCGTAACCGGCCCACTCCAGCAGCAGGGCGCGCAACGCATCGGTGGCGAACTCGGCGTGCCGCTCGCGGAAGATGCCGTGGCGCAGCGGACCGGCCAGGGGCTCGGGCACCGACAACTGCGGACGCACCTCGCGGTGGCAGCAGGGCGAGACCAGCAGCAGCGCGGCCCCGGCCCGGACCCCCTTGGCCAGGGCCTCGTCGGTGGCCGTGTCGCAGGCGTGAAGGGCCACGACCACCGAAGCGGACCCGAGCGGGCTCGAGGCGATGTCCCCGGCCTCGAACTTGAGGCGGTCGAATCCGCATCGCCCCGCGGTGGATCGGCCTTGCGACACGAGATCGGGCCGGACCTCGACCCCCGTCGCCGTGACCGGACCGCTCCGGGTGCGGCAGAGGTGCTCGTAGGCCGCGAAGGTCAGGTAGGCCTTGCCGCACCCCATGTCGACCAGGTGCAGCGGGGCCGCGGGGTCCAGTTGGGCCGCGACCAGCAGCGGTTGCAGCACTTCCACGAACCGGTTGATCTGCCGGAACTTCGATTCCATGCCGGCCTTGACCGAGCCGTCGGCCGCGGTGACTCCCAGCTCGCGCAGCCAGCCCGAGGTCCCGGGCACCGGCCGCTCCTTGGCCCGGTCATGGGACAGGTCCGGCGCCTTGGTCACCTCGGGCTTGCCCAGGAGCATCCGGGTGGGCCGTCCCTTGCGGAAGGTGAGCTGGGCCGTCCCGGTGGTGGTCGACAGGAAGGCGTTGAGGAACTGCTGGCCCAGCAGGTCGCGCAACAGGTCCACGGCCTCGTCCTGCGCGAAGTTCTTGGTCACATCGCGCGTCGGGTGCCGGTACACGAAGGAAAGCATCGCGGCGTCCTTCAGGCGGACCGGCCGGATGAACACGTTGCGGATGCCGTCGGGCTGGATGGAGGCGCCGAGATTCAACCGGACCATCGTCCCGTCGGCGGCGCTCTGACGCACGCGGTCCAGGAAATCGTCCACCGTCTTGGAACTCATCGCCGCAAGCTCTAGCCGATCGTCGGGGACGGGGACAGGACCGTTTGGCCCGGCGTCGGGCCCGTCGCTCCCGCATCGTGAAGGGGTCCGGCCAGGCGCAGGTCGGCCACGCATTCCACATGCTGGGTCTGGGGGAACATATCGAGCGGCAGGACCGTCTCCAGCCGGTAGCGACCGCCGGCGCAGAGGATCTTCAGGTCGCGGGCCAAGGTCGCGGGATGACAGGAGACGTAGAGGATCTGCCCGGGGCCGGTCTGGCGCAGCACCTCGAGGCTCGGGGGGCGGCACCCGACGCGGGGCGGGTCGAGCAGCACGGCCGTGCGGGCCGGGTCCCAGCGGGCCAGCAGGCTCGGGAGCATGTGGTCGGTGTCCCCGGACACATACGACCCGTTCCGGATGCCCCGGGACTCCTGGTTCCGGCGGGCCGCCCGGATGGCCGGAACGTCCAACTCGACGCCCACGAAGCTCTCCACCGCGTCGGCGGCCTCGATGCTGAAGAATCCCACCCCGCAATAGGCGTCCACCAGGTGCCGGGCTCCATGGCTGCGCAGGCGATCCTTCACCACCCGCACCAGCTCTGGCAGCAGCAGGAAATTGTTCTGGAAGAAGGAATGCTCCGGGACCTCCCAGCCGGGCGCTTCCATGCGGAGGACCGTCTTGATGCCGCCCTTGGGGGGAGGATTGCGCCGCCACCGGGTGATGGCCTCGTTGAGGACCGGCTCGGCGATGGCGCACGATTCGATGTCGCAGACCAGGCCGCAGTCGGTCCGCATGAAGCCCAGGTTCAGCTTCTGGGCGGGCTTGTTCCACTGGCTGCGGACGAGGATCCGGTTGCGGTAGTGGTACGGGTTCGGGCACGGGATCACCGGCTGGACCACCGACGGATCGAATCCGCCGACCCGCCGGAAGAGCTCACCGATCTGCCGATGCTTCCAGCGGAGCTGCGCGGCGTAGTCGAGGTGCTGGTACTGGCAGCCGCCGCATTCGCCGAAGTAGGTGCACTTCGGCTCCACCCGCTCGGGCGAGGGCTTGAGGATCTTCACCAGTTCGGCCCGGCCGAAGCTCTTCTTCACCTCCGTGACCTTGGCCTCGACCACGTCTCCCGGCGCCGTGAAGGGGATGAAGACGACGAAGTCGTCGACCCGGGCGACCCCTTCTCCGCCGAAGGCGAGGTCGGTGATCTCGAGGTGCAGCCGCTGTCCGGCCACCGGCATTCCGTTGGGCAACGTTTCCACCCCGTCGAATTGCCACGGATCGGGTGCCCGACAAAAGGACGGACTTGGCCCGGGAGGCGCTATTCGCCGTTCGGATACGAGCCGAGGATCTTCACGAAGCTGCAATGGTGGCCCAGCATCTCGATGGCCTTGGCGACCTTGGCGTCCTCGGCGTGGCCGTCGATGTCGGCGAAGAAGAAGTACTCCCAGGCCTTCCGCTTGGAGGGGCGCGACTCGATCTTGGTCATGTTGATGCGGAAGCGGCGGAACGGCGCCAGGGCCCGATGCAACGCCCCGGCCTCGTCGCGCAGGCTGAACATCAGGCTGGTGCGGTCGGCCCCCGAACTCGGGCCGCATTGCCGACCCAGCACCAGGAAACGCGTGGCGTTGGCGGAGTTGTCCTGGATGTCGCGCTCGAGGACGGGAACCTGGTAGCGGTCCCCGGCCAGCTCGCCGGTGATCGCCGCCGCATGCTTCTCCTGGGCGGCCAGCTCCGCCGACCGGGCGTTGGAGCTGGTCTCGACCAGTTCGGCCTGGGGCAGGTGGCGCTGGATCCACCCCCGGCACTGCGCCAGCGTCTGCGGGTGGACGTAGAGCTTGCGGATGTCTTCACGGCGCCCCTTGGCGGCGAGGCAGTGGGAAATCTTCAGCACGATCTGCGAGACGATCTTCAGGTCGCTGTCCACGAACATGTCCAAGGTGTGGGTGACCACGCCCTCCGTGGAGTTCTCGACGGGCACCACACCGTAGTCGGCCTTCTGGCGCGACACCTCGTTGAAGACGTCGGAAATGGTCCGCTGCGGCGCGTAGGCCAGCGAGGCGCCGAAGCGACGCAGGGCGGCCTGGTGCGTGAAGGTCGCCTCGGGCCCGAGGTAGGCGATGGTCAGGCTGCGCTCCAGCGACAGCGCGCAGGACATGATCTCGCGGTAGATGGCGCGCAGGCCGTCATGGGTGATCGGGCCCTGGTTGTGCCGGAAGACCTTCTGGAAGACGGCCCGCTCGCGGTGCGGCGCGTAGATCTCCTGACCCTGCCGGGTCTTGATGGCCCCGATCTCCAGCACATGGCGGGTGCGCTCGTTGAGCAGGCGCACGATCTCGGAGTCCAACGCGTCGATGGCCTGGCGGTGTTCCTGGAGCGACATGGCCCGATGACGATGCCGCATCGGGCCGGCGGCGCGAAGGAGGTTTTTTGAGGGTCGGCGGCGGCGGGGATCGTCCAGTGGGGATTTTCCCGCCCGGGACGGCAACGGGCGGGCCGTGAAGGCCAAGGGAGGTGTGGTCGGCCGATTCCCGGGAGCCATCGGTCGCCCACGGCCCCGACGGGCCCGCAACCAACCCCACCATGAAGACCTCCCGATTCCTTCCCCGCCCACGGCCCAGTCTCGGCCTCGGGCTCCTCCTCACCCTGGCAACCGCCTCCCTGACCGGTCTGGCACAGGACCGGTTCCGCTGGCCCGGCACCGGCGGCTGGTCGGCCACCTCACCCTACGTCCGTCAGTTCGACACCAACTCGCTGGTGACCTTGCGCGGGTGGGTCGTCCGGCTGGAGTCCTTCCGCCCGGGCGGCGGCGCGTCCCCGGGCCTTCAGGCCATCGTCCAGTCGGGGGCGGACAAGGTCGTCGTGCACCTCGGGCCCCGCTGGTTCCTGGAACGGCAGGAGCTGCAATTGCAACCGCGTGACCCCGTGGCCGTGGAGGGGTCGAAGATCCCCATGGGCGGCGCCTCGGTCGTGATCGCCCGGGCCATCAGCGTCGGCGAACGGTCGCTGGTGCTACGGGACGCGGTGGGATCCCCGGCCTGGTCGGCCGATCAGGTTCGGGCACCCGGCTCCCGGCCCACCATCCTGGCAACCGACAGCGGTTCCACCTGGACGCTGCGCCTGCCGGAAGGCAAGGCCGACCGGGGGCGGGCGGCCTTCAACCGGATGTGGTGCCAGGGCTGCCACGTGGTGAAGGGGTACGAGAAGGAGTTCGAGGCCCCGTATGCGCAACCCGCCGTGCCGGTGGTGCTCGGCGGCGAGCAACGCCGGCCCAGCCGGATCGAGCTGGTGAACTCGATCATCAACCCGTCGCACCGCATCGAGCCCGGGTTCCAACGCGACCTCGTCGCCAAGGGCCGGCAGTCGCGGATGGGTGACTACAACGAGACGCTGACCCTCCAGGAACTCAGCGATCTGGTCGCCTTCCTGGAGTCGCTTCCCCGGTGACCCTGCCCCGCCCCCCCGCCGGTCC
>Ga0194122_10001141_pt1 | contig 33707 bp, 18 predicted proteins | sample TA2MahCa10mmetaG_FD_155487 | JGI IMG/M metagenome (GOLD analysis project Ga0194122, IMG submission 155487) | Freshwater microbial communities from Lake Tanganyika, Tanzania - TA2015021 Mahale Deep Cast 10m | ecosystem: Environmental > Aquatic > Freshwater > Lake | place: Tanzania: Lake... | reverse complement strand
CCGCCGATGACCTTGCTAAGGAGCAGCAAGAGAAAACTAAGCAGGAGACCCGCGCCAAGACCGCTGAGCAGCAGCGTGACGCGCTTGACGTAGACTTGAAAGCTGCCAAGCAGGCTGAAGCTGAAGCCACGAAAACTGCACAGATTGAGCGCGACAAGGCGATTGCTGCTGCTCAGGAGACCAATAAGGCTAAGCAGGAGACTGAGGCCGTCAGAGTTCAAAGCGCCGAATACTTCGACCTCGCCAAGCTTGGATTAAACCCGCAAAAGATTCGTGAGATTAACGACGCTTTGCCAAAGGCGACTAACGAGCTCAGCGTTCTAAAGCAGGAACAAAAAGTCACGATGGTGCAGCTCAACAAAAAGTCTGGTGAGTTGAATGCCTTGCTTAACCCAGCGGGCAAAGTGGCTCTACCCACGGGGTTAAACGGCAAGGTGACGGTCGTGGATCATAAGTGGAATTTCATCGTGTTAGACATAGGCGCCAACCACGGCTTGCTTCCCAATGGCGAGATGACCATCCATCGCGAGGGTAGGCTGATTGCGCGCGTTAAGCTTGCCAAAGTGGATACCGAATATGCCATCGCCAACGTCATGCCAGGTTTTAAGCAGAACGACATCCACGAGGGCGACTCCGTTTTGACTCCTGACGCCACACCACTACCGCCCCGAAATAAGTGACATGAAAGCCTGTCTTTTCAAACTTAGCCGTGGCTTGGTTGTCCTCTCGGCGTTGCTGATTATCCTGCTCACCACCGGCTGCAACACGCCCGAGCCGGGTAACCAATCTTCCCGCCCGTGGAATATGCCTCGTAGTTGGGAGGGTGGCGTCCCCGGCATGATGGGCGGTCCGGGTGGTATCGGCCGTTGACCCATCGGCGTACGGAGTTCTTCCGCCGCCTGTTTCCCGCCATCCAAAACTTCCCTTCGCTCGCAAAGGCGTGTCAAATCACGCCCATGCGCAGCTATCAAAACTTAATCGGCGGCGAATGGTTGCCCGCCGTCTCTAGTCAGACCTTCACCAATTATAACCCCGCCGATTCACGCGAGGCCGTCGCGCAATATCCCTTGGGCGGACGCGCGGATACCCAGGCGGCCATCGCCGCCGCGCAAGCCGCGTTTCCCGGTTGGGCGGCGCAAACTTCCGTCGCGCGCGGGCGCGTCTTGAGCAAGGCCTCGCAGCTCATCGAGGTAAGGAAGGCCGAATTAGCCGAACTGCTCACGCGAGAGGAAGGTAAAACGCTCGCCGAGGCCACCGGCGAAGTACAGCGCACAGCGGACATCTTTCGGTTCTTTGGTGGGCTCGGCTATCAACTCGGGGGGCAGACCATTCCGCACGACTTGCCCAGCCAGTTGCTTTTCACCCGCCGCGAACCGCTTGGGGTCGTTGCGCTCGTTACGCCGTGGAATTTTCCCATCGCCATCCCGGGGTGGAAAATGGCTCCCGCGCTCCTTTGCGGCAACGCAGTCATCATTAAGCCCGCCTCGCAAGCTCCTGCACTGACCTGCGAACTGGCGAAGATTCTGCTCGAGGCCGGCCTGCCGAAGGGCGTGCTCAATGTCGTCGTGGGCGACGGCCGGGCGGTTGGTGGTGAACTCGCGACTAACCCCGCCGTCGTCGCTTTATCATTCACCGGCTCACATCCGGTCGGCACGCAGATCTATCAGCAGCTTGCTCCGCGCATGGCCCGTGCGCAGATGGAAATGGGCGGCAAGAATCCCACCATCGTCCTCGCTGATGCGGACCTTGACCTTGCGGCGCGGCTCGTCGCCATCGCGGGTTTCGGCCTTACCGGTCAGGCCTGCACCGCTACCAGCCGCGTCATCATCGAGCGCGCCGTGGCCGAGGCATTCACCGCCAAGCTCATCGAAAAGGCCAAAGCCATTGTCGTCGGCAACGGTCTGAAAACTGGTGTCACGATGGGGCCGGCGGTCAGCCAAGCGCAACTCGAAGGCAACCTGAACTACATCGCCATCGCGCAGCAGGAAGGCGCGTCGCTCTTGTGCGGGGGTATGCGGCTTACCGATGGTGAGCTTGCGCATGGCCATTTCATGCAGCCCACCGTACTGGGCAACGTGCGGCCCGCTGCACGAATTGCATGTGAGGAAGTCTTCGGCCCGGTCGTTGGCATCATTCCCGTGGACAGTTTTGACGACGCACTTGCGGTAGCGAACAGCGTGGACGTGGGCTTGAGCGCGAGCCTCGTCACGCGAGACCTCAAGAAGGCGATGCTTTACACCGAACGCATCCAGGCCGGCGTGGTGAAGGTGAACCAAATTTCGACCGGGCTTGCGCTGCAGGCGCCGTTTGGTGGGGTGAAGAAGAGCAGCACTGATTCGTTTAAGGAGCAGGGGGCCGGCGCAATTGAGTTTTACTCGAAGCTAAAGACGGTGTACTTCGACTACTCGGCCTGAGCCGGACCGTTTCCATTCGGGCAGCGCACGCTTGACCCATTTACGGGCTGTCTCTAGTTTGCACACCTGCGAGTGGTGGCCGTAGCTCAATGGTAGAGTCCCAGATTGTGATTCTGGCTGTTGCGGGTTCGAATCCCGTCGGTCACCCCATCCCAAACCTCCGCCAGCTAGCTACTTGGCACTCGAAACCCGGCCGCCAATTTTGACGCGCCCGCCTGTTGGGGCAATCCTCGAATGGCGACTCACTTCAATTCGTAATCCACGGCGCGCCCGGGGCACTTGGAACCCAATTTTAACACAAATGGCGGCAAGTTGATCACCCCCTTTGGTCAAGCCAGTCAAAATTCACTTGCGCGGCGCAGGCCGTCTTCGTAATAAACACCCCATCAGCCGCATGGCAGATAGCAGTTACAAAGTCTCTCATGGATAACCCTCAAAAGGAGAGGGCGCTTTGAGTCGCCCCTTTTCCCCCCGTATTCCTCCCGCGCCGGCCTACCGCATCAACGGGAAGATTCGCGCCCGCGATGTACGCGTCATTGGACCCGAAGGCCAGCAGATCGGGGTCGTCGGCCTGCCCGAGGCGCTCAACCTAGCTCGCCAGCATGGCGTGGATTTGGTGGAGATCGCCGCCACGGCCAACCCGCCGGTGTGTCGGCTCGTTGACTTTGGCAAATTCCGTTACGAACAGTCCAAGAAAGAGAAGGATTCTAAGAAGCATCAGCACGCCAACAAGGTGAAAGAGGTGCAGCTTTCGCCGAACATTGACCCGCACGATTTTGGCGTAAAACTGGCGCACGCGATCGACTTTCTTTGCGAGGACATGAAGGTCAAAATTTTGCTCCGCTTCCGTGGTCGTGAAATGGCTCACAAGGAAATCGGCCAGCAAGTTGTCGCCAACTTTATAAAGGATGCCGCCGCGTGGGGCCATCCTGACTTCGAGCCGAAGCTAATGGGTAAGACCATCAATGTGATGATTAGCCCGCTGCCAAAAAACAAGCGCGCCAAGCATCCCACAAAGAACGAGCGGGGCGAAATCGAGTCCGTGGCCCACCACGCGCCGATTGCAAAGCCCATCATCCACGGTGCCGAACCAGTACCCGTCCCAGCGCCCAGCTCGGCGGATCCACGCTCAGTTCCCGTTCGGGGCGGCAAGCCGCAGACCGATGGCTTCTCCAACAGCCCATTTGCCAGTCTCAATTTGAACGGTCAGCAGCAAGGCTGATCCCTAGTCCAGTAATTTGTTCCAGAAAGCGGCGGGCATTTGGCTCGTCGTTTTTGTTTTCAGCTCACTACTCCGCGTTGGCGGAGAATGGCCTCCATCGCCTTGTCCATGAGCAGGTCGGCGAGGGGTTGCGTGGCGGTGTCGAGGGCGGTGTGAGCGGCTTTGAGACGGGCCACATCGCCGGTTTTGGTGGCGGGGGATTCCGTGGCGAGGGCGGCTTGCAGTTCGGTCACGGCGAGCTCGACTTGCGAGCGGGCGGCAGCGTCCAGTTCCGCGCCGCACTCAGTGAGGCCGGATTGCGCGGCGATGAGGACTTCCTGCGCTTTCAACTTCGCCTCAATCCACCGGCGCGCGGTCAAGTCCTCGAAAGCGTGTTCGACGGATTCTTCGACCATCCGCTGCACTTCAGCGTCGGCCACGTCCACGGCAGATTTCATTTCCACGACATGTTGTGCGCCGGTTTTGAGATCGCGCGCAAGGACGTGGAGGATGCCGTTCGCATCAATTTCGAACTGCACACCGACCCGCGGAACGCCGCGCGGGGCACGCTCAAATTGCACGGCGAATTGGCCGAGACTCCAGTTGTCGGCGGCGCGCTCGCGTTCACCCTGCAATACGTGGATGAGCATCTCGCGCTGGTGGTCCACCGCAGTGGTGAAGACTTCGCCCGCTTTCACGGGAATGGTGCTGTTGCGCGGGATAATGACATTCATCAAGCCGCCGAAAGTTTCGAGCCCGAGCGAGAGCGGGGTGACGTCGAGCAGCAGGAGGTTTTTGAATTCGCCACTGAGAATGGCGGCTTGAATGGCGGCACCGAGGGCAACGGCTTCGTCGGGGTTTTGCGAGGTGTTGAGCAACGGGCCGCTGCGCTCGTGAAAGCTGTCGCCGAGGCGCAGGCTGCCGCGCTCCTCCTCGAACTCCGCGCAGCCGAACCACTCGCTCACTAGGCGGCGCACGAGGGGCATCCGCGTCTGGCCACCGACAAGAATGACCTGGTCGAGTTGACGCGCTTCGAGTTTGGCGTCGGCGAGGGCGCGAAGGCAGTGGGCGCGGGTTTGCTCAATGAGGTCGCGCGTGAGGCGCTCAAGTTCGTCGCGAGTGAGACGGAGGCTGAAACTGAAATCCGGCGTGAGAAAGGGGAGGGAGATTTCGGTCTCGGTCTCCGTGGAAAGGCGGATTTTGGCAGCTTCGGCAGCTTCGCGTAAGCGGGCAAGGAGTGGCCAGGTTAGCTCGGGGCCGCCGCTGGCTTTGATGCGTTCCACCAGGAAGTCCACCAACCGTTTGTCCAAGTCATCTCCGCCGAGGCGGGTGTTGCCGTGGGTGGCGAGAACTTGGAAGACGCCGGCGTTGAGTTCGAGAATCGAGAGGTCGAAGGTGCCGCCGCCGAGGTCATACACGGCGATTTTGGAATGTTCCTTCAACCGGTCGAGGCCGTAGGCGAGCGCGGCGGCGGTCGGCTCGTTGATGATGCGCTCGACGGTGAAGCCGGCGAGTTCACCCGCGCGCTTGGTGGCGTTGCGCTGGGCGTCGTTGAAGTAAGCTGGGACGGTGATGACGGCGCGCGTGACGTGTTCACCGAGGTCGGCTTCGGCGGCGAACTTCAGCTTCTTGAGGACTTCGGCGGAGATTTCCTCGGGCGTGAAGTCGCGGCCGTGAATGGGAATCGTCACCGGGCCAGTGCCTTCACCGTGCACAGGATAGGTCACGAGCATGTCCTCGTGCGGAATGTCCGCGCCGCGCCGGCCGATGAAGCGTTTCACCGAGTAGACAGTGGTGGCAGGATGCAGCACGCGCACGCGGTTTGCGGCAAGCCCGACGACCGGTGCGGCCCCGGCGGCTGGGAAATGAACAACGCTTGGACAGAGGCGCTGGCCGTCGGCGTCCGCGATGACGTAAGGGATGCCGGAGTCCACCGTCGCGACGAGCGAGTTCGTGGTGCCGAGATCAATGCCTACGATTTTTGGCATGCTGGGCAAAGTTGTTCTCTCCAGCAAAACGGCCAGAGCGTCGCCGCCCTGGCCGTTCGCGAAGAGTTCATTTTGGTTACTTCAACAAGGCCAATGCAGCTTGAACGAGCTTGTCGGCGCTCAGGCCATGCAGTTTGTAAAGTTCCTCAGCGAGGTAGGCGCTCTGGCCGAACTCGCCGGGGATGCCCAGCGAGGTCATGCGGTGCGCGATGCCCGCGCGGCTCAACGCGTGGCTGACCTGCGCGCCCATACCGCCGACGACTTGGTGGTCCTCGATGGTCACGACGCGGCCACCCGCCGCCTTCACGGCGGCACCGATGGTCCCGATGTCCACATGGTTGATGAACGGGTTGTTGATGACGGTGGCCTTCACGCCTTGCTCGGCGAGTTTCTTGCCAGCGGCAATGGCTTTGTCGAGCAGCACTCCGCAGCCAATGAGGACGACGTCGGTTCCTTGAGCAAGAACTTGCGCCTTGCCCCACGGATAGGTCGCACCGGGAATCCAACTCATGGGATAATTTTCGCGGCCCACGAAGAAGATGTAGCTCTCGCCGTCCTTGCCTGCTGTCCGATCGGCGGCGTAACGCGTGATGGCCTGATACATGAGTGACTCCGCCTCGTCAGGGCAGCTAGGCATGATGACGCAGGTGTGCGGGATGGAACTCAGCGCCGCGAGATAGGTCGTGGCTTGGTGGCTCGCGCCGTCGGCGGCGTCCTGGAAACCGATGTGGCTGAACATCGCGATGACGGGCGCTTGCGAGAGCGCGGCCATCGTGAGCGGGAGATTTCCCTTAGTGACGCCGAACTGACCGAACGTGTCCACGATGGGGATGAAGCCGCACTTCGCGTAGCCGGCGGCCACGCTAATCATGTTCGACTCGGCGATGCCGACTTCTACGAAGCGGTCGGGCAATGCTTTCTGAAACGCACTCACGCCGGTGGAGCCTTGCACGTCGCTGGAGACAGAGAAGACCGGCAAGCCCTCGGTCGCGGCGCGGACGGCCCCTTTCGCGAGGCCGGCTTGAACTTTGTCTTTCTTCACGGCCGGCGCGGCGGGCGCAGCCGATGCGGCGGCAGCGGCCTTCACCTTTTTTTCGGCTTCCTTCTTTTCCCAATCTGATCGCAGCGCCGCGCCCCACGCGACAAACTCGGCGGGGGCGGTGTCGCCGGTGTAAAGCTCGGTGACCCAGTCGCCGATTTTCTCGCCGTTCGCGAGCGGGAAGCCGTGGCCGCCGGCGGAGTTTTCCACGGTGGCCTTGATGCCGACGCCCTTCACGGTTTTCACCCAGAGGCAAACGGGCTGCTTTGGATTTGCTTTAACGGTGGCGATGCCCTTCTCCACTGCGAGATAAACCGCCTGCAAGTCGTGGCCGTTGGGAACGGGAATCACGTTCCAGCCCAGCGTGGCCATCGCATTTAAGCTCGGCTGCATGGAGAAGGAATCCTTTGTGATACGGCCGGAGAGCTTTGTGTCGTTATCGGAGAGGATTAGCACGAAGGGATTCACGCGGTCCTTCGCGGCGAGGCCAGGGATGGCGGCGAAAGCTTCCTTCGCCTCGCCTTCCATCGCCGCGCCGTCGGACACGGTGCAGATGGTGACGCGGTCGCGACCTGCGGTGCGGTCGCCCATCGCGAGGCCCTGCGCCTGCGGGAGGCTGGAGCCGAGCGGGCCGTTGGAGACGAGTACGCCCTCGGGGTTGAGGTGCGACTCGCCGTGGCCGGTGAACTTGCTGGCGATGCTGCGGAAGCCCTTAAGCGTGTTGAAGGTCATGCCATCAAACCCATAAAGAGCGCGCAGTGCATAGATGCCATTCTCCGTGTGGCCGGCGTCGTTGACGAAGTTGAACGCTTCGTGCCATTGCCGTCCTTGCGTGGCGAACATCTGCGCGTGGACCGCTGCCATGATTTCCGCAAAGGCCGCAGGACCGCCCCAATGGCAGGCCGCGCCACCGACGACGGCGTGGACGTTCATGAGCGCCACGAGCGTGCGCGTGGCGCGTGGGTCGGCCACGGTGACGGCTTGGCCAGCAGCGTTCTTGAGCGTTACGGCGTATTTGGGCGCGGCGGAAGGGGTGGGGGCGAGGCGGGACTTGAGCGCGAGCGGCTTCAGCGGCGGAGCTTCGACTTTTGCGACGACGGAATTATCAGCGGCCATAGGGTTTGGTCGGGTTGTTTGCTCAAAAATTTCGTCTCGAGCAGAGACATAAATCTAGGAACGCGCCGGAAAAATGGGAAGAAGGAATTTGACGAGCCAAAGGCGCGCCCAGTTCCCGAATGGCACGGAGATTTCCGTTGCGCGAGCGGTGGACTTGGGCGCAGGCTGCGTGGCGAAGTTAAGGCGTTGCCCTTCCGCCCCGCTAGCCTCGGAAACTGTATGAAGCCCCCTAAAAAAAAGCTTCGCCGCGCTCAAGTCGCGTCCGCAGTGAAAGGCCGTCGAGCCCTTAAGCTTGCAGCTGCCGTTGCCCCCCGGACCACGACCGCCAAAGCCAAACGGAGCGTCAAGATCGCCAACAAGGCGCTGGCCCAGCCGCTGCCCAAAGAATCTAAAAAAGTTAAGCGTCTTGCCCGGGTCGCAACGGCCAAGGCAATAAAATCCCAGCGCCTCGTCAAGCGGCGCAATGCCCGGGCAGCCAAGTCGGAGATTCCTCCAATCCTGCTCGCGGGCGACAACGTCGCGGCGGCGGGGGCAAGCGGTCCTGGTCAGCGTTATGCGTTGGGCCCCGTCACGCAGCCTCCCCACACCGGGCAATCAGAGGAGTGCGGCGAGCTGCCGAAGTCTTACGGCACCGCGCAACTTTGGCTGGCGGCGCGCGATCCGCAGTGGCTTTATGCGCACTGGGATCTCTCTAGTGACGAGCAGCGTAGATACAACGCCAAGTCGGAGGCGGGTCGCCTGACTGTGCGAGTGTATGCCAAAGAAGTTTCTGGAGAGCCGTTGGTAACTCAGCTCGTTCGCCCGGAATCGCGCAACTGGTTCATCCACGTCGGGCGCGGCGGCACGAAGTTCGTTGCTCAGCTCGGTTACTTTGACCGCCGAAATCAATGGCAGAACATCGCCGTCTCCCCAGCGGCGGTAACACCGCCGGAGGGCCTGTCCAACGACACAAGCGCGGACTTTGCAACGCTGCCGTTAGAACTGCCCTTCCAGCAGATTTTTGAGATGGTCAAGACCGTAGTCAGCCAAAACGTGCCGCTGCTTGAGGCATTAGCTCAGTTGCGCGAGACCGGATCTCTGACCCTTCCGCCTGCCGGCACCTTCGCGTCGCTTGACAAGGCCAAGAAGTCCCCGAAATACCCACCTGCAGAATCCGCTGGCCCAAACCTCGCGCCCGCGTGGACACCCGCGCAAGCCAAAGCGCTGGCCGAGTTTAACGCGATGGAGGAAGTGCGCCGCGGTTGGTTCAGCTCGTTGGAGCTCTCAGAGCTCGCGCGCGGCCAGTTCGATAAGTAACCTGCGGAGCAGGTAGAGACGCAAAAGGGTAATGATCTGGTTGGAAGCCCTTTGGCAAATTCCTCGGGCAACCCAAGCCTTTCTAGATGGTCTCGGCGTTTCGCTGCGTCCCTGCCTCCGCGTTGAAAGGCCTTACGATTTGCTGTTGCTGACGACTTTGCTTACCTCGCGTTGAACTGAAACCAGTCCACATTCATCAGGCCGCTTTTGCCGGGGTTTACGAAGACGGCGACGACATCGCCTCGGCCAGGGGGCGGCTTCAACTCGGTAGTCACGTCCTTCCACGCGTCCCACTTGCCGGTGTTCTCGACCTTGAGCGTCGCGAGCAGTTCACCCGTCGCGGAGCCGGAGCGGAATTCGATGTTGCCGCCTACGCCACCGCTCGCTACGCGTACGGTAACGCTCGCGGTGTCCGCGAGGTTGAGGCTAGTGAATTTCACGGAGTGACCGTGGTTGATGGAGCCAATGTGGTTACCGGAAACTTTGGCGCCGGATACCTCGCTCACCTCGGCCTCGAGACGGCGGCTGCGGAGTTGCACTGCGGAACGGCCCGCGAGCGAGCCCGCCGGCCCACGCCCGAGGTCGGTGTAAGTGGCCTCAAGGCTCGCGAAGCGCAGGCTGGTATCCGTCGGCGGCGTAACGTTCCCGCCAAGGCCACGGGTCATCGCGCTGCCGGCTTTGCCCGGTTCCAGTCCGAATACCCAGCGCACCATGAGCTGCACTTGGTCGGTCGTGAGCCCCTCGTGCGGGAGCATTGGTACCTCACCCCACACACGACTGCTGCCCTTGATGACGCGTTGCACACTTGCGTCCAGTGCGCCTGCCTGCCCGCGATACTTGTTCGCCACTTGTAGGAACGCGGGGCCAACGACCTTCGTCTCGACGGCGTGGCAGTTGAAGCAGTCGCTTTGTTTCATTAGCGCGAGGCCCGGCTCGTCCACCGCGTCCTTGCCGTCACCCTTGCTAAACTTCGCGGTCATGAACACGCGCGCGTCCATCAACTCGTCGTTCTGCGTGGAAGTGCCGTCCTCGGCGTCGGTCACGGCTATCTTGTAGGCGAGCGGCTTGCCGGGGGTGAAAAAGTCGCCGTCCACCGGTGCGATGAAGCGGACGGACGGCGCAGTGTTGCCGACAATGAGCGGCAAGGTCGTCTTGCTACTCGCGCCTTTGTCGTCCGACACGCGCAGCTCGACGATGTAATTGCCCGGCTGCGGCACGGTGAGTTTCGCCTCAGCGGTGGAGGCCACGAGCTTCGCGACGGGCGCGGGTGAACTCGCGGAGGCTTTTCCCGGTGCGTTGGTCGCCGCGCTTGTCGGTACGTGCAAGCGCCACTCAAACTTAAGCGCGTCGCCTTCGTGATCCTTGGACCCCGCAGCGGAAAGTGCGACTTGCAAGGGCTCGCGTCCGGCGGTGGGCATCACCGTAGCTCTCGCGATAGGCGCGAGGTTGCCCCACTGGTAAGAAATTTTAATCAGCTTGGCATCGGGATTGCCGCCCCACGTCTCACCATAATCGAGGAGATACAAGCAGCCATCCGGTCCGAACTGGGCGTCCACAGGCCGGCGAATGACGAACGTGCCAGCCCGCTCAGCCTCGGTAATTCGATTTTTTGCGTTCGCGACCGCGATGGCGGCGGAGAATGATTCGATGCCGGCGAGCCGCGAGTCGCTGTCCAGCCGAGCCCATTTCATGAACGGTCGCTGCCAGTCCCAGAAGAGCAGGCAACGGTCAAAGTGCTCAGGAAAGCCGCCGGTCTTTTTAAACTCCGGCTTGAAGTGAAAGACTGGACCCGCGCACGCAGTGCGCCCGCCTGTGCCAAGCATGGGGAATTCCTTCGACTCGCCGTAGGGCCAATAAATGAACGCGGGCTGCGCGGGGGGCAGCACCTTCGCGCCGGTGTTGTTTGGCGAGGAGTTCGTGGGCCGCGCGGGATCGAAGTGTGGGCCGACGGACTTAGTGGCGAAGTCGTATTTCGCGTAGGTGAAATTGCTGCCGACGAAAAGCGGCCAGCCAAAGTTGCCGGCCTTGCGCGCTTGGTTGATTTCGTCGTAGCCGCGCGAACCACGGGGGCCGTCGCCACCTGCGTCGGGGCCGACCTCGCCCCAATAGATAATGCCCGTGCGCGAATCCACGCTCATACGCCACGGATTGCGACAGCCCATCACGTAAATCTCAGGTCGGCCCGCCGAGCCGTCCTTAGGAAACAAATTGCCATCGGGAATCGTGTAGCCGCCCTCGGGCGTGAGGCGCAGGCGGAGAATTTTCCCGCGCAAGTCGTGTGTATTGGCAGAGGACTTTTGCGCGTCCCACGGCTCTTGGCCGGGCCGCTCGTCAATCGGCGCGTAACCCGCTGTGTCGCCGCCGGGATGCGTGTTGTCACCGGTTGAGATGAGCAGACAACCGTCTGGCGCGAACTCCACTGTCCCCGCGTGATGGCAGCACTCGCGGCGTTGCTCGGAGAATTCGAGGATGACCCTCTCGCTGCGGTTATCGAGGGCATCACCGCGCATAACGAAGCGGCTGAGGCGCTGGCCGGGGTAGTTCGTCGGCGAGTAAAAAAGGTAGATGAAGCTGTTTTGCGTAAACTTTGGGTCGAGCGCGAAACCGAGGAAGCCATTCTCCTGTGCGTTATACACCGGAACCGTCCCGGCCTCGACGATTTGCCCGCCGGGTTTCCAGATTTTTAGCTTTCCGGAAAGCTCATTCCAAAAGATTCGGCCGTCTGGTGCGATCTCCAGTTCCATCGGCTGCGGCATGTTGCCGACGGCGAGGATTTCAACTTTGAAGCGGTAATCGGGTGGCGGCGCGGCGGCGGTGAGCATGGCGACGCACTCGAGCCAGACGGATGCGAGCAATAGTAATTTCATCGAGAGCCAGACTTATTGCGTGGGCGGGGCATTCGAGCGCGAGAAACACGTTGCCGCAAAGACGCGTCGACGCCACCATCCTCAGACCTCGTAGGGCTACCGTTGCCACTCGATGGCGCTTGTGCACATGAACCGCCCGTCTCTTCTGATCCTAGTCGGCAGCCTTGCTTGCGCCCTCGCTGCGCGCGCGGACCACGACACGCCCGCTGGCCAGTCCCTGCACGGCGAGGCGTTTAACGAAGGCCCGCGCCAGCAGGCACACCTCCTACCCGGCATGGGCGAAATCCATTTTCCCATCGCCACGCGGAGTCCGCTCGCACAGAAGTTTTTCGACCAAGGCATTGGTCAATTGCACGGTTTTTTCTACCTCGAAGCCGAGCGGTCTTTCCGGCAAGTGGCGGCGCTCGATCCTTTTTGTGCTACGGCTTACTGGGGCATCGCGATGGCGAATGTGAACAATGCCAAGCGCGCACGGGAGTTCATCCGTACCGCCGAGAAGTATCAGGCCGGTGTCAGCCCGCGCGAACAGCAGTGGATTGCTGCGCAGGCGAACTTGCTGCGCGACGACAAGAAGCCGGAAAAAGAGCGCCGGCAAGAATACCAAAAGGCCCTTGAAACCATCGTGAAGAACTACCCGGCCGACATCGAGGCCAAGGCGCTACTGGCGGTCGAGTATTGGCAGGGCAACTCGAAGGGCGTCCCCTATGGCGATAAGAAGAAGGTGGACGCATTGCTTGATGCCGTCTTCGCCGCCAACCCCACGCATCCGGCACACCACTATCGTATTCACTTGTGGGACGAAGGTGCGCGCGCGACCAATGCGCTGGCGTCTGCCGCGAACTGCGGCGCAGCCGGACCCGGCATTGCGCACATGTGGCACATGAGCGGTCACACTTACTCGGCGCTTCGGCGTTACTCGGACGCTGCCTGGCAGCAGGAAGCCAGCGCGCGCGTAGATCACGCCTACATGATGAGCAATCACGTTCTGCCTGACCAAATCCACAACTTCGCTCACAACAATGAATGGCTCATTCGCGACCTCAACTACATCGGGGCCGCACGCCGCGCCGTGGACTTGGCAAAGAACATGATCGAGTTACCCCGCCATCCGAAGTTCAATTCACTCACCCGGGGCAGTTCGAACTACGGTTACCAGCGGTTGCTCGAAACCCTCGTGCGCTATGAGTTGTGGGATGAATTGCTTGCCCTCGCGGACTCTCCGTATCTCCCGCCCACAGACAGTAACGATCACGAAGCCCGCCGCTTGCATGCGTTAGGCCTTGCATCGCTGCAGACGGGTGACATCACTCGCGGGAAAAACCAGCTTGCCGCCCTCGAGGCGCTTGCCCAGAAAATTGCGCCCAAGTCCCCGACCAATGCGCCGGCCGGGAAGCCGGCTGCCTCCTCTTCCCCCGCTCCCAACAGGGGAGCAGCCCCCGGGGAGGGGACCGCACGCACGAACTCCACCGATGCTGCGAAATCTCCGTCTCCACCTGCGCCCGCGTCTGCACCGAAGGCAGACACCAAGAAGTCCGCCTCCGGCGGCTACAGCGGCGGAGCCGCACTGCTCGCCACAGCCAGCTCCAATTCTATCGCTGCGGCCATCGCCGAGTTGCGCATTGTCATCGCGCTGAAGGAAGGCCAGTTCGCCCTCGCGAGAGAGCAGTTGAGCAAGGCTGCCAGCATGCCAAAGGAACGCCTGGCGCGCCTGTATTTCACCGCGGGTGATAAACCAAAAGCCATGCAGCTCGCGCAAGAAGCCGCCAAGGCAGCCGAGAAACAGGTGCTGCCGCTGGCACACCACGTGGATCTCGCCTATCAGGCCGGCCAATTCAAGGAGGCCTTCGAGGCTTTCTACAGGCTGCGGGAGCTCGCCGCCGAGGCTGACCTCGACGTGCCCGTGATGCGCCGCCTCGCCCCCGTCGCGCGGGACTTGAAGCTCGCCGGAGACTGGCGACCGCCACTGACGCGCTCATCGGATTTTGGGTCGCGGCCGAGCCTCGCGACGCTCGGGCCGTTCCGCTGGCAGCCGCCCGCCGCGCCGGACTTCACGCTCACGGATGGCGAGGGCAAGAAGGTTTCGTTACGTCAATATCGCGGCAAGCCCCTTGTGGTCATCTTTTACCTCGGTGCGGGCTGTGCCCACTGCATCGAACAACTCGTGGCCTACGCGCCGCTGGCAGCGGAATTCAAACAGGCGGGCATCGAATTGCTCGCCGTCAGCACAGACACGGCAAGCGGCCTGCAATTCACTATCGAAAAGGCGAAATACAACGGCGGTTTTCCCATCCGCCTTGCCGCCGATCCCGATCTAGGGTCGTTTAAAGCGTTCCGGGCGCACGACGACTTCGAGCAGCAACCTCTGCATGGCACATTTCTTGTGGACGCCGAGGGCCGCATCCGCTGGCAGGACATTAGTTACCAGCCCTTCATGGAAACGAAGTTTCTTCTTGTTGAAGCGCAGCGTCTCCTCAACCTGCCGAAAGCCAACGGCTCAATTCCGCCGATGAAACTCGCCGGGCCGAAGCGGGAAATGGCGGTCAAGGCTGGCAGCGGGGCCGGGGATTGAACCCTCCGGGCCTCATGCCCAACTACAAAAAACTTCTGACCAATTGACTTGGTCAGTGCGCGCCTGAAAGGCTACCGCCTTTGCTAGTTCGTGGAATGCGTCCTACTAAGAATATTTTCCCCGCCCTCTCTCTGCTAGTAGATACGGTCCCGAATCGCCGTGAGAATTTGGCTGTCATCAAGAGGACTAATCTTTTGGTCGTGTTTGTGTATGTAAGTCGCCATAAAACGAGGGGTGTTAGGTTTTGCCCAACGTCCCAAGCTCAGCGACGGCCTCGGCGGCGGTGGTGGAGCGCACGGTGCGCTCACGATTTCCCGCGACGCGCGAGCGGACGGCGGAGAGGCCGTTAGCTGCAGCGCTCTGGTTCGGCGTGCCTTTTGGTGGTACCCGGCCACGAGTCACAGTGTGAGCGACCTTCGAATACCGGCTATTTCACCACGACGTAAACATTAACAGTGTCCTTGAACTCCGTTAACCGGATTTGTTCGTTCACTTTGACCTCAGGGAGCTTGAACTCGACGCGGTAATGGTTGTAGGCGGTATTGGCAGCCGACTTCTGGCCGAGGAGCTTGCTCTCCAACGACTGGCACGCTCCCTCCGGCAGCTGGACTGTCACCTTGGGCTCAGGCACCTTTGGGAAGCGGGCGTCCGAGTACTGATTGTTCAGCCAATTGGCCATGTCGTTCGGGGTCACCTCCTTGGCAAACTGACAGACTTTGCCGGTTACGGGAAACCCCTTCTTCGTGTTGTCGATGTGGATCACCACCACCACCCGGTGTTCGCCAAGCGTGTAGAACACCTTGGTGCTGGTGAAGCCGATCAGAGACGCACTGACCTCCAGCCTCTGCACATTCGTCCCTTTTAGATCCAGCGGAGTTGCCTCCTTGGACGGCGTCTCCGCGGCTGAGATCATCCTCAAAGTCGTCAGCAGGATCAGATTGATTGGCAGTGCCCTCAGGATTTGCATCAAGTCTTTTGGATACATCTGGAGTAACTGAGTTCGATCTGGATTAGCCGCCTAACGACCCAAGCTCAGCGACCCGGCGCACGGGACGCAACGATTGCAACCGCGACGCTCACGCCGGGTTCGCTGCAGCGCATGGTTAGGTGTCGTCATACTACTTTCGTCGTTTGTCAATGGTATCCACCGTGAAACCGCCGCGCTTCGACCCGTCAGGCGCAATAATCACCCAGTCGGAAATCTGGTCGGGTAATGGCTTAATGAGGTCACCGGCTTTGCAACCTTTGATAAAGGCCGGCTCACTTGCAAGGATGCCAGCCAAGCCTGGGTTTATCCATTTAACGGGCTCAAGCCAAACATGCTCAACATCCTTGCCTTCCTTGAGCTCAACCTTCACCAAATAACGTGCGCCTTCCACAGGACTCTGAACCTCCTCAATGAATCCTCTAAGTGTCGCCATCACTTGCTCACGTGCTCTCTTGAATTCTCGATCACCGCGCGGGACGCCAACGACATCATTCCGTTCCGGATGTTTCTTAAGGCCGCCCCCAAACAGTGATGATAGAAATCCCATAAAAGTTTTGCTCTATATACGCGAACGCTTCGACACCTAACAGTATAGTGAACCGCAATTCCTGCGGTTTTATTGTTGAGTGCGGTTCTATTGGCAGGGTATCCCTTTGTCCAGCATGAATTTGGACTATCGTGGGGTGCCGGGGTTGACTACCGCCATGCGGCGGCAGGGAAAGGAGAAGTTCCGCCCCGACAAGTCCAAGAAGTTGCGGGAGCAGGTGCAGGAGGTGTTGCGCTACTTTCATTACGCCCGACGGACGGAGCTGACTTATTGGCATTGGATTGAGCGGTTTCTCCGGTTCCACCGGGAGCGGACGGGGCAATGGCGCAAGCCGAATGAGTTGCGGGAGGCGGAGGTGGCGGCGTTCCTCAGTCATCTGGCGACGGAGCGCGGGGTGGCGGCGGCAACGCAGAATCAGGCGTTGAACGCGCTGGTGTTTCTGTATGCGGAGGTGCTGGACCAGCCTTTGGGGCTGCTGGCGGGGATTGAGCGGTCCACGCGGCCGGCGCGGTTGCCCGTGGTGCTGAGTCAGGTGGAGGTGCGGGCGGTGCTGGGGGCGGTGGTGGAGGAGTATCAGTTGCCCTTGCAGTTGCAGTATGGGGCGGGGTTGCGGTTGTTGGAGGGGCTGCGGCTGCGGGTGGCGGATGTGGATGTGGAGCGGCGGCAGGTGATGGTGCGGAACGCCAAGGGGTTCAAGGACCGGGTGACGATGGTGCCGGAGGCGCTGCGGGGGGCGCTGCGCGAGCAGTTGGCCCGGAACCGGAAGCAGTGGGCGGCGGACCGGGCGGCGGGGTTGCCGGGGGTGGCCTTGCCGGAGGCGGTGGAGCGGAAGTATCCCAAGGCGGGGGTGGAGTGGCCGTGGTTCTGGCTGTTCCCAGCGGGCAAACTGTCGGTGGACCCGGTGGCCCGTGTCCGGCGGCGGCATCATCTGGTGGAGGATAATTTGCAGCGGGCGATCCGGGCGGCGGCGCAGCGGGTGGGGTTGAACAAGCGGGTGACGACGCACACGCTGCGGCATTGTTTTGCCACGCATTTGTTGGAGAACGGGACGGACATCCGCACCGTGCAGGAACTGTTGGGACATCAAAGCCTGACGACGACGCAGATTTATACCCATGTGATGCAGAAGCCGGGGATCGGGGTGCGGAGCCCGCTGGATGGGTGAAGGGGCGGGTTTGGGAGGGCCAAAGGGTAGAGGCCTCCACCCTTGGCCATTTCGGTGTCGGGCCCTTTTGCTATTTCCAAACCTGCCGCCTTCCGCTTGAGTCTCGCGCTTGCGAACGTCATGGCGACTCCGTTTCAACCGCAAGCCTGCATCGCCCGCTGCGTGGCCAGCCTGCCACGCTCGGGCATTCGTGAATTTTTTGACATTGTTCAAAGCCAGCGGGACGTAATCTCCCTCGGCGTGGGTGAACCGGACTTCGTCACGCCTTGGCATATACGAGAGGCCGCCATTTACGCCCTCGAACGCGGCAAGACGACCTACACCTCGAACCTCGGCCTGCTCAAGCTGCGCGAGGCCATCGCCGCGCATCTCGCGCCGCGCTTCGGCGTGCACTACGATCCGAAGAAGCAGATTCTTATCGCCGTGGGCGTGAGCGAGGCGTTGGACATCGCGTTGCGCGCCCTCCTCAATCCCGGCGATGAGGTGATCTATCATGAGCCGTGTTACGTCAGCTATTCGCCGAGCATCGCGATGGCCCACGGCGTGCCGGTGGCCGTGAGTTGCCGAGCGGAGGATAAATTTGCGGTGCGCGCGGAGGCGATTGAAAAGGCCATCTCGCCCAAGACCAAGGCGTTGATGTTGAACTTCCCGACCAATCCGACCGGCGGCACGATGACGCGCACGGAGTTGGAGAAGATCGCCGCCGTCGTGCAGCGCCATAACTTGGTGGTGCTGACCGACGAGATTTACAGCGAGCTCACCTTCGAGGGGCAACACGTCTCCATCGCTTCACTGCCGGGCATGATTGAGCGGACGATCTTCCTACATGGCTTCTCGAAGGCGTATGCGATGACGGGCTTTCGCATCGGCTATGCGTGTGGCCCGGCAGAACTCATCGAGGCGATGATGAAGATCCACCAATACTCGATGCTTTGCGCCAGTATCATCAGCCAGGAAGCGGCCATCGAGGCCATCGAGCACGGTGAGGCCGACACCAAGGAGATGCGTGAGCAATACAAGTTAAGGCGCAACTTCATCGTGAAGGCGTTCAACGACATGGGCCTGCCGTGTCATCTGCCGCGGGGGAGTTTCTACGCTTTTCCTTACATCGCGAGCACCGGCCTTAATTCGAAGGATTTTGCGTTTCGGTTGTTGCAAGAGGAGAAAGTCGCGTGTGTGCCTGGCGGCGCGTTTGGCCCCAGCGGGGAAGGTTACCTGCGCTGCTGCTTTGCGACGGCGATGGACCAGATTCAGATAGCCACCGATCGCATGGCTCGCTTCGTGGCCAAGGTAAAGCGTGGCTGATACCTAAGTTGCGCGACTTGCAGATTGTACAGTCGTGATACTGAGTCCCAAGAATTAGGCGGATAATCCAGTCGGGCAACGCGTTCGCCTGCCAGCACTCGACTTGGGTGTCGTCATGGCAATGGGCACGCCGCCACTACGAGGAAGACTTTCACCTGATCCGTTACCTTCTGATGCCTGACCGAGATGCATGCACTTTAACTGCGAAGTCCGGACTGAACTTGTTGAATGAGAGCCATGGCTTTGCCGTCGGTTCAATAGTTCCGAATAAGCAACGGGTTTAACACATAACACTTATGCTCAAAATTCTCGGACCTAGCCAAAGCCATTTCTGCGACGGCGTCTCGCGTCGCAACTTTCTCCAACTTGGCGCCCTCGCTGCGGGCGGCCTCACGCTCCCGCAATTGCTCCAAGCCGAAGCGCAGTCCGGCCTCCGCAAATCGAACAAAGCCATCATCATGGTGTACCTGCCCGGCGGGCCGTCGCATCAGGATATGTTCGACCTCAAGGAGGACGCGCCATCAGGAATCCGCGGCGAGTTCAAGTCGATCGCGACGAAGGTGCCGGGCAACCGCATTTGCGAGCACCTGCCCATGCTTGCGGCCAACTGGGACAAGTTCGCCGCCATCCGCACCGTGATCGGCAAAGCGGACGACCACAGTTCCTTTCATTGCATGACCGGCCGCAGCCAATCGAAGCCGCAGCCTTCCGGCGGCTGGCCTTCGCTCGGAGCCGTTGTATCCAAGTTACAAGGCTCCGCCGCCGGGGTGCCGCCCAGCGTCGGCTGCAGCGGGAAAGAGTCGCGCCCCGGTTTTCTGGGGGCAGCGTGCGGGCCGTTTGTGCCCAGCGGGCCCGGCGCGAGTGACATGACGCTCAATGGCGTCACCTCCGCACGGCTTGATGAGCGCAAGGGCTTGCTCGCCGAGTTCGACAGGTTCCGTCGCGACGCCGACCGCAGCGGCCTGATGGACGGACTCGATACCTTCAACCGCCAGGCCTTCGAGGTCGTTACCTCGAGCCGGCTCGTTGAGGCGCTCGACACCAAGAAGGAAGACCGCAAGGTGGCAGACCGTTATCGCGGCACCGATGGCAATCTCTTACGCGACTTCCTGCTCGCGCGGCGGCTCGTTGAAGCTGGCGTGCGATGTGTGACGCTAAACTTCGGCGGCTGGGACACACACGGGAAAAACTTCGTCACGCTCAAACGTCAGCTGCCTAATTTCGACATCGGTATGAGCGCTTTGGTCCATGATTTGCACGAGCGTGGGATGGCCGGCGATGTGACGGTGATCGCCTGGGGTGAGTTTGGCCGCACCCCGCGGATCAACATGGACGCAGGTCGCGACCACTGGTCGCGCGTTTCCTGCGCGCTCCTGGCGGGCGGCGGGATGAAGACGGGGCAAATGATTGGCAAGACTGACCGCCAAGCGGGTGAGGCCAGCGAAAGACCGGTCCACATCGGGGAAGTGTTCGCCACGCTCTACCAGCGCATGGGCATCGACACCCAGCAGACCACTATCACCGATCTCGGTGGCCGCCCGCAGTATCTCGTGGACCTCGAGCATCACCCAATTTCCGAACTCGTCTGATCTTTATGCTCACTATCCTTGGATCTAGAGAAGGCCGGTTCTGCGACGGCGTCTCGCGTCGCAACTTCCTGCAACTCGGCGCGCTCGGCCTGGGCGGGCTGACGCTGCCGCAACTGCTCGAAGCCGAGGCGCGCGCCGGCACCGGCAAGTCGCACAAGGCCATTATCAACATCTTTCTGGCCGGCGGCCCACCGCATCAGGACATGTTCGACCTAAAGCCAGACGCGCCGAAGGAAGTTCGTGGTGAATTCAGGCCCATCAAAACCAACGTCCCCGGCCTCGAAATCTGCGAGTTGTTCCCACAGCTTGCCAAATGTGCGGATAAATACTCCGTCATCCGCTCGATGGTCGGCGCAGCGGGCGGGCACGACGCCTTCCAGTGTCACACCGGCCGTGCCCCGCGCAACCAACCTGCCGGCGGCTGGCCCTCGATGGGTGCCACGCTCTCCAAACTCCACGGCAACACCGTTCCCGGCATGCCGGCTTTCGTCGGTCTGGCGCCAGTCACGGGGCATCGGCCATGGGGCGACCCCGGCCAAGCCGGCTTCCTCGGCCCCGCGCACAGCGCGTTCAAGCCAAACAAGGAAGGCAAGGACGACATGGTGCTTAACGGCATTTCCTCGAGCCGCTTGGATGAGCGCCGTTCCTTGCTAACCGCCTTCGACCATTTCCGTCGGGACGTGGACAACAGCGGCTCGGTCGAGGGTCTGGACACCTTCCACCAGCAAGCCCTTGCGATGCTGACCTCCAGCCGGCTTGCCGAGGCGCTGGACCTGAGCAAGGAGGACCAAAAGCTGCGTGACCGCTACGGGCGCGGCTTCCCGAACTTAAAGGACGATGGCTCCCATCGCTTGCTTGACGACTTCCTCATGGCGCGGCGGCTGGTTGAAGCTGGTGTGCGCTGCGTGACCATCGCATTCAGCCGGTGGGACTGGCACGGGAACAACTTTGGCCAAGCGCGCGAGGAATTTCCGCTGCTCGACAAGGGCCTCTCGGCGCTCATCGAGGATCTTCACGCCCGCGGCATGGACCGCGACGTGAGCGTCGTGGTTTGGGGCGAGTTCGGGCGCACTCCGAAGATCAACAAGGACGCCGGCCGCGACCATTGGCCGAACGTCTCCTTCGCCCTCCTTGCCGGCGGCGGCATGCGCCACGGTCAGGTCATCGGGGCCACCACCCGTGACGCCGGCGAATGCGCGGACCGCCCCGTGAAATTTGGTGATGTCTTTGCCACGCTTTACCAGCGGCTCGGCCTCAACCCGCATAGTGACATGGTCAATGACCTCACAGGCCGACCGCAACATCTCGTTGATCCGGGCTGTGAGCCGCTGCGCGAGCTAGTTTGAAACTTGGCTCGACATACTTGGTCGAGCCATGAATAGCGCTGCAGTTACGTCAATTGGCTGACTCGCCCGCTTGTTTCAGCCCGCGAATCCACTCGCCCAGCATTTTCACGGCGGGTTCATCCACGATTGATTTTGCCAGTGGCGGCATGCCGCCCTGGCCAACGCGCAGCACCCTTTGCATTAGGATGCTGCGCTCCGGCGCGCCGGGGGCGACCAGCAGGGCGTTCGTCAGGCCGAACTGATCGTGCTGAGGGACGACCCCAAAGAGCAGCATCTTTTCCGACGGAGTGTCCCAGCGCAACGTGATGGCAGAATTGCCCCCACCGGCCTCGACGTGGCAGTGCGCGCAGTTGGCGTGCAGGTAAGAGCGCGCGCGCTGATCCAAGGGCGCGGATTCATCGTAGGGGTTGGGCAGCGCGGCCATCTTCTCGGGCGCTTTGGACAACTTCACTAGGCCGTCCTTGTTGGGCTTGAGGTTAAACGCGCCTATGTGCTTCAGAGTGCGGAGCTGGTTGGCCCGCCCGCCGGCGTAATCGTGCTCGCGGTTCAATTGGAGCGTGCTCACGCCCAGCACGAACTGCGCAGCGCGGCTGTGGCAGGTCATGCACTCGGCGCGGCTCGGGTAGTGCCACGTCTGCTTGCGTGTGCCGCCGGGCGCGTTGCGGTCCTGAATCTTGAACTCGCGGTCCGCGCCCTTCGCTTCCACGAGTTCAGCGTCGGTCTGTGAGTCGTTCCAGCGGTAGCTGTAGCCGACCCACTCGTTTTGCTGAAAGAGCATGAAACGCGTTTCAATCCACCTGCGCGATTTGGGATTTCCGGCTTCTAGATCGAGCGCGAAGCTCTTCACCAGCACTGTCTCTTCGGGAAACTTCCAGCTGCCGTTCTCGCTGTAAGCGATTTGGTTCGTGCCCGGCAATGCAATCCACCGCTCTTTATGTGCGCCGTCGGACCATAGTGGCGAATTGACCGAGTAAGGAATAACCGCGGGCTGCATGACGTGGTCCTTCACCCGAGTAAAAAGCCCGCTATCGCTGAGTTTCTTGGGGAACGGCGCACGCTTTGTCATTTCCGGGGGAGTCGGCTCCAGTTCTTGGAGTTGTCCGGCGTAATCGGCATAGAAGATTTCACCTCCCCGGCCCTCGCTGAAGCCGACGATCGCATGCGGAGTATCGGCGATTTCGCGATGCCAGGTCACCTTGTTGCCCTTGCGCTTCAACGCCCATATTTTTCCCGTGCCGTAATCGCCGTATATGTAGGCTCCGCGTAGATCGGCGAACTTGCTGCCTTGGTAGACCATGCCGCCGGTGATAGACCGCGCCTCCGCATGGTGATGCTCGACAAGCGGCGGCGTGACCGGGTGCGGGCCGAGCTTGCGCTGCGCGTGAAAGGGATGGTTTCCCTCCCGCACGCTCCAACCAAAGTTCGCGCCGCGGGTCACCAACTCGATCATTTCATAAAGATCCTGACCGATGTCGCCTACTAGCAGCCCGCCGTCCACCGGGTCTAAAGCGATGCGCCATGGGTTGCGAAAGCCGTAGGCCCATAGCTCGGGCCGCGCGCCGGGAATGTCCCAAAACGGGTTATCCTTCGGGATGGAATACAACTTGCCGGGGTCGGGCCGTTCAAGATCCAGGCGTAGCAGGCCGGAGTTCAGGTCGCTGAGATTCTGGCCTGTGTTGAGACCGTCAGAGTCGCTCGTGCCGTCGCCGGAGGTGATGTAAAGCATCCCGTCGAGGCCAAAGACCAGATCGCCGCCGTTATGACCATTGGACCACCACTTGATGATCTCACGCTCGGACGACTTGTCCGGCCGGCCCTCGGGCGCAACGGTGTAGCGAAGGATGCGGTTAAACTTGTTCGTGCCGCCCAGCACCACGCCCGCTGCATTGGTCTGCTTGGTATTCGGCCCGTTGGCGAAGACAAAAAGAAACCGGTTGGTTGCGAAACCGGGATGAAAGTGAAATGCGTAGAAGTCGTGGTCAGCCAGTTCCAAATAGAGGTTCGTCGTGCTTAGGGATTGGTCGCACGGAATGGCAAGGATGCGTCCCGATTGCTCGACCACGAGGTAACGGTTGCTGGCCGCGTCCGGTCCGAGGAACAACGGGTGCTTGAATTCCAGCTGTGGCCAAGCGCGCTTGGCACGCAACGGCAGTGCCGGGTCTGGTGAGCCGATGACGCGTGACGTGGTGAGTGGGATGCGCCGGTCAAGGCCGGAAGGCAGGCCGTCGTGGGCAAGGGCCGCAAGAAGATGGTTCAAAACACTCCCGGCAAGCAGCACCAAAAGCGAACGTGTCTTTAGATTCACGTTGGGAGTCTAGACCGGAGAGCCAAGGCGTCAATTCAGTGGCGGCGCGGCGGTCAGATCACCGTCCCATGCGCGATGACGCCGTTCTTGGGTATGATGACGATGCCGTCGCGGATGACGTAGCCGTTGCCGTCGAAGTTCTCGGGCTTACCGGCCGGGGAGATCACGCAGTTGTCACCAATTCGGGAGTTCTTGTCCAAGATGGTGTTCTCGATACGGCAGTGCTGACCGATGCCCATACGGGGGCGGCCGGCGTCGAGGTTCTCCCGCATGCTGGACTGCGACTCGTAGTAGTCCGCGCCCATCATGACGACACGGTGAAGGTTGGTGCCAATGCCCACGATGCTGCGGACGCCAATCACCGAATGGCTGATGTGGGCGTGGCTGATAATGCAGCCGTCTGACACCAGCGCGTGGTCAATGCTCGCACCGTTAACCTTGCTGCCGGGCAGGAAGCGTGGGCGCGTATAAATCGGCGAGCTCATGTCGAAAAAGTTGAACTTAGGCAGCTCTTCCGCGCCGTCGAGGTTTGCCTCGAAGAAACTTTTTATAGTTCCGATGTCCTCCCAGTAGCCCTGATAAACATAGCTAAAGACACGGTGTGTGGTGATGGCTCCGGGGATGATGTGCTTGCCGAAGTCGGTGAAATCGTTGTCGAGCAGCTTCACCATGACGGCGCGGTTGAAGACGTAGATGCCCATCGAGGCGAGGTAGAACTCCTCGTCCCCCTCGATGTCGAGGCTTTCGTAGGACTCCCGGGGAATCTTGAGCGAGTCCAGCACGGCGGGATCCTTGGGTTTCTCAACGAATCGCGAGATGCGGCGCTCGTTGTTGATTTGTAGGATGCCCAGAGATTGCGCGCTGTCGCGGGTGACGGGAATCGTGGCGATGGTGAGGTCCGCCTTGGTTTCCGCGTGCTGCGCGATGATACGGCGGAAGTCCATCCGGTAGAGCTGGTCGCCGCTGAGGATGAGGCAATATTCCCAATCGTGGTTCAGCAGGTGAACCAGGTTTTTGCGCACGGCGTCAGCCGTGCCCTGATACCAGGACGTGCTGTGCATGGTTTGTTCCGCTGCGAGCAGCTCGACAAATCCGCTGCTGAAGTGGTCGAACTTGTAACTCTGGCTGATGTGCCGGTGCAGCGAAGCGGTGTTGAACTGCGTGAGCAGGTACACGCGGCGGTATCCGGAGTTGATGCAATTTGAGATGGGGATGTCCACGATGCGGTATTTGCCCGCGAGTGGTACGGCCGGCTTGGAGCGGTCCTGCGTGAGCGGCCAAAGCCGGGTGCCCTGCCCGCCGCCCATAACGACGGCAAGAACGTTGGGGACATGAGGAGCCATGCGACGTGGAGCAGACATAAAACAAATCCTCAGTTGCGATAAAGACGAGCAAATACATAGCTTTTTTCCTGACTTTAGCGCAAGTCACAACCCCAATGCTCCACTTGCCGGATGCATCAGGCACCATTTGAGGAGTGTTTTTCCCGGTTACCCCGTCTAACCTCCTGCCATGAAATCATTGCAGATGACCGCTGCTTTTCTTTCCACCGCTTTTTCCCTCCTCGCCGCTGAACCGCCTGCGAACTACGCCGCGCAGAAAGCAGAGGCGGAACGGTTGGTCGCCGAGAAGTCTTTCGCTAAGGCGAACGAGATTTACCGCGCGGTGAACGTCACGAACCTCCCGCCGGCAGAGCAGCGCTGGGTGCTGTTCCGTCGCGCGGACACGCTGTGGCGCTCGGAGGCCAGCACGCAGCGCGCGGACAACACGAAGTTCAACAATGCGCGGCAGGAGCTGAATGTCCTCGTCCGCGATGTGCAGCGCGAGGAGGAGAAGGACCGCGTGTGGGTTGAGGTTCAAGAGTCGCTCGCGGACTCTTACTGGACACCCCGCAATCAGCGCAACTGGGGCGCGGGGTGGCAGCATTACTCGCAGGTGCTGGACTGGTGGGCCGGCCAGCGGGCGTCGGCGGAGGCGCGTGACCGTTACCTGAGCATCGTCTGGCGTTCCGCAAAGCCGCCGCAGGCCGAGCCTTATTACCGCTATGGGAACTACGGAAACGTGGTGCCGCTGAACATTCTCGAGAACACGCTGAAGATTGCCGCGACGGACAATGACAAGGCGCATGCGCATTATCTCCTCGCGGTTTCTTTCCAGTATCATGGTGGCGACTGGGATGCGCGCGCCCGGGTGCCGGAGCACTTCGAGGCGGCGCTCAAGCCGGGCAAAGGCACGGATTGGTATGACGACGCCCTGTATCACTACGCCGAGTGGATGATGAACCAGGGCCGCGCCGTGCCGCTGAAGGACGGCAACTGGACGCAGGAGCAGGATTACGTCAAGGCCCTCGCGCTGTTCCGCCGGCTCGTCGCGGAGTTTCAGAAGGGCGAGACGCGCTACTGGGAACAGGCACAGGCGCAGATTCGCAACATCACGCAGGTCAATCTCGGCGTGTCCGTCAGCCACGTCTTCCTGCCGGACTCGGAGATTCAGTATCACCTCAACTGGCGCAACGTGAAGGCCATCGAGCTGGCGTTGTATCCGGTAAACCTCACCACCGACGTGAACTTGGCGAAAGACAAGTCACACGTGAACTGGCTGCAGAGTATTGACCTTGCAGGCCGCGAGAAGGCGAAGAGCTGGACGCACGACACCAAGGACAAGGGCGATTACCGGCCCGGCAGTTCGAACCCGCGCGTGGACGGCAAGCTCCGTCCCGGCGCGTATGTGCTCGAAGCGCAGGGCGGCGGAAAGTCCGCGCGCGAACTGGTGCTCGTGACGGATGCGACGCTCGTGCTCAAGGCCAGCGGCAAGCAGGCCATTGTCTTCGTCACCGATGCGCTTTCCGGCAAGCCGTTGCCAAATGCGAAGGTCCGGCTGTGGGAACGGTGGCACGTCGCCAACAACTCGTGGGAGACCCGCGCGCTGGACAAGGCTGCAGACAAGGACGGCCTCGCGGTCTTCGAGCTGACGCGCACGCCCAACTCGAACAACGAGCTGTTCGCCGCCGCCCTCGCGGGCGACAAGCAGGCGTTCAGCCCTGGCAGCGCTTATTGGTATCGCGAGCCACACGAGTCGTGGCGCATCTACGCCTTCACCGACCGCCCGGCGTATCGCCCGAAGGAGAAGGTCGAGTGGAAGGCCGTCGTGCGCCGTTACAACGGCTCGGTTTATTCCACGCCCGCCAACGCGACGATTGCTTACACCATCACCGGCCCGGACGGCGCGAAGGTGAAGGAGGGCGACCTCAAGTTGAACGAGTTCGGCACCGGCTGGGCGTCGCTCGAACTCACCGAACAGCAGCGGCTCGGCGAGTATCGCGTGCAGTTCCGCGACAAGGCGAACAACCAGCACATCGGCAACGCGACGCTCTTCCGGCTCGAGGAATACAAACTGCCCGAGTTCAAGGTCGCCGTGCAGACGCCGGAGGTTGACGGGAAGAAGAAGGCCTTCCGCACCGGCGACAAGGTCGAGGTGAACGTGCAGGCGGATTATTACTTCGGCGGCCCGGTGGCCAACGCGACGGTCGAGGTCGTCGTGCATCAGAACCCCTATTACTTCGCGTGGAAGGAGCCGCGTGAGTTCGGCTGGTTCTACGAGGAGAACGAGGGGCGCTTCGGTCGCGGGCGGATGTGGCGTGGCGGTGGCGATGGGCAGATTTTGAAGCGCGAGACGTTGAAGACCGACGCAACGGGCAAGGCACGGTTGGAGTTCGAGTCGCCGAAGGATTACGGGCAGGACTTCGAGTTCCGTATCGAGGCGCGCGTGGTGGACGCCAGCCGCCGCGAAATCACCGGCAGCGGCACCGTGCGCGTCACGCGCCAGCGCTACTACGTCCACGCCAAGCCGGAGCACAACCTCCACAAGCCCGGCGACAAGGCGACGGTAAACTTCCGCGCGCAGGATGCGAATCAGCAACCCGCGGTCATCGAAGGCATCGTCAAGGTCACCCGCGAGCGTTGGGAAGAAATCTGGGTGAACCCGGCGGGCAAGGAAGTGAAGGGGCCGGAGCTCAAGGCGCTGCAAAGCGACGGCAAGTTCCCGCCCGCGCCGCAAGTTGGGCAACGCCCGTGGCGGTTGAAATTCCGGGGCTACCACAGCGATGACATTCTCACGCGCACGCTCAAGACCGATGCCGAGGGCAAGGTGGACTTGGTCTTCACGCCCGAGCGCGAGGGCTATTACAAGGTGACGTGGCTGACGGAAGACGCGTTCCCCAACCGCCCGCCGCAGCCCATCCGCGCGGAGACGACGCTGTGGGTCGCGAACAATGCGACCGCCGAACTCGGCTACCGGCACGGCGGGGTGGAAATCATTGTGGACCGCGACACCTTCCGCACCGGGCAAAAGGCTGCGGTGATGCTTGTGGCGAACAGCAACGACCGTTACGTGCTGTTCACCGTCGAGGCCGAGGAACTCATCAGTCATCAGGTCGTGCACCTCACCGGCACGGTAAAGCTCGTCGAGTTGGAACTCAGCGATGCGCACGTGCCCAATATCTTCCTCAGCGCTGCGATGGTCGCGGACAAGCAGATTCACATGGACACGAAGCAGGTCATCGTGCCGCCCACAAAGCATTTCCTCACGGTGGATGTGAAGCCCGACCGCACCCAATATCAACCGCGCGAAGACGGCACGCTGCTCGTCACCGCGCGCGACCACGATGGCAAGCCCGTCGCCGCCGAGGTGGCCGTGGGGCTCGTGGATGAGTCGGTCTATTACATCCAGAGCGATTACGCCGGCGATCCGCGGCAGTTCTACTTCGGCACCAAGCGGCAGCAGCGGACGCAGTTGCAGAGCACGTTCAACCAAAAGTCTTACGCAAAGCTCGTCGAGTGGGAGGAAGACGGCGTGAAGATGGTGCTGGAGCAAAACGAGGTGCTCCAACGTGCGGACCGGCGGAGGAACGCGGAGTCTGACGAGGCCGACAAGCTGGAGCGCCAGGAGTTGCGCAAGCCTGGCGCGCTGAGGGAGCAAGAATATGCAGTCTTCGAAGGCGGGGCCAACCGGATGCGCGGGTTGGGGATGCCAGTGGCACCGATGAGTGCGCCGGCGGGTGCGATGATGGCCATGGATGGAGTGTCACTCGCTGCCCCGCCAGCTCCGATGGCCGCCGCGAAGGCCAGGCTCCGCGACGAGAAGGCCCAGGGTGATAAGCAAGCCGCTGGCGAAGACGGCGCGGAGCCAAACGTCGTTGTCCGCTCAGACTTCCGCTCGACCATCATCTGGCTACCAGACGTGAAGACCGGCCCCGACGGCACGGCCAAGGTGCCCGTGAAATTCCCGGACTCCCTCACGGGCTGGAAAGCCACCGCCCGCGCCGTCGGCAGCGGCGCGCAGTTCGGCATCGCCAACTCAACCACGCGCACCAAACAGCCGCTCATCGTGCGCCTGCAAGCCCCGCGCTTCTTCGTCGTGGGCGACGAGGTCGTCTTGAGCGCGGTGGTGAACAATAATACCGAGGCCGAGTTGTCGGTGAAAGTTTCGCTGGATGCCTCGGGCAACTTGGCGCTCGGTGCCGGCACGACGACGACGTTAAAAGTCCCTGCCAACGCCGAAGCCCGCGCTGACTGGAAGGCCCGCGTCGTCTCGCCCGGCGAAGTTCGTCTGAAGACCACCGGCGTTTCCGGCAAGCTCTCCGACGCGATGGAAAAGTCGTATTTGTCTCACGAGCACGGGATCGAGCGCTTCCTCACCAAAGCCGGCAAGGTGCGCGGCTCAGACATCACCGTGCGGCTCGACATCCCCGCCGCGCGCAAGAAAGACACCACCACGCTCGTCGTGCAGGTCGCGCCCAGCCTCGCGGTCACGATGCTCGACGCGCTGCCCTACCTGATTGATTACCCCTACGGCTGCACCGAGCAGACCATGAGCCGCTTCCTCCCGTCGGTCGTGACGGCGAAGACCTTGAAGGACCTCGGCCTCCAGCCTGAGGACGTGATGAGCCGCGTCTTCGGCGGCATCGAAGCCCGCGCCGGCGCGGCCGCACCGCCGAATCTTGGTGCGAAAAAGGACCTCGCGAAGCTGAACGAAATGACCGAGGCCGGCCTGAAGCGCCTCTACGACTTCCAGCACGGCGACGGCGGCTGGGGCTGGTGGAAGGAAGGCCAGAGCGACCGCTGGATGACGGCCTACGTCGTCTGGGGCCTCACGCTCGCGAAGCAAGCTGGCGTGGACTTGAAAGCCAACGTCCTCGAACGCGGCACGGCCTTCCTCGACAAGACGCTCGTCGAGGAAGAGCTGAACCACGACATGCAGGCCTTCATGCTGCATGCCACCGTTGCGGGCGCGAACCCGCTGGCGAAGGCCGTCTTCTCCCCCGCGCAGAACAAGGCGTGGGACAACTTGTGGAAAAACCGTGAGGGACTCAATGCCTACACGCGTTCGTTGCTCGCACTCGCCGCGCATCACATGGGCAAAGGCGTCGAGGCCAAGACGCTCATCGCGAACCTGGAGAACGGCGTGAAGCGGGACGACCGGCCCGACGCCAGCGTGCTCATCGGCGGCGCGCTGCCCGCGAACGCCGGCGTGATGGGCACCGCGCATTGGGGCGAGGACGGCATCTACTGGCGCTGGTCCGACGGCGGCGTGGAAGCCACGGCCTTCGCCCTCCGCGCGTTGCTGGCCATTGACCCGCAGAACAAGCTCATCGAGCCGGTCACTAACTGGCTCCTCAAGGGCCGGCGTGGCGCGCAGTGGAGCAACACCCGCGACACCGCCATCACCGTGCTCGCGCTTAACGATTACCTCCGCGTGACCAAGGAACTGTCGCCCGAGTTGGAATACGAAGTGACCGTGAACGGCACGAGCATCGCCAAGCGCAAAGTCAGCGGCGCGGAAGTTTTCGCCGCGCCCAGCCGCTTCGCCGTGGACGCGAAGCTCATCAAGGACGGCGCGAACGACATTCGCATCAAGCGCAAGGGCGAGGGGCCGGTCTATTTCGCGGCCGAGGCAAAATTCTTCAGCTTGGAGAACCCCATCCCGGCGAGCGGCAACGAAATCTTCGTGAAGCGCGAATATTTCAAGCTGGTCGCGCGCCCGACGCTTCTCAAAGGCGTGGTCTATGACAAGGTGCCGCTGCTCGACGGCGAGTCCGTCACCAGCGGCGAGCGTATCGAGACCGTCCTCACCCTCGAGGCGAAGAACAACTACGAGTATCTGCTTTTCGAGGACTTGAAGCCCGCCGGCTTCGAGGCCGTGGCCATCCGCAGCGGCGAGAGCCTCTACGCGCGCGAACTTAAGAGCGGCGCGGTGGAGCGAAAGTTTGGCGAAGTCGGGAAGCCCGCGCCGGCGCCGGTGTCGGAGAAGGGGCCAAAGTCCAAAGGTCCGAAGTCCAAAGTCGGGGCGGCCGTGCCGGCGATCGCTGCAGACGTGGCCGTGGCCGAGCCGGCCATTGCGATTGCCCCCGGTGCGCCAGTCGCGCGGATGGCTGCCGTGCGTCCGCCGATTACGATTTTGCCGCCGCGTCCCATCGGCATCGGCGATCCGGACTTCACGGGCCGGTCACGCTGGATATATCAGGAACTACGCGACCGCAAAGTCGCCCTCTTCCTCGACAAACTTCCCGAGGGCGTCTGGCAAATCCGCTACGACCTGCGCGCCGAAGTGCCCGGTGCATTCCACGCCCTGCCCGTCCTCGGTCACGCGATGTATGTCCCTGAAATCCGCTGCAACGGCGCGGAAGTGCGCGTGACGGTGGTGGATGTGAAATAAGCAGTCAATCCGCTCACGGCACCGTGAAGATGGCGAGCCGCTGGTGCTTCGCCTCCAAACTCAGGAGCGCGAGGCTAGTGCAATACACGCGGCCGATATTCCGACCCTCGTAGCCGGAGTTCCAGGAGCCGTCGGCGGCTTGGCCGCCCACGAAGTTCCGCTCGGCGGCTTGGCCCGCCAGCGACACTTGCGCTTCGGTGAAGTTGTTCAGCGCGAGCGTGCTGAAGAATAAACGATGAAACATCCACGTGCTGGGAGCTTTATCGTCTCCGGGGGGATCAAATCTAAGCTCGTTTAGCAGGAAATTCGTGGCCACAGCGGTTTCCGGCGCACGGGATTGGCCGCAGATGCGCAGGCCCAACAGGCCCATCGCGGTGGTTGAAAAATATTTGTGTCGTCCTTCGGGTTGCAACGGCTTGTCATCTGCGGTTGGTTTGGCGCGGACTTGGTAGGCGAAAACACCATGCTCGGCGGCGAAAGCGTTCTTGAGATACTGCGCGGCCGCTTGGCCGTTGCGCGGCGACATGCTGAAGTCGGCCTTGACGCCCGCATGCAGCGCCAGCAGTTGCCAAGCAGTCACGGACATATCTGAGTCGCGCGCGTCGGGCTTGTAGCGCCAGCCGCCGGTGTCGCGGCGTGTCGACTTCGCTGCTCCTTGGGCCCCGAGGATGAAGTTGCACCCTGCCGCCGCCTTGCGCCGAATAAGTTCTTCCTGCTCAGGATCGGCGGAGCGCCAGAGCAGTTCGCAGAGAAACAGTGTCGTTACCGCGTGCCCGTACATGACCGAGGCGTCCGCCGCGCCAAAGTAACCGTCCGCCGTTTGCCGGTCGGTGCGCAACACAAAGAGGATGGCACGTCGTAGTGCGACGCCTTCGGGCGACTTGTTCAACGGTGAATGTCCCGCGCCCAGCAGGGCCAACCCCGCAAGCGACGTCAACGCGGTTTGTAAGCGCGCCGCGTCTGCGATGGCTCCGGTGGCCTGCTGCTGCGAGACGAGGAAGGCGGAACCGGCCTGCACCGCCGACTCGACGCGCTCGGGGCTGGGCGCGGCGGGCTTCGGAGCCCGAGCCGCGCCGGTGGGCAATGCCAGCAGCGCGAGCATCGTGCCAGAACATAGAAAGGAAACCGTGCGGCTCATATAAGCGGATTCGGTCGCGGCGAGCGCGGATAACTCTGGGCGTGGATCAGGTTATGGTTGTATTTGCGCGAAAACGCCGGGCTTTGGCAAGGTTACGCCGTGATGTCCCCATTACCATGATCGCCCAGCTTGTCGCATTGGTTGCTGCGTGGTTGCTTGCGGCATCGAGCGCGTTTGGCCAAGGCAACTTCTACTCATTTACCGACCTCGGGGCGCTGACTTCGTCCGCTGATCGAGCGACGGCGTTGAACCGCTTTGGCATTGCGGCTGGCACAAGGTCGGTCGCGGTGCGAGACGGGGCGCCATTTAGCCGCGCGTTCATCTTTACCAACGCCATTCATGAATTTGGTCCGGCTGGCACGCCAACCTTTGGCAGCGATTTGAACGACTTTGGTGATACGGTTGGCTGGAGCGGGCCGCCGCAACCCGGTGGGCGGCAGGTCGAGCGCGCGATGCTTTGGCAAGGGGGTAACCCCATCGAGTTGGGCACGTTTGGCGGCGCAAACAGCCGAGCTTTTGGCATCAACGAGCGTGCCGAAATCACTGGCGCGGCGCAGACGACGAACGGCGCGTTTCATGCCTTCCTTTGGCGGCAGGGGAAACTCCATGACCTCGGCACGCTCGGCGGGCGCAACAGTTACGGGCATGCGGTCAACAGCGCGTCTGACGTGGTTGGCGTGGCGGAGACAGCCCAACAGATACGCCGCGCCTTCTTGCACACCGGTGGAAAGATGCGCGATCTCGGCACGCTGGGTGGCAGCTTGAGCCAAGCGAACGGCCTGAATGAGGCTGGGGATGTAGTCGGCTTTGCGCAGAACGCCGCTGGTCAGTCGCGCGCGTTCTTGCACACCGGTGGAAAGATGCGCGATCTCGGCTCGCTCGGCGGCTTGGCCGCCTTCGCCAACGCGGTTAACAACCGGCAGCAAGTCGTCGGCACCGCGCAACTGGCGGGCGGCGAGCCGCGCGCTTTCCTATGGCGGGAAGGTAAGATGTGGGACTTGAACGGTTTGCTCGCCCCAAACTCCGGCTGGTTTCTTCTCGAAGCAAATGACATTAACGAGTCAGGGCAAATCCTCTGCCTCGCCCGCTCGAGGAACGGCCAGATGCGAATGGTGCGGCTA
>Ga0194122_10001112_pt1 | contig 34477 bp, 32 predicted proteins | sample TA2MahCa10mmetaG_FD_155487 | JGI IMG/M metagenome (GOLD analysis project Ga0194122, IMG submission 155487) | Freshwater microbial communities from Lake Tanganyika, Tanzania - TA2015021 Mahale Deep Cast 10m | ecosystem: Environmental > Aquatic > Freshwater > Lake | place: Tanzania: Lake... | reverse complement strand
TCAGCGGTGAGCTGGCCATCGGTCACAACCGCTATTCGACCACCGGCAGCAGCAAGGTCTGCAATGCCCAGCCTGTGCTGTTGATGACCCGGCTGGGTCCCCTGGCACTGGCCCATAACGGCAACCTCGTCAATGCAGCTGAACTGCGCGAGTCACTGCTCGAGCACACCGACCAGTTCAACTCCAGCACCGATTCCGAGTTGATCGCCTTTGCGATCCAACAGGAAGTGAACCGTGGCAACGACTGGGATGGGGCCATCCGAGCGGCCGCTGCTCGCTGCCGTGGTGCCTTCAGCTTGGTGATCGGCACTCCCGAAGGCTTGTTTGCCCTGCGCGATGGCCACGGGATCAGGCCGTTGGTGTTTGGCCACCTTGGTGAGGTTGCCGATGCCCAGTGGGTGGTGAGCAGTGAAACCTGCGGGCTCGACATCATCGGCGCCGCCTATGACGACGATGTGCAACCCGGTGAGCTGATTCAGTTCCGCAAGGGCGATGCCACGGTGCATCGCGACCGCTGGTGCAGCGAACCCGCCAAGTTGTGCGTGTTCGAAATGATCTATTTCGCGCGTCCCGACAGTCGCTTCTTTGGTGAATCGCTCTACAGCTACAGGGTGCGCATCGGTGAGACCCTGGCGCGCGAAACCCCTGTCGATGCCGACATTGTCATCGGCGTCCCTGATTCAGGTATCCCTGCAGCCATTGGCTATTCGCAGCTGAGCGGCATTCCCTATGGCGATGGCCTGATCAAGAACCGCTATGTGGGTCGCACGTTCATTCAGCCCACCCAAGCCATGCGTGAGGCGGGCATTCGCGTCAAGCTCAATCCCCTGCCCGATGTGCTGGCCGGCAAGCGGGTGGTGGTGATCGATGACTCGATCGTGCGCGGCACCACCAGTCGCAAGCTGGTGGCAGCCCTGCGCGATGCCGGTGCCACCGAGGTGCACATGCGCATCAGCTCACCGGCGGTCACCCATCCTTGCTTCTACGGCATTGACACTGACACCCAGGACCAGCTGATCGCAGCCCGGCTCACGCTTGAGGAGATCAGCGCCCATCTGGGTGTTGATTCGTTGGCTTATCTCAGCAAAAAGGGCATGGTCGAGGCAGCCCAGACCCACGCATCGGAGTTCTGTACGGCCTGTTTTGACGGGGCCTATCCCATTGCCATGGATGACACGGTGAGTTCAAGCAAGCTGATGCTTGAGCCCGGGGGCTTGGCGGCTACGGTACTTCGCTGAGTCGGTCGCTGATCAGCGGCACCAGCTCGGTGATCTCCTGCTTGCTGGCCAAAGGCAGGCTTTGTCCTGGGCCTGATCCATCCTCCAGGGGGAGTTCAGTGGTGGCCAGGCGCAGGCTGGATGCATGGTCCGCCAGCCGAACACCGACGATGGCAGCGGCGTCGCTGACCAGATCCACCAGGCTGTCGTTGCGCTGCAGGAATTGCAAGCCGATCTGACCGAGGTCGCCACGCAGACAAGGACGCAGCTGGGCCACATCGAGCCGTTTGATCTGTCCCTGCCGGCTGGCCAGCAGCACGGCACCAGAGGGGCCCACCTCAGCAGCTCCAACAATGGCTTCACCGGGAAGTAGGCGCATCAGCACCGGCCCCTGGGCGGTGCGGCCCATGAGCGGCAGGTTGCTGTCGTTGACCGCCAGCCGCAGCAACCGGGCCGTTGAGCTGCCCACCACCACTTCACGGCCTTCGCGGCAGACCACCACCCGCTGCAGCTGAACCCCTTCTTTGAGCTTGAGCACCGTGGCAGCTCGGCCAGAAAGATCCTGAACGTCTTCGAGGGGAAGCCGTTTGAAACGGCCATCGCTGCTCAGCAGCCCAAGACTGATGCCTTCTCCACTGGGCAGCGGCAGCACCTGCACCACCGGATCGCCGTTGAGCCCATCGGGCAAGAAGCGCTCCAGATTGCCGGGTTGTTGCCCGGCAAACTCCCAACGCAACAAAGCCACCCTGCCGCTGGCCGTGAACGCCAGCAGCGCCGGTTGGCTGCTGATGCTCAGAATCAGCCGTGCCGGTGCTGCGTGATCACCCAGGGGGGCGGCTTCATCGAGATGCAGGCGGCCCAGCATCTGGGGCGTCACGATCTTGACGCTGCCGTCGCTCTGGATCAGCAGACGACTCTCGCTGCTCAGCGCAGCGAAGGCCTGTTGCCGTTGCAGTTCGGCATTGGGACGCACGGCTGCAGCCCGCTGGGCGACCAGTTCGTCGCCCCCTTCGATCAGTCGGGTGCGGCGCGGGGTGGCAAAGCGTTTCTTGAGTTGTTTGAGTTCGCCGATCAAGGTGTCGAGCAGGGCACCGCGGTCGTCCAACAGGTGGCGCAGGCGCAGTCGTTCCTGGCGCAGGTCACCGGCTTCCTGACGCAGGCTTTCCTGCTCCAGTCCCGTCAATCGGCGTAGTGGCATCGCCAAGACGGCATCAGCCTGACGTTCGCTCAGATCCAGATGCACCTGCAGGCTGGCGCGGGCACTGCCAGCGTCCCGTGCCTCGCTGATCATGGCGATCACGCGCTGCAGGGCATCGAGGGCCTTGATCAGGCCTTCGACCACCTCAAGCCGGTCCTCGCATTTCTTGAGGGCGTGGCGAGTGCGCCGGATCAGCGTCAGCTCGCGGTACTCGAGAAACTCCTGCAGCAGTTGCCGCAGGCTCAGCTGCACCGGCTGGCCGTTGACCAGGGCCAGCAGAATCGCGCCGAAGTTGCTCTGCAGCGAGGTGCGCCGCTGCAGATCGCCCAGCACCGTCTCAGCATTGGCGTCACGACGCAGTTCGACCACAATCCGCATGCCGTCGCGGTCGCTCTCGTCGCGAATGTCGGCGATACCCCCGATCTTGCCGTCGTTGACCTGCTCGGCCAATTTTTCGATCCAGCCCGCTTTGCTGAGTTGGTAGGGCAGCTCGGTGATCACCACGGCGCTGCGGCGGTGCCGTCCTTTGCCTGGCTGCACTTCTTCGATGTGGGCCACCCCCCGCATCGGAATGCTGCCGCGGCCGACCAGGTAGGTGTCGCGCACACCGCTGCCCGCCAGCACCTCGCCGCCGGTCGGAAAGTCCGGCCCAGGCACCAGCTCCAGCAGCTTGTCGTCGCTCAGATCGGGTTTGCGCACTAGGGCGATCAGTGCATCCACCACCTCACCGAGGTTGTGAGGTGGAATGTTGGTCGCCATGCCCACGGCAATGCCGGTGCAGCCGTTGAGAAGCAGAAACGGCAGTTGTGCGGGCAGCACCGTCGGTTCCTGCTGGGAGCCATCGAAGTTGGGCGCAAAGTCGACCGTGTCGTTGCCGATCTCATCGAGCATCGCCTCGTTGGCGATCGGCGCCAGCCGCGTTTCGGTGTAACGCATGGCCGCTGGCGGGTCGTCGTCGACCGAGCCGAAGTTGCCGTGGCCATCGAGCAGGGGGTTGCGGCTGGCAAAGGTCTGCACCAGCCGCACCAGGGCGTCATAGACCGCCTGGTCGCCATGGGGGTGGTACTTGCCGAGCACGTCGCCGACGACACGGGCGCACTTGCGGTAGGGCCGATCAGGGGTCAGCCCCAGCTCGTGCATCGCATACAGGATGCGCCGCTGCACGGGTTTGAGACCATCGCGCACGTCGGGCAGGGCGCGCCCGACAATGACGCTCATGGCGTACTCGAGGTACGAGCGCTGCATCTCCTGATGCAGGGCAATCGGCTGAATACGGGGGTCTTCGGAGCGCTCCTCGGCCATCCTGTGCTGCGATGTGAGGGCAGAAGGTGGCGCTCAGCCTACAGATCTTCTTCGGTCTGTCCTTCTGTTGAGGCGTTGGCGTTGGCGCGGTCGACCACGGGTTTGAGCTCTTGCTGCGCCAGGAGTTGCTGGGTCGCGGACCGCAGTTTCGGGCCCCACAGCTGGTCTTTCTGGTAGCTCTCGAGCACGTAGTTGGGTTCGCCATTGAGCGCTTCGCTGGCCAATCGAATCGCTTCGTCGCGCTGTTGGGGGCCCTGAGCAAACAGGCCGGCCGCTAGGGCCAGCATCGGTTCTGAGGCATCGGGCTTGATCTTCAGCGCGCGTCTGAGCCGTTTGATGGCCGCCGGGCGATCACCCTGTTCAAACAGCACCAGGGCCTGGTTGTTGATCGCTTCCCAGAAGTCAGTGCGCAGCGCCGCAGCCCGTTCGTACTGGTTCAGTGCTGCAGCCGAGTTGCCGCTGAGCAATTGGGCATTGCCCAGGTCGAAATGGGCTCCTGCGTTTCTGTTGTCGAGCTTGATGCCCTGCTCCAGCAGTCCAATGGCTTCTCTGGGTTTGCCATTGCGCAACGCCAATGAGCCTTCGGCAAACCAGATGCCCGCGTTACGCGGATCGAGTTGTTTGGCGCGGGTCAGTGAAACAGCCGCGTCCTTGTTCTGGTTGCTGCGCAGCTGTGCCTCGGCCAGCAACAGCCAGCCCCGTGGATCGGCGGGCAGCAACTGCACCGTCAGTGCAGCCAGACGCGCTGCATCGCCGGCCTGTCCCATGCGCAGCAGCCGCGCTGCGGCCTGAGCAATGCCGAGGCCTGCTCCCTCCAGTTCCTGCTCACGTGGTACGTACACATACGGAACCAGCGCATGCGCCGGCGCCAGAGGGGCGAGTGCGGCCGCGCTGCTGAGCAAACCAGCAGCAACAGCAGGGGGCAACCAGGTGCTGAGGGCCGCTGCAAACCCTGTGCGCCGCGCGCGCTCCGTCATGGCATCAAAAAGGGTCGTCTCAGCCTAGGGAGCGAATGTTGCGTCGCCACTGGGCTGGTTTGATGCGGCGCAGGGCAGAGGCCCGCAGCTGTTCATCCCACATCTGATCACTCCAGCCCAGGGCTTCGCCGGCTTGCAGGTTCAACACCCATGGCCGCGGCGCCGTGGCGCTGTCGCTGCTGCTGGGCGGTTGGCGGTTCCAGGGGCAGACCTCCTGGCAAATGTCGCAGCCCGCCACCCAGGGAGCCATCGCGGACGTGATCGCGGCCGGCAGGGTGTCAGCGCGGTTTTCGATGGTGTGAAACGCGATGCAACGGCGGCTGTCGACCACAAACGGCTCGACGATGGCTCCGGTTGGACAGGCGTCGAGGCAGGCGGTGCAGCTGCCGCACAGGGGTTCTGCCGGCTGGTCGGCTGGTAGGTCCAGCGTCATCAGCAGGTGACCCAGCAGCAGCCATGACCCGTGCTGGCGGTTGATCACGTTGCTGTGTTTGCCGATCCAGCCCAGGCCCGCTTCCTCGGCCCAGGCTTTGTCGAGCAGCGGAGCACTGTCGACGCAGGCACGCCAGCGCAGCCCGGGGCACTGCGCTTCGAGCCAGCGGCCAAGCTGGCGAAGGCGCTGATCGATCACCCGGTGGTAATCGCGGCCCCAGCCGTAACGCGCGATCGCCAGCGATCCGGGTTGCCGCTCTGCGGCGACGTAATAGTTGAGCCCGACCGCCAGCACACTGCGCACCCCCGGCAGCAGGGCCTCGATCTGCTGCCTGCGCGGATCGGCCATCCAAGCCATCTCCGCCTGGTGGCCCTGGTCGAGCCAGCGCTGCAGGGCTGCTGTGCGCAGCGGCACCCGCCTGGGCTGGCTGGCTGAGGCGATGCCAACCGGGGCAAAACCCAGCGCCCCGGCCTGCTGCTTGAGGGCTGCGGCGAGGGCTTCAGGATCCGTTGCGCTGGTTCTGGCAGAACTGGCCGCCACCCGTACAGTGCGAACCACATCCAGTCTGCTGTCTTCTGTCTGTGAGCTCTGCACCTGCTGCGCGTTTGACCCCCGTACTGCGTTGGATCGGCATCACCCTGGTGGTGTTGCTGGGCCTGCAGCTGTTTGTGCTGCTCACAGGCTGGAACTGGGGCGAAGAGAGCTACCGCCAGCTCTTTGTTCAGGTGGCGGTCAGTCAGTCCCCGATGGCCTTGGTTGGTCTGGTGTTGATGCTGCTGGCCGCCCGTCTGGATGGTTTCGGCGGTCGCACCCCTTTGCGCATCACCACCGGTGTGATCAGCGCTCTGCTGGCGATTGTGATGGTGGTGGCCGTGCCGGTTTCGATCAGCGGCGATCGGGCTCTGGTCGATCAGGCAGATCAGCAGCTGCAGGCGGGTTCAGCCCAGGTCGACATGATGCGCTCCCAGTTGGCTGGGGCCAGCCCTGAGGCCCTCGATCAGCTGGTCGAGCAGGCAGAGCAGGCCGGACAGCTGCCCGCCAAGGCTTCAGCTGAGCAGAAACGCTCCTTCGTCAAGGAGCTCATGGGTCGCCAGATCAAGCGGGCTGAGGATCAGCTCAGCCAGCAGCGCAAGGCCCGCGACATCACCGTCAACCAGCGTCGCATCGGCGGCACGGTCAGTGCAGTGGTGTTGCTCGTCGCGTTTGTGCTGATGGCCCTGGTTGCCCTGCTCTGACGGTCATCCCAACCGCAAGGCAGGCTGTTGCTCTCCCCCGTCTGGCTAAGTTGCAAGCTGGTCTCATGTGGTTGGCAGGGATTCACAGGTGGTGCCATCTAGTCCCAGACCCGATGAACCTTTGGGGGATCGTCTTCAGCAGGATCTGAAGAACGATCTGATCGCGGGCCTGTTGGTGGTCATCCCCCTGGCCACCACGATCTGGTTGGCCACGACAGTCAGCCGCTTTGTGCTGGCTTTTCTGACCTCGATTCCCAAGCAGTTCAATCCGTTCAACACCCTCAACCCGGTGTTGCAGGAGCTGATCAACCTCGGCGTGGGTCTTTTGGTGCCCTTGCTCGGCATCCTGCTGATCGGCTTGATGGCCCGCAACATCGTCGGCCGCTGGTTGCTTGAGTTCGGTGAGGGAACACTGCTGCGCATTCCCCTGGCCGGCTCTGTTTACAAGACCCTCAAGCAGTTGCTGGAAACCTTTCTGCAGAGCAATTCCAGCCGTTTCCGCCGGGTTGTTCTGGTCGAGTACCCCCGCGAAGGTCTCTATTCCCTTGGATTTGTGACCGGCGAACTGGGCAGCTCCCTGCAGAGCGGTTTCGGCGAAACCATGTTGAGTGTGTTCATTCCCACCGCTCCCAATCCGACCACCGGTTGGTATGCGGTCGTGCCGGAGCGATCGGTGCGCGATCTGGACATCTCCGTGGAGGATGCCTTCCGCACGATCATCTCGGCCGGCATCGTCAGCCCCGATGATCGCCAGCCCGTGTCCAACCGCAGCTTCTCCAGCCTGCTGGCGCAGTTGCGGGCTCCCCAGCTCTCCTGATGCAGAGTCGAACCCTCGCCCGCGAACTGGCGCTGCTGATGCTGGGCCAGATCAGTGATCGCGATGAGCGTCAGGCCGAAACGGCCCAGCGGGAGCTTGCTGACAGTGCCCTCAGTGAGCTGTTGCATCGTGCGCTTGCCGGTTTGCAGGAGCACGTGCGCGAAGCCCTGGATCACTCTGCTGATGATTTGCAGAACGCCCAGCAGGCTCTGCTCGATAGCGAATTGCAGGACGCTGGCCAGAGCGCTCAGGAGCAGCAACTTCCCAAGGTGCGCAACCATCTGCGCGAGGGATTGGCGTTGGCTGAATCAGCGCTCAATCGCCTGTCGGCAGGTCTCGAATTGCCGCGCTTGCTGATGCTGGCGGATCAGCAGGAGGTGCGCCGCGAGGCCATCGCCCGCACCAGGGCGGTTCTGCAGAACAGGCAGCAGCTTGATCAGCGCCTCGATCAGGTGATGGAGGGTTGGCGCCTGATGCGTCTGCCTCGCATCGATCGCGACATCCTGCGGTTGGCGGCCGTTGATCTGGAGACCTTCGGCACGCCGGCTGCTGTGGTGTGCAACGAAGCGGTTGAACTGGCCCATCGCTACAGCGATGAGCAGGGCCGCCGCATGATTCATGGGGTGTTGCGCCGCTTCACCACCGCTGAGTCACGCGCCTGAGCCCACCCAAAGCCATGGTTTACGACTGGTTCAATCGCACGGCAGCCGAAGACGGTGACGAGGCTCCGCAGCAGGATGCACCTCCAGCTGAAGCGCTGAGCTCCGCTGAAGCAGCAGTCGACACCGATTCACTGGCCTGGGCCAAGGAGGCCTATGCCCGGCTCAAGGCCCAGCAGGAGGCGGCCAAGGCGGCCCCAGCGGCTCCAGTGCAGGCTCAAGCACAAGCAGAACCTGTGGAGCTGGCTGAAGCAAGGCCGGCACCGCAGCCTGAGCCCCAGCCCGAGCCCGAGCCTGAACCCGAACCCGAGCCTGAACCCGCCCCTGCTCCTGCGCCCCTGTCACTGCTTGAGCAGGCTGCAGCCCAGCGCGCAGAACGCCAACAGGCGCTGCTGGTCGATACCCCTGCCCCCCGTGCAAGCGAAGCCCAGGACGTCAGTGATGAGCCCAGTCTTGGGGCGTTTGATGAAAGTTTCACCTGGTCGGCCGAGGTGCTTGCCGCCCAGGGCAAACGGGCCGATCAGATCTCGCTCGAAGAGATCGACTGGCTCGCAAAATTGCGCCAGGGCCTGGAAAAGACCCGCCAGGGGTTCGTCACCCAGCTGCTCGAGAACCTGGGCGACGATCCGCTGTCGCCGGAAACCCTTGATGAACTTGAGACGGCGCTGCTGCGTGCCGATGTGGGTGTGCAGGCCACCGACCAGGTGCTCGATGCCCTGCGCAAGCGGCTCAACGCTGAGGTGGTGGATCCGGCCGAAGGCATTCGTTTTCTCAAGGAACAACTGCGCGCTTTGCTCGATGCGCCGATCCAGCGCTGCGCGCAGCCCCTGTTGGCACCCCAGCGAGGTCGCCTCAACGTGTGGTTGATGGTGGGCGTCAACGGCGTCGGCAAGACCACCACCTTGGGCAAGCTCGCCAACCTGGCGGTGCGCAGCGGCTACAGCGCCCTGATCGCCGCAGCCGACACCTTCAGGGCCGCGGCTGTGCAGCAGGTGCAGGTCTGGGGTGAGCGCAGCGGCGTGCCGGTGATCGCCAACCCCAGTGCCAATGCTGATCCAGCTGCGGTCGTCTACGACGCCATCGGCGCCGCCCAGGCCAAGGGCACCGAGCTGGTTCTGGTGGACACGGCCGGTCGCCTGCAGACCAAACACAACCTCATGGAGGAGCTCGCCAAGGTGCGCCGCATTGTCGACAAGCTGGCTCCGGAGGCGGCCGTTGAATCGCTGTTGGTGCTCGATGCCAGCCAGGGTCAGAACGGCCTCAAGCAGGCGATGGCGTTTGCCAACGCCGCTGGACTGACCGGCGTGGTGATCACCAAACTCGACGGCAGCGCCCGCGGCGGTGTGGCTCTGGCGGTGGCGTCGGAGGCTGATCTGCCGATTCGCTTCATCGGTGCTGGTGAGGGCATCCGCGATCTGCGCCCCTTCAACAGCTTCGAATTTGTTGAGGCGCTGCTCTCGGGCTGAGCGCTCAAAACATCGCTACCCTGCGGGTCGCTGCCGCTGACGGCCGTGTGGACGGCCTCAGAATCTCTGCGTCAGCTCCTTGACAGCCTCAGCAAGGAGCAGCGCCGCAACCAGGACCTGCTGGTGTCGTTGGCGTTCGCCCTGCGCAGCTTCACCAATCTGGCTCGCTTCCTTGAGCTGGTGCCTCTGCTGGCGGTGCGTTTGGTCGAGGCCGAAGGGGCGCTGCTGGTGGTGCTCCACGATGACGGGCGGCTCTGGCGCGAGCAGCTGCAGGCCACGGCGTCTGAGCGCTGTGCAGAGGTGTTGCGCCAGCTCGCGCTGATCGAGGATCGTGAGCTGCAAGAGTTCAGCGGCGAAGAGGCGCTGACCCGTTTTCTTGATGCCCGGGTGGCCCGCAGCTTGCCCGCAGCCCAGCTGTTTGCCACCACCATCGCCTGTCGCGGCCAGGGCCGGGGCAGGTTGTATGTGTTCAGCACCAGGCCTGGTTTCAGCTGGAGCGATGTGCATCGTCGTCATGTGCAGCTGGTTGCCGATCTGACGGCGGTCGCCCTCGAACACGATGCCCTAGAGCAGCAGATCCGTCGTCACGAGCGCCTCGACCGCCAGCTCAGCACCGGTGCGCAGATCCAGGCCCAGTTGCTGCCCGATCACTGCCCTGTGATCGAGGGGGTGGAGCTGGCTGCGCGCTGTCGGCCGGCGTTTGAGGTCGGCGGCGATTACTACGACTTCATTCCCATGCGCCCGCAGCTCAGTGGCCGCCGGCGTGAGCAGGGGCGTTGGGCCCTGGTGATGGGCGATGTGATGGGCAAGGGCATCCCGGCGGGCCTGCTGATGACCTTGCTGCGGGGCATGTTGCGCTCAGAGGTGCTGAGCGGCCATGAGCCGGGTCGCATCCTGCATGACCTCAATGCCATGGCGCAGGAGGACCTGGCCCAGTCGCACCGCTTTGTGACCCTCTTTTATTCCGATTACGACCCCCGCACCCGCCTGCTGCGCTACGCCAATGCCGCCCACAACCCGCCGTTGATCTGGCGCCGCCAGAGCGCTCAGGTGGAGCGGCTCGATGCGGCCGGGCTGTTGATCGGTCTGCAGGGCGAGGCCGACTACAGCAGCCAGCAGCGCGTGCTTGATCCAGGTGATGTCCTGCTGTACTACACCGACGGTGTCACCGAAGCGGTGGGCTTCAGCGGTGAACGGTTTGAGGAAACCCGCCTGGCTGCGGCCCTTGAGCAGATCTGCCGCTCGGGTGCTCAGGCTCAAGCGATTCTTGAGCAGCTGTTTGCGCGTCTGGATCGGTTCGTCGGCGCTGATCGCTCGCTTGAAGACGATGCCTCGATGGTGGTGCTCAAGGTTGATGAGGCTGTTTCGTTGCCGCCGCTGGCCTGAGGCCGTCGTTGACGCCCCAATGGCAAGCTGACTGCAGCAGAGGGCTCCGGGAGCGAGCGGGCATGGCAGTCGATTCCTCCAGCTCCGCCTGGAGTCAGCGCTTTGAACAGGGCCTGCATCCGGCGATCGAGCGCTTCAACGCGTCGATTGGCTTTGACATCGCTCTGCTGCAACAGGATCTCGACGGTTCGGTGGCCCATGCGCGCATGCTGGGCGCCTGCGGCGTGATCGAGCCGGCTGAGGCCGAGGCGATCATCACCGGGCTCGAAACCATCCGCAGCGAAGCGGCTGCCGGAGCGTTCAACCCTGCTCTTGCCGACGAGGACGTTCACTTTGCGGTTGAACGTCGCTTGATTGCCTTGATCGGTCCGGTGGGCAAGAAACTGCACACAGGGCGCTCGCGCAACGACCAGGTAGGCACCGACGTGCGTCTGTGGCTGCGTGCTCAGATCGATGCCATCGACATCGATCTGCTGCGCTTCGAGCGGGCTCTGCTCGATCAGGCCGAGCGCCATGCAGACACCCTGATTCCCGGTTACACCCATTTGCAGCGGGCTCAGCCGCTGTGCCTGGCCCACCATTTGCTGGCCTACATCGAGATGGCCGAGCGCGACCGTCAGCGGCTTGCCGATGTGCGTCGCCGCGTCAACATCTCACCGCTGGGGGCGGCGGCGCTGGCAGGGACCCCGGTGCCGATCGACCGGCGCATGACCGCCCAGGAGCTGGGCTTTGCGCAGATCTACACCAACAGCCTCGATGCGGTCAGCGATCGTGACTTTGCCGTTGAGTTCATGGCCGCAGCTTCGCTGGTGCTCGTGCACCTGAGCCGGCTCAGCGAGGAGGTCATCCTGTGGGCCTCCGAGGAGTTCGGCTTCGTGTCCTTGAGCGATCGCTGCGCCACCGGCAGCAGCCTGATGCCGCAGAAGAAAAACCCCGATGTGCCCGAACTGGTGCGTGGCAAGAGCGGCCGGGTGTTCGGCCACCTGATGGGCCTGCTCACCATGATCAAGGGCCTGCCTCTGGCCTACAACAAGGACTTCCAGGAAGACAAAGAAGCCCTCTTCGACGGGGTGCGCACCGTGCGCGACTGCCTTGAGGCCATGGCCATTCTGTTTGAGGAGGGTTTGGAGTTCAGGCCCCAGCGCCTTGAGGCCGCGGCGTGCAGCGATTTCTCCAATGCCACCGATGTGGCTGACTATCTGGTGGCCAAAGGGGTTCCGTTCCGCGAGGCGTATCAACTGGTGGGCGGTCTGGTCAAAACCTGCCTGGCCGAAGGCGTGCTGCTGCGTGATCTGCCGCTGGCGCGTTGGCAGCAGTTGCATCCTGCGATTGCCGCTGACATTGCTGAGGCCATCGCTCCGCGTCAGGTGGTGGCTGCCCGCCGCAGTGAAGGCGGCACCGGATTTGAACAGGTGCAACAGCAACTGCAGCAGATTCGCTCTCGGCTCGGCAGAGCCCCCCAGGCGACTTAGGCTGCACAGGTTGTGTGCTGTCTGGGTCTGCTTGGCGGGCCTTTCGCTTCGTGAGCATCTTTGTTGGCAATCTTCCGTTCCGCGCCGAGCAGAACGATGTCGCCGAATTGTTTTCGCCCTTCGGCGAGGTGGTGAACTGCTCGTTGCCGCTTGAGCGCGACACCGGTCGCAAGCGCGGCTTCGCCTTTGTCGAAATGGTCGATGAAGAGAGCGAAGGCCGGGCCATCGACGCCCTCCAGGGCGCCGAGTTGATGGGCCGTCCCCTGCGCATCAACAAGGCCGAGCCCCGCAGTTCCGGCGGCGGCGGTCCCCGTCGCGGTGGTGGCGGTGGTTATGGCGGTTCCGGCTCCGGCGGTGGCTATGGCGGCGGTGGCGGCTACAGCCGTGGTGGTGGTGGTGGCGGCGGCTATGGCGGTGGCGGCGAGCGCAGCTCCGGTGCCCGCGGTTGGGAAGATCGCAGCTATGGCGGTGGTGGCGGCGGTGGCGGTTACGGCGCGTCCGACAGTTTTGATGCCGGTCGCACCCGCAGGCGCCGCAGCAGCGGCTCCGACGCTGATGGCTATCCCGGGGCTGAAGGCTGATCCGGCCGCCCCTTGCTGGGTGCAGTGAGCGTGCCTAGAGGCCTCGCTCCTCGAGTTGCAGGGCCGCGCGCTCCAGCACCTCAGGGCCTGCGCTGCGTGCTCCTGCCTCCCGGGTGAGCTGGGCTCTCCAGTGGCGCGCGCCGGGGACCCCCTCGACCAGATGCACCAGGTGCCGCGCCATGGCCCACAGCCGCCCGCCCTGCTGTTGCCACTGGCGGGCATGGGGAACCAGCCCCCGCACCACCGTTGACGCCTTGGGCACGGTTGGGCAGGTGCGCCCATGGATCAGCCGATCCACCGCAGCCCAGCGCAGCGGATGGGCGTAGGCGGCGCGGCCCACCATCACTCCATCGACGTGTTGCAGCTGGCTGAGGCAATCATCGACGCTGTCCAGTCCCCCGTTGAGTTCAATCGTCAGGGCTGGGCGCTCCTGTTTGAGCCGGTGCACCAGGTCGTAGCGCAACGGCGGAATCGTGCGGTTCTGCTTGGGGTCAAGGCCATCGAGCCAGGCTTTGCGTGCATGCACCGCAAAGCGCCGGGCTCCCCCGCTCGCCACGATGTCGACAAAGCGCAGCAGGTCCGCGTAGCTGTCGAGCGCGTCGATGCCGATCCGGTGTTTGACGGTGACCGGCAGACCGCTGGCGCGGCCCATCGCCTCCACACAGGCTGCCACCCGCTCAGGATCGGCCATCAGGCAGGCGCCGAAGCGTCCCTGCTGCACCTTTTCGCTGGGGCAGCCCACGTTGAGGTTGACTTCGTCATAGCCCCGTTCAGCTGCCAGCTCGGCTGCCTCAGCCAGCAGGCTCGGCTCGTCGCCACCAAGCTGCAGCGCCAGGGGGTGTTCGATCGGATCAAAGCCGATCAAACGCTCGAGCCGGGCGCTGCGACTGGCGCTGTCGGGGTCGCGCCTGGCATGGTGCAGCGCCTGGGCCACCACCATTTCGGTGTACAGCAGGCTGGCCTGGCTGATCTGCCGCATCAGCACCCGGAAGTGCCGATCCGTGCAGTCCAGCATGGGCGCCACACTGAAGCGGTAGGCCTGGCTCATCGCTCCATGCTGCCCAACCATGCTCCCTGATCAGGTTTCGGTGTTGGTCGCTGGCGGAGGTGCCTCCGGTTTCATGGCGGCCATCGCTGCTGCCGAGGCCGGTGTGGCCGATGTGCACCTGCTCGAGGCCACCGCTGAGCCGTTGCAAAAGGTGCGCATCAGCGGTGGTGGCCGCTGCAACGTGACCCATGCCTGTTGGGACCCACGCGCCTTGGTGGTCCATTACCCCCGCGGGAACCGGGCCCTGCGCGGCCCGTTTTCCCGGTTTGCCACCGGTGATGCGGTCGCCTGGTTTGACGATCACGGCCTGCAGCTGGTTGAGGAAGCCGATGGACGCCTGTTTCCGCGTTCCAATTCCTCTGAGTCGGTTGTCGCGACCCTGCGCCAGGCCGCCCAGCGGGCTGGCGTACGGGTTCATACCGCGCTGGCGTTGCAACAGGCGCATCCGATCCCAGCGGGCTTCCGTTGCACGTTGCGCGCTGCTGCAGACAGTCCAACCAAGCAGCACCAGCTCCTGTGCAAGCGGCTGGTGCTTGCCACAGGCGGCCATCCCAGTGGCCGTCATCTGGCAGCAGCACTGGGCCACAGCATCGTCACCCCGGTGCCGTCGCTGTTCAGTCTCACCCTGGCTGAGCCGTCATTGCGCGAGCTGGCGGGTGTGGCCATGGATCCTGTGGACCTGCGGCTCACGATCTGTGGCGCCGATGGCCGCTCTGAGCTCCACCGGCAGCGCGGTGCGGTGCTGATCACCCATCAGGGGCTCAGCGGGCCTGCGTTGCTGCGGCTCACCGCCTTTGCCGCGCGTGACCTCAAGCAGGCGGGTTACCGGGGCGAGCTGGTGGTCAACTGGGCCGCTGGGCTCCCCCCTGAGCAGCTCGATCAGCAGCTCGATCAGTTGCGTCAGCAGCAGGCCAGACGTCAACTGGGCAGTTGGCGTCCCTGGAGCAGCCTCAGCCGCCGCCTCTGGCTGCATCTGTTGCAGGCCAGTGGCATCGATCCCCAGGGGCGTTGGGCTGACCTGCGCCGCGGACAGCAGCAGGCTCTGCTGCAGGCCCTCAGCGCCAGCCGCTATGCCGTGATCGGGCGCGGCCCGTTTGGCGAGGAGTTTGTCACCGCAGGTGGGGTTGAGCTGGGTGAAATCAACCTCGCCACCATGGAAAGTCGTTGCTGCCCGGGCCTGCAGATCGTGGGTGAGCTGCTCGATGTCGACGGCATCACCGGCGGCTTCAATTTCCAGCACTGCTGGACATCGGGGTGGTTGGCGGCTCAGGCCCTGGCTGCAGCGACGACGCTGCCAGGAGCGTCTATTTGATCTGCTCGAAGATGCCGAACATCGGCAGATACATCGCCAAAAGAATTGAGCCAACAATGCCGCCCACGATCACAATCATGGCTGGCTCTAGCATCGACGTGATCGCTTTGACGGTTGCTGAGACCTCGTCTTCGTAGAAATCTGCGACCTTTGAAAGCATGGCGTCGAGTTCGCCGGTTTCCTCACCGATCGCCAGCATGCCGATCGCCATGTCTGGAAACACGTTCTTGCTGGCCAGCGCGATGCTCAGCGGGATGCCCTGGGTGATGTCTTCGCGGCTGGCGTTGATGGCATCGCAGATGATCGCATTGCCGGTGATCTCCCGCACGATCTCGAGCGCCATCAAAATCGGCACTCCGGCGCGGGTCAACGAGCTGAAGGTGCGGCAAAACTGTGCGGTTGCGGTTTTCTGGATCAGGTCGCCAAACAGAGGGATCTTCAGGATCAGGGCGTCCACTTTGCGCCGCCCGATCGGCGTGGCGTAGAAGCGGCCGAACAGAACAACAGCAGCGACGATCACACCAACAATCAGAAAGGCTGCCGGTGAACGCAGAAATTTGCTCAGATCAATCATCAGCTGCGTGAACAACGGCAGCTCAGCGCCAAGGTCATCAAAGATGTCGGCAAAGGTGGGAATCACGAAAATCGTCATTCCCAAAAAAACCAAAATCGCAATGAACAGAACAGCAACCGGGTAGCCGAGGGCCCCTTTGATCTGGTTCTGCAGCTTGGCGTTGTCCTCGAGCAGTTTGGCCAGCCGCCGCAGCGATTCATCGAGCACGCCGCCCGCCTCACCCGCTTCGACCATGGCGATGCTGAGCTTGTCAAACACCTTGGGCCATCGCCGCATCGCAGGACCGAGGGCAACGCCCTGGTTCACGTCCAGGGTGATCGCTTCAAGTGCCCGTTTGAACAGCGGGATCGTCTGCTGTTGGGCGACCAGCTCAATCGCACGCACGATCGGTACACCCGCATCCACCATGGCCGCGAGCTTGTTGGCGAACACCGCCTTCTCGCGGATGCCGGGTTTTTTCTCGGTGAGGTTGGCGAGCGCCTGGCTCAGCCCTGATTGTTTGGCGGTCTGCTCCTTGGCGCGTTGGCTGCCGACCGATGCCTCGGCCTTGCGATCGATGCTGTCGGCCTGAATGCCCCTGCGCCTGAGATCACGCCGCGCCGACACCGCGTCGACGGCTTCAAGCGTCATCGTTTCAGTCTTGCCGCGACTGTTCTTGAAGGTGGCGACAAAAGCTGGCACGACCGTTACTGCAGCTGGTTCACCAGGCGCTTGAGCTCTTCCGGCTTGCTGGTCTTGTTGACGGCCTCTTCCAAGGTGATGTCCTTGTTCAGCACCAGATCGGTCAGGGCCTTTTCCAGGGTCTGCATGGCGTTCTGTCCGCCGGTCTGGATCTGGGAGTACAGCTGAGCGGTCTTGCCCTCGCGAATCAGGTTGGCGATGGCGGGAGTGTTGATCATGATCTCCTGAGCCATCACCCGTCCGAACTGTCCGGGCTGTGGGTTGTGCCGTTTGCAGAGGGTCTGCGCGAACACCGCCACCAGGCTGTTGCTGAGCTGCACCCGGATCTGGGTCTGCTGTGCTGCGGGGAAGACATCCACCATGCGGTCGACGGTCTGCGCGGCGGAGCTGGTGTGCAGGGTGCCGAACACCAGGTGCCCTGTTTCGGCGGCGCTGATCGCCAGTTGAATCGTCTCCAGGTCACGCATTTCGCCGACGAGAATCACGTCGGGGTCTTCGCGCAGGGCCGCGCGCAACGCGTTGGCAAAGCTGCGCGTGTCTTCATTCACCTCGCGTTGGTGAAACACGCTGCGGCTGCTGGTGTACACAAACTCGATCGGATCTTCAATCGTGAGGATGTGCTCAGCGCGGGTTTGGTTGATGTGCTCAAGAATCGCCGCAAGGGTTGTGGTTTTACCGGAACCAGTTGGCCCTGTCACAAGCACCAGCCCCTTGGGCATGCGGCTCATCTCTTCGACGACAGGCGGAAGCCCCAGGCTGTCGAGCGAGGGGATCTTGCTGCCCAGGGCCCGCAGACAGGCGGCGTAGCTGCCTTTTTGGCGGTAGACATTGACGCGAAAACGTCCCACTCCGCGCAGGCCGTAGGAGCAGTCGAGCTCCCAGTTCTGCTCAAGCTGTTTGCGTTGGCTGTTGTTGAGCAGGGTGAAAATCAACCGGTTGCAGCTTTCCTCATCCAGCACCTCGTCGTGCATGGGCCGCAGCTGCCCGTTGAAGCGGCCGTAGGGAGGCAATTCAGCGCTCAGATGCAGATCGCTTCCGCCGTTGCTGACGAGCTGCTCCATCAGCTCTTCCATCGCAAGTGCCATGGCCGCCGCCTATCGACTGGTGAGACAGTAAGGGCATTCCAGCCACTCGTCTCGCATTCCGCCACCGCATCCTTTGCACGTGAGGCTGTTGAGTGCTCTGACCCGTTGTTCCGATTCCAGGCCTGAATCGGTCAGCAGCATGCGCTCCACTTCGTCGAGGGTGGTGTGGCCTTCGCGGACCAGGTCCAGTCCATAGCCGAGCAGCGATTTCATGCCGTTCTCCAGTGCAAGGCGACGCAACTGGTCGGTGCTGGCGCGCTTGGCCGTGGCGGCGGCGAGGGCTTCGTTCATGCGCAGCACCTCGTAGACGCCAACCCGGCCCTTGTAGCCCGACCCCTGGCAGCGGCTGCAGGTTCCAGCGCTGCCAGGCGGGCTCGTCTTGGCACGGAAAAAGGTCACGTTGGTCTCGGCGCTGGCCAGCAGGCCAAAGCGACTGAGCTCCTCGGGGCTGGGGCGATAACTGTCGCGGCACTGGCTGCAGACGCGGCGCAACAGGCGCTGCGACACGATGCCAAGCAGCGAGGCGCTCACCATGAACGGTTCGACGCCCATTTCGTCGAGGCGGGCGATCGCACTCGGGGCGTCATTGCAGTGCAGGCTGGTCAGCACCAGGTGACCGGTGAGTGCGGCTTCGATCGCCGTCTTGGCCGTCTCGAGATCGCGGGTCTCCCCCACCAGCAGCACATCCGGGTCCTGGCGCATGAAGGCCCGTAGCGCTGTGCTGAAGTCGAGTCCCTTGTCCCGGTTCACCTGGGTCTGGGTGATGCCCGGCAGGGTGTACTCGATCGGATCCTCCACCGTTGAAATGTTGATGCCGGGGCTGTTGCGCTCCGCCAGCAGCGAATAGAGGGTGGTGGATTTGCCGGATCCGGTCGGGCCGGTCACCAGAATCATGCCGAAGGGTTTGGCGCCGATCTCACGCACCATGGCCCGCGATCCGGGGCTGGTGATCAAGGTGTCGAGGCCGAGCTGGGTGGCTGAGCTGTCCAGCAGGCGCATCACCACCTTTTCGCCGTGGCGGCTGGGCAGGGTGCTGACGCGAAAGTCACGCTTTTTGCCTTTGTACAGCCTGCGGATCCGGCCGTCCTGCGGCATCCGCCGTTCGGCAATGTCGAGGTCCGCCATGATCTTGAAGCGGGAGGTCACAGCCGGAATCAGGGTTTTCGGCAGGTCCTCAAAGTGTTTTTGCAGCACCCCATCGAGGCGAAAACGCACCTCCAGGCTCTGCTCCTGGGGTTCGACATGGATGTCGCTGGCGCCACTGTCGATCGCTTCGATCAAGATTCGATCCACCAAGCTCACCACCGGCGACGCATTGGCAACCGATGAGGAAGCTTCCAGGTCTTCGATTTCCCTGACTTCCTCGAGCTGGGGTCCGTCGCTGGGCAGATCGAGCTGGTCGATGATCGAGCGGGCGGCTTGCACAGCACTGACGCTGCTCACCGCTGTGGTGTCGCTCGGCTCCTCCAGCACTGCTGCTGGGGTCGGTTCTGCGGCGGCCGCCTCTGGCGTGTGAGTCTCCAGGGCAGCGCTGATGTCGCCAGCCAGGGCCAGCTTCAGTTCGCCCGCCACGCCACGGCCTGCCAATTCAGCGATCAGGGCCTGGCGCTCGTCGCTGCTCCAGTGGGTCGGAACGGCGATGCTTGCCGAGCCGTTCTGCCGTTGCAGGGGCAGGGCTCCAAGTTCCCTGGCCCGCTCCACAGTCAGCAATCCGGCCGGGCCCAGCAGCTGCGGATCAGCACCATCCAGTTCGGCTGGCTGCAGCACCGGCTCGCGCAACAGCAGTTCCACCTCAAGCCGTTGCTGCTCGGCAGTGGTGGCATCGGGTACCGGCCGACGGGTCGTCAGGGTCATGATCACAAGAGGTGCGGGCTTCCGCCGCTTGTGGGAGGCGGCCCCTGCGCTCCAACATGTCTAAATCCGATTGTTGTGGGCGTCAGCATGCACGGTGAGAGTTTTGACGGTGGCGTTGACCCCCAGAGCGCTCAACAGGCCGTTGACCCGAGCGAGGACATGGCCTCCTCGCCGATGAGCGACCTTGATGGCCAAGCCCCTGCGGCGTCGCAGGAGCCCCAGGACAGCGCCGAGGATCAGCCTGGTGACCCGGCCGCCAGGGTCGCTCAGCTTGAGCAGGAGTTGGCGGGCCTCAAAGAGCAGCACGACAACCTCAACAGCCAGTACATGCGCCTGGCTGCCGATTTCGACAATTACCGCAAGCGCCAGAGCCGCGATCTGGAGGATCAGCGCTTGCAGATCACCTGCACCACGCTCTCAGAGATCTTGCCCGTGGTCGACAACTTCGACCGCGCCCGCCAGCAGCTCAACCCTCAGCATGAAGAGGCCCAGTCGCTGCATCGCAGTTACCAGGGGCTCTACAAGCAGCTGGTCGATGTGTTCAAGCAGCTGGGCGTTGCGCCGATGCGTGTCGAGGGAGAACCCTTTGATCCGACCCTGCATGAGGCGGTGCTGCGCGAGCCCAGTGATCAACACCCTGAAGATGTGGTGATCGAAGAGCTTCAGCGCGGCTACCAGCTCAATGGCCGCGTGCTGCGCCATGCCCTGGTCAAGGTGTCCATGGGTCCGGGGCCTGCATCCGGCAGCGCGGTTGAAGCGGCTGAACCCCCTGCCCAGGAGCAGGCCGACTGATGGCCGATTACTACGAGCTGCTGGGTGTCGGCCGCGATGCCGATGCCGACACTCTCAAGCGAGCGTACAGGCGCCTGGCGCGCCAGTACCACCCAGACGTCAACAAGGACCCTGGCGCCGAGGACCGCTTCAAGGAGATCGGCCGTGCCTATGAGGTCCTGAGCGATCCCCAGACGCGGGCCCGGTACGACCAGTTCGGCGAAGCCGGTCTCGGCGGTGGTGGTGGCATGCCCGACATGGGCGACATGGGCGGCTTTGCCGACCTGTTTGAAACGTTTTTCAGTGGCTTTGGTGGGGGTATGGGTGGCGGCGCCGCCCAGCAGCGTCGCCGCGGGCCGCGGCAGGGTGACGATCTGCGCCTCGATCTGGGCATCACCTTTGCCGAGGCGATCTTTGGGGTCGAAAAGGAGGTGCAGTTGCGTCACCTCGAAACCTGCGGCAGCTGCAGTGGTTCAGGGGCCAAGGCCGGCAGCGGTCCGGTGAGCTGCGGGACCTGCGGCGGGGTGGGCCAGGTGCGCCGCGCGACACGCACCCCCTTCGGCAGCTTCACCCAGGTGGCACCCTGTCCGAGCTGCGACGGCGCCGGCCAGGTGATTGCCGATCCCTGCAGCGCCTGCGGCGGCCAGGGATTGCAGCAGGTGCGCAAGAAGCTGCGCATCAACATTCCTGCCGGGGTCGACACCGGCACCCGGTTGCGCGTGGCCAACGAGGGCAATGCCGGTCCGCGTGGCGGCCCGTCAGGGGATCTCTATGTGTTTCTGAATGTTCAGAACCATCCCCACCTGCGCAGGGATGGACTGCAGATCCACTCCGAGATCAGCCTCAGTTATCTGCAGGCAATCCTCGGCGACACCATCGAGGTCGAGACCGTCGATGGCACAGAACCCCTCGACATACCCCCTGGCACCCAGCCTGGTGCCGTGCTCAGCCTCAACGGCAAGGGAGTGCCCAAATTGGGCAATCCTGTGGCCCGGGGCAACCATCAATTCACGGTCAAGGTGCAGCTGCCGACCAAACTCAACGCCGAAGAGCGCGCACTGCTTGAAGAGCTCGCCGGGCATCACAGCCGCAAAGGACACAAGCATCCGCACAAGAGCGGTCTGTTCGGCGGTCTGTTCTCTCAGCACGACTAGGCCGTGAGCGAGGCTGCCCCGGCTGTTGATCTGGACCTGCGCGGAACCCCCTGCCCGCTCAACTTCATCCGCACCAAGCTGGCCCTGGAGCGCCTGGTGCCTGGGGCCCAGCTCAAGGTTGCCCTCGATTGCGGCGAGCCTGAGCAGATGGTCAGCGAGGGTGTCGCCCATGCCGGACACGCCGTGGCCTCTGTGCCCCATCCGCATGACCCCAAGGCGGTCGTGCTGGTGATTGATCCCTGTGGCTGAGCCGGCCAGCCGCCGCGGACGCGTGGTGGCGCTGCTGGCCAATTTCTGCTGGGTTGAGCTCGATCAACCGGGCCCTGATGGCATTCAGCGTCTGCTGTGCACGCGCCGCACGCGCCTGAGCAAAAGCGGTCAGAGCATCTGCGCGGGCGACTGGGTCACGGTCGACGGCATCGACTGGCCTGCGGCGCGGGGGGCGGTGGCGGCGGTGGAACCGCGTGGGCTGCAGTTGACGCGCCCGCCTGTGGCCAACATCACGCGGGTGGTGGTGGTGGTGGCCCTGGCCGAACCTGCACCGGATCCCCTGCAGCTCACCCGTTTTCTGATCACCGCCGAAGCCACCGGGGCTGCGGTCGAGTTGGTGTTCAGCAAGGCTGATCTGCTGGCGGACGAGCAGGTGCGCGTTTGGCTCGATCGGGCTGCGGCGTGGGGGTATCAGCCGCTGGCGATCTCCCAGCGCGATCCTGATGCCCTCGAGCGGCTGCGCCAGCGCCTCATGGCACCTGGGGTGTCGGTGTTGTGCGGTCCTTCAGGCGTGGGCAAGAGCAGCCTGATCAACGCCTTGATCCCCGCCCTGGAGCTGCGCGTCGCGGCGGTCTCCGGCAGGCTCCAGCGGGGCCGCCACACCACCCGCCACGTCGAGCTGTTTGCGCTGGCCCCCGGGGCGTTGCTGGCTGACACCCCAGGGTTCAACCGCCCGTCATTGCCGCGCGAGCCGCGCGAGCTGATGGCCTGTTTTCCCGAGTTGCGTCCACCGTTGTGGCAGGGCCGTTGCCAGTTCAGCGACTGCCTGCATCAGGACGAGCCAGGGTGCGGACTCGCCATGCCCTGGGACAGGCAGGCCCTCTATGGCGAGTGCCTCACTGAACTGCTCGCTGACGCTGACGTGGGGGGTGCGCCATCGCGCCCTGCTGCCGGCGGCAGCGTGCGCCAGCGGGGCAGCCGCTTGGAGCCCAGGCTGGCTGAGCGTTACCGCCGCCCGTCGCGGCGAGGTCAGCGTCAGGTTGATGCGGCAGAGCTCAGCCCCCCAGACCCGGAAGGTTGAGGTTGAGCCCGCCGGTCAACTCTTCCATGCGCTGTTTCATCGTGCTGGTCGAGAGTTCATAGGCCGCTTTGAGTGCTTCGAGCACAGCTGCTTCGGCCGCTTCGTTGCCGGCGCTGAGCAGTTCAGGGCTGAGGCGCACCTTGAGGGGCTGCTGGTTGCCCGACAGCCAGACGCTGGCCAGACCGTTGTCGCTGCTGCCCTCGAGCTCCATGGCATCGAGCTCCTCCTGCAGCTTCTGGGCGTCCTGCTGAATCTGCTGGGCTTTTTTGAACGCCTCGGTGAGCTGGCCGAAGTTGGGAAGTCCGAAACCGGCCATGCCGAAACCAATCGCTCGGCGCAGGCTAGAACCCCAGCCGCTTCACCTCCGTGTGCAGGGCGATGCCATGGGCGCGTTGCACCTGGTCCTGCACCAGCGCGATCAACGCTGTGATGTCACGGGCCTGAGCATGCCCGAGATTGACAATGAAATTGGCATGCAGCGGTGAGACCTCGGCATCGCCGATGCGATGACCCTTGAGTCCCAGCGCTTCAATCAGCTGGCCTGCCTTGTGCGGCTCTGGGTTGCGAAACACACTGCCGCAGCTTGGTTGTTGATAGGGCTGCGTGCTGGTGCGGCTGTGCAGGTTGGCGCTGGTTCTGGCGCTCACAACGGCAGGGTCCTGTCCGCTGTTGAGCCTGAAGCGGGCGCTCAGCACGATCCAGGGTTCCAGTTGCAGCTTGCTGTGTCGGTAGGCCAGATCCAGTTCAGCGGCTTTGAGTTCGCGGGTGTGCCCAGGGGCTTCTGGGTCCAGCAGCACCACCGATTCCAGGCAATCGGCGATGCAGCCTCCCTGGGCGCCGGCATTCATCACCACGGCCCCGCCAACGGTGCCTGGAATGCCCACAGCCCACTCCAGGCCGCTCAGGCCGGCCCGGGCCGCTTTGCGGGCCAGCGTGGGGATGGGTTCGCCGGCCAGAGCATCAATCAGGCCATCCTGTGGCTCCAGGCGGCTTCCTTGCAGACGCCTGAGGCACAGCGTCAGCCCATCGAGCCCCTGGTCGGCCACCAGCAGGTTGGAGCCCGCCCCGATGCTGCGCAGCCCAAGCCGCTCTGAGCGGGCCCACTGCACCAGGGCGCTGATCTCGTCCAGGCTGCCTGGTTCAGCCAGCCATGCGGCCGGGCCTCCCACCTTCCAGGTGGTGTAGGCGCTCAGCGGCACCTGTTGCTGTACAAACCCCGCTGCAGCAGCGGCAGCAGCGGCGTGGGCGGCCATCCCTAGGCCGCCAGCAAAGGCAGGGAGCTCCCCTGCTCTTGCAGTTGGCTGAGGCGCTCCCAGAGGCCATTGATGTCGCCGGCACCCATCGCCAGCACCAGGTCTCCAGCACTGCTTGTGCGTGCCACCAGGGCGGTGAGCTCCTGGTGGTCGGCGGCGACCGCAATGGGTAGGCCCGGCGCCAGCCGTTGGATGGCATCGGCAAGGGCTGCGCTGCTGATGCCTGCGATCGGTGCTTCACCAGCGCTGTAGAGCGGTGCCAGCACGACCGCATCGGCCGAGCTCAGCGCTTGGGCAAAGCCATCCAGAAATTCGGCCGTGCGGCTGTAGCGATGAGGCTGGAACACAGCCAGCACGCGCTGCGGCTGTTCGGGTAGGGGGCTTGTGCCGCTGCTGACCATCAGCCTGGCCATGGCCAGGGTGGCGGCCACCTCGCTGGGGTGGTGGGCATAGTCGTCGACCACCATCCGCTGCTGCCAGGTGCCGCGGTAGTCGAAGCGCCGGCCCGGCGCCTTGAGCGCGGCGACGGCCTGCTGCAACTCGGCAAACGACACGCCTTCGAGGCGGCAGGCGGCCACCGCTGCAGTCACGTTGCTGAGGTTGTGGGCGCCCGCCAGCGGCACCTCAAGCGTGCCAACACAGCTGCCGTCTTCATAGAAATCGGCGCTGGTTCCATCGCCGCGGCTCGATCGTGCGATCGCCGCAAACGAAGCGCCCTGCGGGTCTTCGATGGACCACCAGTGCTGCGCGGCAAAGTGCTCGACCAAGACCTTGCAGTCCCGGTTCGCCAGCAGCCGGCTGCAGCCCTTGCTGAACCGCTGCATCGTTGCCACCAGGGCGTTCAGGTCCGGGTAGTGATCGGTGTGATCGAGCTCCAGGTTGGTCAGCACGCCCAGCTGCGCCTTGAATTTCACCAAGGAGCCGTCCGATTCATCGGCCTCGGCCACCAGCAGCCGGCCCTGTCCGTGGCGTCCGTTGCTGGCAAAGGCGGGCACGACTCCCCCAATGATGGCGGTGGGGTCGTTGTGGGTTGCGGCCAGCAGCGTGGCGATCAGGGTGCTGGTTGTGGTTTTGCCATGGCTGCCGGCCACAGCAATGGAAGGCTGGGCGTTGATCAGGGCTGCCAGCACATCGGAGCGATGGCAGATCTTCAGCCCAGCGGTGCGGGCAGCCTGAAGTTCTGGATTGGACTCGGGAACCGCTGAGCTGATCACCACCACAGGGCTGGTGGAGGTGCCGCTGCGAATCGCATCGATCGTGGCGGCTGATTGCTGGGCGAACACCCGCACCCCTTGCTGGCGCAGCTGGGTCAACACCGGTTGTTGCTTGGGGTCGGAGCCGCTGATGTCAAAGCCCCGCTGAGCCAGGATCCCGGCCAGGGCAGACATGCCGATGCCGCCGACCCCGATGAAGTGGAGAGGTTGGCGACGATCGAGGGCGAGGGCCAAGGGCAGTCTCCAGCGGTGGGGGAAGGAACGCGTGGCGTGCCAAACCTGCACCCGAAATTAAGGCCAGAACGGTGCCGTGTCCTTTACGAGTTGCGTCGCCTTTGGCCAGCAGGCTCCGAGCCAGGCCTGATCTGGAGAGAACTCTTCAATTGATGTCTGTATGATCCGTCGCCAAAACCACCCTTGCTAGCGGGTTTCGCCGCTTGATGCCATGACCCTGCGCGTAGCGATCAATGGATTCGGCCGGATCGGGCGCAATTTCATGCGCTGCTGGCTCAGCCGCGGGGCCAACACTGGCATCGAAGTGGTGGGCATCAACGGCTCCGGTGACACCAACACCAACGCCCACCTGCTCAAGTACGACTCGATGCTGGGCCCCCTGCGTGGTGCCGAGATCAGCACCACCAGCGACACGATCGTCATCAACGGCAAGACGATCAAGACCTTCTACGACCGCAATCCCGCCAACCTGCCCTGGAAGGAATGGGGCGTCGATCTGGTGATCGAATCGACCGGCGTGTTCAACGACGACGTCGGTGCCAGCAAGCACTTCGAGTCGGGCGCCAAAAAGGTCATCCTCACGGCCCCCGGCAAGGGCGCCAAGGTCGGCACCTTTGTGGTCGGGGTCAACGCTGATCAGTACCGCCACGAGGAGTGGGACATTCTCAGCAACGCCAGCTGCACCACCAACTGCATGGCGCCGGTGGTCAAGGTGCTTGACCAGGCCTTCGGCATCGTCAAGGGCACGATGACCACCACCCACAGCTACACCGGTGACCAGCGCATCCTCGATGCGGCCCACCGCGACCTGCGCCGGGCCCGTGCCGCTGCCGTGAACATCGTGCCCACCAGCACCGGTGCCGCCAAGGCGGTGGCCCTGGTCTACCCCCCGATGAAGGGCAAGCTCAGCGGCATCGCCCTGCGGGTGCCCACCCCCAACGTGTCGGTGGTGGACATGGTGCTCGAGATGGGCCGCGACACCACCAAGGAGGAGGTGAACGCGGTGCTCAAGGCTGCGTCTGAAAACGGCATGAAGGGCATCATCAAATACTGCGATCTGCCCCTGGTGTCCAGCGATCACGCCGGCACCGATGAGAGCACCATCGTCGACTCCGACCTGACCCTGGTGATGGGCGGCAACATGGTGAAGGTGATCTGCTGGTACGACAACGAGTGGGGCTACAGCCAGCGCGTCGTTGACCTGGCCGAGATCGTCGCCAAGAACTGGAAGTAAGTCGACCTGCCTGGCCTGCACCGGGTTCTTGATCGAGGCATGGCAACGCCACTGCCACCCAACAGCCCGCCAGGGCGGTTTTTTGTGGGCCTGCAGAACGGCAACTGCCCGCTCGCCAGGTTGCCCGTGGCCCACATTGCCCGTGGCCCGTGGCGTGCCGAGGGTTCCTCGCCGGCTCAGCGCGCCAGTGCTTGATCCAGTTGACCATGGTCATGACCATGGTCATTCGCAGCAGGGTGGCGCCTGCGGGTGATCTGCACAGAACAAACAGGCTTCGGGGCCCGCAACGGGGGCCTGAAGGCTTTGCTCAGGCGTGGGCCTTGAGGTTTTCGGCGCCGGCGATGACGCGGGCTGTGCTGATCGTGTCGTCGACCGTGAGCTCTTCAAGCACATCCATGCCTTCGACCACGTATCCAAAGGCGGCATAGCGGCCATCGACCAGGTTGAGGCCCGCAGGGGTCAGTTCCGGTTCGTAGAGGAAAAAGAAGAACTGTGAGGATCCATCGTCGAGCTGCTCGTCGGAGTGGGCCCAGCCCAGGGTGCCGTAGGTGGCAAAGGGCAGTACCGCTTCAGCTTTGAAACGGCCGACATCTTCGAAGGTCAGGTTGTAGATGGGAGCTGCATCGCCTTTGATGCGGATTTCCAGCGGAACCGTGCGCTGTTGCTTGCTGCGGGGGTCGATGAAGCCGTCTCCTGGGCCCTTTGGATCGCCTGTCTGCAGCACGTAGAAGTCTTCAGCGCGGATGAACGGCAGGCCGTCGTAGAACTTGCGCTCCACCAGATCGACAAAGGCCCCGCCGGTGATCGGCGCGTTGTAGCCGTCGATGACGGCGATCAAGGTGCCTTTGCTGGTCTCGAACTGCACGGTGGCGCGTCCGAGCAGCCTGGGCAGGGCATCGAACTCGGCGGGTATGGCAAAGGGAAACTCGCGCACCTGCAGCTCCTCAAGGCTGCCGATGCTGTTGAGTGCCGCGCGCCGCGCGTCCAGGAAGGCGTCACGCTGTTCTGCCTGACTGGCCTCGCTGAGCGTGTCGAGCTGCGGTGCCAGCTGCTCAAGCAGTTGCTCGGCAGTGCTCTGGTTGGCCTGGGGCACGGCAGCGAGGATCGCGTCGTGCTTGCTGCTCAGCAGGCTCTTGCAGCGGCTGGCGGTGCTCACCAGCGCGCTCCAGCGCTTGGCCCGCAGGTCAACGCTGGTGGCTTCGAGCCGGCGTTGCAGATCCTGCAGGTCAGGGGCCTCTATCGGCAGGGCATTGCGCAGGATGGCGCTGGGATCTTTGACCGCATTGCCCTCCGGCAGGGCTGCGCCGGCAGGACTCACCAGGCCGATCACCAGCAACACGGCCAGGGCCGCGTTGAGCAGGGGTTGCAGCCATGGCAGAGCCGTGAGCGGCGTGCGGTCGGCGAGGACCCCGTGATCAGCCTTAACCATTGCGCTGCTGTGGTTGGCCGGACTTTGGCACAGCCCAAAGGTCACTGTTACGGCCGTGTTGAGCCGGCTCCGGTAGCCAGCCGTACAATCCGCCAGATCCGATCCGCCGGAATGATCTCCAGCAACGACTTTCGTACCGGAACCTCGATCGAGCTGGATGGCCAGGTCTGGCGCGTTGTGGAGTTCTTGCACGTCAAGCCCGGCAAGGGCTCGGCGTTTGTGCGCACCAAGCTCAAGGCGGTGCAGAGCGGCAACGTGGTGGAGAAGACCTTCCGTGCTGGTGAGATGGTTCCCCAGGCCGTGCTCGAGAAGAGCACCCTGCAGCACACCTACATGGAAGGTGATGACTATGTCTTCATGGACATGGCTTCCTACGAGGAGACCCGCCTCACCGCCAAGCAGATCGGTGAGAGCCGCAAATACCTCAAAGAGGGCATGGAGGTGAACGTGGTTGCCTGGAACGGCAAGCCCCTCGAGGTTGAACTGCCGAACTCGGTGGTGCTGGAGATCACCCAGACCGACCCCGGTGTCAAAGGTGACACCGCCACCGGCGGCACCAAGCCGGCCATTGTCGAGACCGGCGCCCAGGTGATGGTGCCCCTGTTCCTGTCGATCGGCGAGAAGATCAAGATCGATACGCGCACCGACAGTTACCTCGGTCGGGAGAACTGATCACCATGCAGCTCGATCACGATCAGCTCCATAAACTGCTGGCCCTGCTGGGTGACAGCGACATCCAAGAACTCAGGCTCGAGGGCGATGACTTTCGCCTCGAGGTGCGCCGCAATCTGCCTGGGCTTGCAGCGCAGGTGATTCAGGCCCCCGTGGTTCCAGCCGTGCCCGCCGGGATTCCCGCCAGCACGCCTGCCCCCGTTGCCGCCGTCCCGTCACCACCGCCGCCAGCCGCGGCTGCCGTGCGCAGTGATCTGCTGGAGATCACCGCACCCATGGTGGCCACCTTCTACCGGGCTCCATCGCCGGGGGATCCGCCGTTTGTGGAGGTGGGGTCCCGCATCAGCAGCGGCCAGACCGTGTGCATCCTTGAGGCGATGAAGCTGATGAATGAGCTTGAGTCTGAGGTCAGCGGTGAAGTGGTCGAGATCCTGGTGGAAAACGGCACACCGGTCGAGTTCGGCCAGGTGCTGATGCGGGTTAAACCCGGCTGAGCGTCAGCCCAGGCTGACGGCCGTTTCGATGGCAGCGGCCATGCTGAAGGGCCTGGCCACGCCAGCACCGGCAATCTCAAAGCCGGTGCCGTGATCGGGTGATGTGCGCAAAAACGGCAGCCCCAGGGTGGTGTTGACCGCAGCATCGAAGGCCAGCAGCTTCACCGGGATCAGGCCCTGATCGTGGTACAGCGCCAAGTACCCATCGGCGCCCTGACCGCTTCCCTGCCAAGCGGCGGCCGCACTGAGCCAGCAGCTGTCGGGGGCCAGAGGACCCTGAAGCTCAGCCTCTGGATGCCTTGACTGCCATTGTTTGAGGCAGGTCTTGAGCCAGTCCTGTTCCTGGCGCCCCAGCAGTCCGGCCTCGCCGGCATGGGGATTGAGCCCTGCAACCAGCAGCCGCGGTCTTGAACTGAAGCGCTGGCAGAAGCTCAGCAAGGCGTCCAACTTGGCGTTGATCAGCTCGGGGGTGAGGGCTCCAGGCACCGACTCGAGCGGGATGTGGGTTGTGGCCAACAGGGTGTTGAGCCGCCAGCCGCTGTTGGCTGAGCGTGCCGTGAACAGCATCGAGGCTTTGCTGCTGCCGCACAGTTCGGCCAGGCGCTCTGTCTGCCCTGGGTAGCTGTGGCCGGCTGCCTGCCAGCTCGACTTGGCAATCGGGGCTGTCACCAGGGCGTTGCAGCTCCCGCTCAGGACAAGCTCGGTGGCATGGCTCAACCAGTCGAAACTGGCCGCGCCGCAGCTCGCGGTGCTGGTGCCGGCGATAGCTGGCTCGTCCAGGGGTCGATCGACCATCTCCAGTGTTGCCGGATCGCGCAGGGGCCTGTCGCTGCACTGGCGGAGCTGGGCATAGCTGCGCTCCAGCCAGCGCCTGCAGCCCACCAGCAGGGGCTGCGGATTCAGGGTTGCTGCCTCGGGCAGGGCCAGGGCCTTGAGCGTGACCTCGGCGCCGATGCCGGCCGGGTCCCCCAGGGCAATGGCCAGACGTCCCCTGTTGGAGTTGGATGGGGCCGGGCTGCCTGCTGCGTTGGCCATGCTGCGTTGGTTGTTGTTGGCTGGACTGTTGTTTGGCCTGGGTACTGGGTTCAGCAAGGGCTGGATTGAGCTGCGCTGGGGCCGCTTGTTGGTTGATCTGGGCGTGCCTTACGTGGCCGATCCTGGCCCTGCCGCGCCTGCTTGTCCGCTTTCTTCGGCCAAGCAGGCACGCAAACCCTCGCGGTAACTCGGGTAGCGCAGTTGATAGCCCAGCTGTTGGCACAGCAGCTGGTTGCTGACGCGTCGGTTTTCTTGCCAGAAACTGCGCGCCATCGGGCTCATCTGTGCGCTCACCTCGGCAAAGCGTTGCAGCGGCGGCAAGCTGCGACCCAGCAGATGGGCTCCATAGCCAAGCTGCTCGCTTGAAGCGCAGGGTTCATCGTCGCTGACGTTGACCACGCGGGCTTGCTGGTGATCTGGGTGTTGCAGGCAGTGCAGCAGGGCGCCGCAGATGTCATCGACATGCACCCGGCAAAACACCTGGCCGGGTTTGTGCAGCAGCCGGCTGCGGCCGTTGCGCAGGTCCTCAAGCACATTGCGCCCAGGGCCATAGATCGCGGGCAGACGAAAGATCTGCACTGGCAGCCCCAGGGCCTGCCAGCACAGCTCGCACGCCAACCTGGCTCGGCTACGCCCTGAGGCCGGCTGGCAGGCGCTGGTTTCATCGACCCAGGCACCCCCGGTATCTCCATAGACACCAGTGGTGGAGAGATAGCCCAGCCATGCGGGCTTCAGCTCCAGCAGCAGGCCGCCGAGATGCTTCAGAACCGGATCCTCGCCGCCGGGATCTGGCGCGATCGTGCTGACCACATGGGTGAGGCCAGAGAGCTCCCGATGGCTTGGCCGCAGGTCGCTTTCTGAATCGAATCCAATCACCGACCAGCCGGCTGGCACAGCCAGCGATGCGGCCGGATCACGCTGGCTGATCCAACCGTTGATGCCGGCCGCGGCGGCATGGTGCATCAGGCGCTGGCCGCAGTAGCCACCACCAAGCACCAGCAACTTGACGGACTCCGCCCGCTTCAGTACGCTTGTACTATTCGCTGTTGGATCCATGGTTGCGGCCTTTCCTGCTGACACGCGCCTTGCCCGGGCAAGGCGTCGCGACGCCGTCCATCCTGCCGGTGCAGCTCAGGGCCTGCCGCAGGGGTTGGGGCCTGCCTGGGCGCCGGCATTGCTGGCGGTGTTGCTGGCCTCGGCGGCTGTGCTGCTCGCTCCCGAGCAGCCGCACGATCAGGCTGCCATCTGCCAGCGCCACAACGGTGCAGCAGCCTGTCGCGTCTGGTGATCGCTGCTGAGCTCCTGTGAGTTCTTGGGGTCGGCCCACTGCAAGAGGCGCATGGCCAGCTTCAGATCACCCTCGGTCCAGGCGCGGATTGCCATGGCCCGGCGGGGGTCATAGAAGCTTTGGCGCCGGTACCAGCCAAAAGCGTCGGCATCGCCCTTGTGCCCATTGCAGGCCAGACAGGCGGGCACACAGTTTTCGGTGATGCTCAGGCCGCCGCGGCTCTGGGGCAGCACGTGGTCAATCGACTCCGACGGTTTGCCGCAGTAGATGCAGCGCTTGTTGGTGAACCGGTGCAGGTTTTGGCGCCATCGCCTCACACGCAGTTTTGGGCAGAGATCCTCGAGGAAGACCGCATCCCGAGCGTGCATGCCTGCTGTGTGGTTGGCGGCAGTTTGGCGCCGGTGGCAGGGGTGTCAATGTGTCGAAGACTGCATTTGCGGCAATTTCGTGTCAACTGAGCGCTGTTTGCTGCGTCTTGGTGCCACCGGCGTCATTGAGGTGATCAGCCCCTATGACGCGGTGACCCAGGCCCAGTTGCGCGCGCTTCGGCCCCGAGGGCACTGGTGCAGTCGCAGGCGTGTGTGGCAATTTCCGCTCCAGGCGGCTGGGGTGCTGCAGCAAACCCTTGGGCGCCGTTTTGCGATTGAGCCTGCACTGCAGCTCTGGTTTGACTGGTTCGCGCAGCCGTTGCCGCCCCTGCCGTCGCATCGTGCTCTGGTGGCCGCGGCCGAGCTCAAGGCGCCGCTGGCCGATGGCCGCGCCCTGTTGGCCCATCAACGCTCAGGAGCGCGGTGGTTGTTGGCACGCCGCGGAGCTGTGCTTGCCGATGCCATGGGCTTGGGCAAGACCATCACAGCCCTGGCAGCCGCCCGGGCTCTGGTGCGGCTTGCGAGCTGCCGCATCGTGGTGATCGCCCCAGTTGGCTTGCACGGCCACTGGCACAGGGAGGCGGCTGCGATGCAGCTTCGCCTCGAGATCCACAGCTGGGCGGCCCTGCCCGCCGAGTTGCCCCCAGCGGGCTGCGTGTTGATCGCAGATGAGGCCCACTTCGCCCAGAACAGTGCTGCGAGGCGCACGGCAGCCCTGTTGCGTCTGGCACGGCATCCGCGCTTGCGGGCTTGCTGGCTGCTCACCGGCACACCCATGAAAAACGGCCGTCCTGCCCAGCTGTACCCCCTGCTGGCGGCGATTGGTCATCCACTGGCCGACGACCAGTGGGCGTTCGAGCAGCGCTACTGCGCCGGCCATTGGCTCGAGCAGGGCGGCCGCCGTCAGTGGGTCGCCCGTGGCGCCAGTGCCCTACCCGAACTGCAGCGCTTGCTTCGTCCATTGGTGTTGCACCGGCGCAAGCAGGACTGTCTCGATTTGCCGCCCAAAACGCGGCACAGGATCGCTGTGGAGTTGTCAGCCGATCAGGCCCATGCCTTTGATGGGGCTTTGCAGGCCTGCGTTCGCGATTACCGCCGCCGCTGTGCCCTGGGTGAGGTGCGCCGGGACGCCGAGGCCCTGGCCGTGCTCACGGCACTGCGTCAGCTGGCATCGCAGCACAAGTTGAAGGCTGCGTTTGACCTAATCGCACCGCTGCTGCAGCAGGGCGAATCGGTCGTGGTGTTCACGGCGTTTGTGGCTTCAGCCCGTGCCTTGCAGGCGCAGCTGGCTGCGATCGGCGGTGCTGAGCTGTTGTGCGGCGCCGTGCCGACGGCCCAACGGCAGGCCCGAGTCGATGCCTTTCAGAACGGCCAGATCAGGTTGATGGCTGCCACCTATGGCACCGGCGGCCTGGGCTTCACCCTGCATCGTGCCCGGCATGTGGTGCTGCTGGAGCGGCCCTGGACCCCCGGTGATGCTGAACAGGCCGAGGACCGTTGCCACCGCATCGGCATGGGGGCAGCTTTGCAGAGCCATTGGCTGCAGCTGGGCATGGCCGATCAGCTGATCGACGGCCTGATCGCCAGCAAGGCTGCGCGTATCGCCGTGGTGTTTGGCAACCACAAGCGGTTGCTCAGGCGTCAGCGCCTGGCGGCGATGGTTGACGATCTGTTGCAGGCTGCCTGAGTGATCAGCTGCCGCTCTGGCAGCTGCGCCGCCGCATGCTCAGCTCCGAGACCAGCATTGGATCAAGTTTGCCTGTGCCCTGTTGTTGGGCGAGCTTGTGCGCTGCTTCAATCTCGCGGCAAGCGGCGGCGTCATCACCCTTCAGTGCCAGCAAGAGCGAGCGTTCGTTGCGTGGTGCCGGGTCATTTGGGTATTGGGCCACGACCCTGTCGCAGCGGCTGAGTGCCGCGTCGAGCTGCTCAAGCTGGACCTCTCTGAGGCAATCGTCGGCTTGCAGGCTGCGCTGGGGCAGCTCCGCCTCGCTGCAGCCGCTCAACAGGGCAGCAGTGAGGCAAAGGGTCTGCAGAGACAACAGAACACGCTTCATGGGTTCTGTCCTGGCACCATGGCGGTCCTACTTGGCGTAGAGGTTGCCAAGGTACTTGCCGCAATTGGGATAGGCCGTTGGATTGTTCACCACAGCTTCGGTCATCATCACGGCGGCGTGCTCTGGAGATGTTTTGAACAGCGACGTGCTCTGTCGTTTGATCAGGGCATAGGCCGCATCCCAGCTCACGTTGTGGGTGCTGCCTTCGCTGCGCATGAAGCAATAGATCTTGGCGCCTTTGGCGCCAGCTGTGTTTTCAGCCGTGGTGAGCGCAGAGCCGCTTGTGCTGGTGGTTGTGTCGCTTGGCTGGGTGGAGCCTGCCTCTGTCTGGGCCTTGACTGGAGCGATGGCCAGCAGAGCACCCAGCAGGCTGAGGCCTAGCCAGTGATGGGTTCGGAGGCCAAGTTTGATGCCGTTCTTGTTCAAGGGGTGGTGCGATGCCATCGCGGTGATCGATCGCTTGAAAGACGTCTAACCGTATCGATTCAGAACGTTCTGTCGAGGTGGATCAGGGCTGAGGCAGCAGTTTGAGCACCAGTGGCAGCACCAGCAGCACGCTGATCAAACGCACCGCATGCAGCGCCGCGACTGCGGCTCCCACGCCAAATTCGCTGCCGACCAAGCTCATGCCGCTGATGCCTCCCGGGGCGGGCCCAAGCAGGGCTCCGGCCCAACCGGCCAGTGCATAG